>Ga0074046_10000050_pt1 | contig 98075 bp, 78 predicted proteins | sample BogForMeECP23OM3_FD_94441 | JGI IMG/M metagenome (GOLD analysis project Ga0074046, IMG submission 94441) | Bog forest soil microbial communities from Calvert Island, British Columbia, Canada - Bog Forest MetaG ECP23OM3 | ecosystem: Environmental > Terrestrial > Soil > Wetlands ... | reverse complement strand
GAACTGGACCCCGGAATCCAGCGCTCGAAAATCATCGAGCGCTGGATTCCGAGGCCCAGTTCCTCTCCACCCATGTAAAGGATGTCTCGGGACAAGATGTAAAGGATGCCTCGGGACTTTACAGGTTTTCGAAACGTGGGATTCCAGACTTGTATGCACCCTGGAGTTTGGATTTTGTTTTCCCTTCCATGAGTCTTGGCTCGTGACCGGCGGAAAAGTGGGCCATCGAGAATAGCATGCCTTGTCAAGCCCCGTTTGAGCTCCCAAAAATCGCCGAACCCCTTTCGTGTGTTGCCTCTGCACAGCTTGTACGCACATAGTTGTATGGAAAACAATATTTTGTTCGCCTATTGTGCGCTCCGCTTTGGCGGTGCCATTCGTGTTTTCTTCTCTTATTGGAGTCCAAATCCTTGACACCCTCTCCTGTAATAAAAATATCGCAGGCAATTAATTTCGAACGGTGGACCCCACCCGCCACTGAAGTCGATGTCCGTGACCAGGGACTTGGAAAGAACGACGATCCCACGGTGATCACTCCTAACTTATTAACAAAAAAGACGTTAAATGATGATAGCTTCTAACCCATTAAGAAATAAATACTTTAAATGATTATCGCTCCTAACTTATTAATAAATAAATACTTTACAGGTAACTCCTTTAAACTCAAAGACCTGGCGATATTTTCCCCCTAAGCCTTTGATTCCAAAAGATCGATGGTATGGGGTCTTCGCCCGATGCATGACCCGGAAAGAGACGAAGCAATGAACTATTCATGCTTCGACCACTTGCAGCAGCCGCGACAAGCCTTCGCGAAAAGCGGTTGGTTCGGTGATCAGGCTCAGCACAAGATGGCCATCGCTAGGAAAATCGTAAAAGTGTCCGGGATGAACGATGACACTCATTTTTCGCAGGACATCGATAGCCAGCTCTTCATCAGTCCCAAGCACGGGAACGCGCAGCACAATGTACCAACCGCCTTCGACCTGCAATCTCACGCACGAGGGATGTCCAGCAAGCTGCCGATCGAGTTCCGCAAGATTCGCGCGCAAGCGATCGAGCAGAATGGGCTGGATTTGTTTGCGCTGATCAAGCAGCACCGCCGCGGCCAGTTGCACGGGAGCGTTCATCGAGAGATACGTATCGGCGATGATTTCAAGGCGCGATCCCGCTTCGGTTACCATCTCTTTCGGGCCGCTGGTAATCACCCAAGCCAGCTTCATCTGTGGCAGCGCCGAAATCTTGGACACTCCGCTGAGCGTGAAGGTGAGCGCCTCGGTGTTAGCCGCAAAACTGCTGCGCGCCACGCCATCGTGCGCGTAGTCGAGGAAAACTTCGTCCACGATCAGCGCCAGGCTGTAGTCGCGGCAAAAAGCATTCAGCGCCGCCGTCTCGGAAGCGGAGACGTAGGAACCTGTGGGGTTGTTGGGATGAACGAGGATCACGGCTCGCGACTGTGCGGTAGCCGCTTTGTAGAGCGAATCGAAGTCGATTTGCCATCCATGATCGTAGAGCAGCGGATAAGGAACAAGCCTAACGTCGGCAAGATCGGCAAGGAACTCAAACAGCGGATAGCTAGGCTTGGGTACGAGGATCTCATCGCCAGGATTCGCGAGCAGCCGGAAAACGTACGAATAAGCTTCGCTGGTGCTGGTAGTCAGAATCAGCCGCTCAGGATCGAGATCGAACACTTCGTGCGACTCGCGATAGTAGTGGCACACGGCTTGCCGCGCTGCAAGCAGGCCGCGAGGCTGCGGGTCATAGTGCATCGCCTCGCGATTCGCCAACGCCGCCAGCACGATTTCAGGATCAGGACGAACGCCAGCTTCGGTCGGGTTCGAGACCGTGAGATCCAGAATCTCTTGTTTCGAGGCACGTGCTTCCGCAATCGCCCGCGTCAGAGCGTTCGGATTGAGCCGCCAGTTTGTGCGGTGAGAGAACATAGAGTGATTGAATGGCGAGGGTAGCAGGTAAGAAGCTTGAAATGACGGTCGACCAACCTACTTCCCGAACGCCTCCTTATTCACCACATACGGCATCTTTGTAATGTCTCCGCCGTAGTTCCCTTCCAGCACGTCGATCAGTCCCTGCACACACCGTCCGGCCATGCCTTTATTGGGATCGGACGACAAGCGTGTAATCCGCGCCGCGCTGGCGAAGTGGGGCAACAAGCGACAGCGGTCGGCAATCGCTGGATCACGCAGCGGCGAATCGGCAGGCAACGGCTCTTTGTCGTAAACATCGAGCGCGGCGCCGGCAATCCAGTTCTCGCGCAAGGCACGCGCCAGAGCCACTTCGTCCACCACCGGACCCCGCGACGTGTTAACGATCATCGCCGTCGGCTTCATCATGCGCAGCGTAGTCTCGTTGATCAGGTGATAGGTTGGCGTGGCGCTCTCGCCCTCGCGCAGCAGCGGAACGTGCAGGCTGATGAAGTCCGCGTTCCGCAACGCCTCGTGCAATGTCGTATAGCGAATCGTGGCTCGCTCGCGGCTGATTCCACGTTCGAAGCGCAGGTCCTTCACCTCTTGTATGGCCTTGATGTACTCGTGGTTCTCATACGCCGGATCGAAGCACAGGATGTTCATATCGAACCCGGCGCACTTTTTGATGAACGCCAACCCGATGCGTCCAGTGCCGATGACGGCGACAGTTTTTCCGGTGACCTCGTCGCCCAGAAACGGCAGGTAAGGATGCCAGTAACCCCAGCGAAGCTCGCGGGTCAGATGTTCGGCGGGCCAGAGTTTGCGAGCGAGCGAACCCATCAGGAAAAAGGCAAACTCCGCGGTAGCTTCGGTTAGAACGTCGGCGGTATGCGTGAACGGAACCTTGTAGTGGTTGGCATCGGCGCGGTTGATGTTATCGAATCCTACGGCGTACTGTGCGACCACTTTGAGCGTGCCAACTCCGGCGGCGAAGACCTTAGCGTCGATCGGATCGCGCAGCGTGGTGATCAGGCCGTCCACGCCCGAGGCGACCTTATCAATGATCAGGCGCTTCGGCGGAGCCTCGGGCTGGCTATAGACTTCAAGGTCGTATCCCTTATCGCGAAGAATGTTGAGGGCGTCTCCAATATCGCAGGTGGCAAAAACTCGGATTCTCTTGGTCATGGGGTCAACAGTGTATCGCGAATTGGCTTGGCGCCAGCCTCCCACTAGCCGACGCGTAGTTCTTTAACCGCTCTACGTGGATTGGAGCGCATGGCTGGCTAGACGCCGGCGCTACTCACTGTTCGCGCGGTTCCGGACGCGGCGCGGCTGAGGCAGCCTGCGCGTGATGACGGACATCGGCTCCCAGCACCCAGAAAATGACGTCCTCGGAAATGTTGGTGGCGTGATCGGCTACGCGTTCCAGGTTGCGCGCCACCAGAAGCGCATCTAGCGCTTGTTGAGTCACTTGTGGCTCTTCGTTCATCTTTCGCACGAGCACAATGAAAGCCTCGTCGCGCATCCGGTCGACGACATGATCCATTTCGAGCACAGCCTGGGCGAGTTCCGCTTTGCCTTCGACGAATGATTCCAGCGCGCGTCGCACCATGGCGCTGACGGCAGTGGCCATGCGGGCGATATCGACCGGCAACTCGACGGCCGGCAAATCAATCAGGTCCATGACGCGCTCGGCGATATTGACCGCCTGGTCGCCCACACGCTCAAGGTCGGCATTGATTTTGGTCACCGCCAGAATGAAGCGCAGATCCGTGGCCGCGGGTTGCTGCGTAGCCAGAATGTCGAAGGCAAGCTCGTCGATCTCGCGCTCAGCCGCGTTGATCAGGCTCTCGTTTTCCAGGACCAGCTGGCAGCGCGTGAGATCGCGTTCGGTATACGCCTGGGTGGCGCGATCCACCGCCAGTTCCGCCAGACCGCCCATGCGCAGGAGTTTCTCGCGGAGGTCTTCCATTTGTTGTTGAAAACGCGTGCGCATTATCCGAGCCTCTTTTATCCGAATCTGCCGGTGACGTAATCTTCCGTCCGTTTGTCGGAAGGATTGGTGAATATCTTTTCTGTTTTATCAAACTCGATCATTTTGCCCAACAGAAAAAAGCCGGTAAACTCAGCCACCCGCGCGGCCTGTTGCATATTATGCGTCACAATCACGATCGTGTATTGCTCTTTTAATTGAAAAATCAGCTCCTCGATCTTGCCCGTGGAGATCGGGTCGAGCGCCGAGCAGGGTTCGTCCATGAGCAGAACTTCCGGCTGTACGGCAAGAGCGCGCGCGATACACAGACGCTGCTGCTGGCCGCCGGAGAGGCTGGCCCCCGATTTTTTGTGGAGATGGTCTTTCACTTCATCCCACAACGCGGAGGCTTGTAGCGATTTGTGGACAACCTCATCCAGTTGTTTGCGGTTGCGAAAACCGTTCAGCTTGAGCCCCGCAGCCACGTTGTCATAAATCGACATGGTCGGGAACGGATTCGGTTTTTGAAACACCATGCCGACGCGGCGGCGCAGCTGCGTGGCCGAGGTCCCGTTGTAGACGCTGAGATCGCCGATGCGCACGCTCCCCTCGACCCGCGCCTCGGGGATGGTTTCGTGCATGCGATTCAGACAGCGAATGAATGTTGATTTCCCGCAGCCCGACGGGCCGATGAGCGCCGTCGCGTGATTGGCGGCCACGATGATGTTGACGTCGAACAACGCCTGCGTCTTGGCGTAAAACGCGTTCAAGTGCTCGACAGTGATGCCTACGCCCATAACAGGTTACGCTCCCGCCAAAGTTCCGTGCCGCACGGCAATACGAACCGCCGCCACCGCACCCACGATAAGAATAATCAAAACCAGCGCTCCTGCCCATGCCTGCCGGTGCCATTCGTCGAACGGAGAGATGGCATAGGAGAAGATTTGTAGCGACAGGGCCGCGGTCGGCTGGTCCGTCTTCCAATTCCAGAACTGGTTTCCGAAGGCGGTAAACAGCAGCGGCGCAGTCTCTCCAGCAACGCGAGCGAAGGCCAGCATGACGCCGGTTATCACTCCCGAGGTGGCCGTGCGCAGCGTAATGGAGAGTGTGGTGCGCCAGCGCGAAACACCTAGGCCATAAGCGGCTTCACGGATGGCTTGCGGCACCAGCAACAGCATCTGCTCCGTGGTTCGCGCGATGGTCGGGATCATCATGATCGCGAGCGCCACGCCCCCGGCCAGCGCCGAGAAATGTTTCTGCCGCATCACCACCAGCCCGTAGGCGACAATGCCAATCACGATCGAAGGCACGCCGTTCAGCACATCGGAAACAAAGCGCACGATATCGCCGTACCGGTTGCGTCCGTACTCGGAGAGAAAAATGCCCGCCCCGATTCCGAGCGGCACGCCCAGCAGGCTGGCGATGCCAAGTATCACCATCGAGCCGACAATGGCATTCGCCATGCCGCCCCCCGGTTCCCCGACCGGTTTCGGAGTCTGCGTCAGGAACGCAAGATTGATCGAGCCGATGCCTTTATAAACCAGGTAAGCAAAGATGGCGAAAAGCGGCAAAAGCACGAGAGCGACCGTGAGCACGGAGACGGCGGTCATTACGTGGTCCGTCACGCGGCGGCGCAAGCTGATCGGCGGAACGCTGACCTCCGGTATCAGGACGGCTGCCGGGTTGGAGTTTGTGGCGGGCATTGGGAGTTAGGCAATGCTCCTTGCCGGTTGGCCTCGAGTCACGCTCCACACCATTAGCCTTGCCAGCGCGTTGACGACGATAGTGACCAGGAATAGCGCTAACCCAATCTCGATCAATGCGGAAAGATAAAGATTGCCGGTAGCCTCTGTGAATTCGTTGGCGAGCACGCTCGCCATGGTGTATCCGGGAGCAAACAGCGACTTGGCAATCTCTGGACGATTTCCGATCACCATCGTGACCGCCATGGTTTCGCCCAGCGCCCGGCCGAGGCCGAGAATGATGGCGCCCACGATTCCGGCGCGGGCATTGCGCAGCACGCCCATGCGGATCATTTCCCAGCGCGTAGCGCCCAGCGCCAGTACCGCTTCCCGCTGATGCTGCGGAACCACCGTGAGCACTTCGCGCGTAATCGACGAGATGATGGGAATGATCATGATCGCCAGAATCACGCCCGCGGCCAGCATGCCGATTCCGTAGGGCGGCCCGCTGAATAGCGTCGTCCACCCCAGCGTCTTGGCGAGAAACGGCTCGACATACTCGCGAATCACCGGAACCAGCACAAAGATTGCCCAAAGCCCGTAGACCACGCTCGGAATAGCGGCCAGCAGCTCGGTGGTAAACGAGAGAATGCCGCGCAGCCGGATGGGGCACATCTCGGTGATGAAAACGGCCACTCCCAGAGACAACGGCACGGCGATCACCAGCGCCAGCAACGAAGACACGAGGGTGCCGAAAATGAACGGCAGCGCCCCATATTGATCTTCAACCGGGTTCCAGTCCGATTGCCCGAAGAATTTCCAGCCAAAAGCATGCCACGAGAGCGTGGAGCCCACCACCAGTTGGTAAACGATCAAGCCGAGCAGCGCGACCACGGCGACGCCGCAAAGCCGCATCGCCCAGCCAAATGCAACATCGGGAACTTCGCTGACCTTCCCGTCCAACAGCGGCGTGGCTCGGGTTTCGATTTTCAGGGCAGCCTTCGTTCCGTGCTCGGGTGGCCCGTGCTCCGGTTCGGGAGCGTTGAAACGCGGCCGGGGCAGGGCTTGATTAGACATTCCGTTTTGAGGCTAGCAGAGGCTTGTTACAAATCGGTTAAAAAGCAGTGGTGGGTAGTGTCTGAATTCAGACACTACCGCAGTGGTGGTGGTGTCTTAAGCAACGTGTTGCCGGAGATTCCGTTATCCTGCCTCTGGGTCGTGGGATGGAGGTACAAAGGATGACTCTAATTCTGGCTCTAGTCGGACGTGATAACGCTGTGCTCGCGGCAGATGCGAAACAGAGGAAGGGCGATGGTGATGGTTTCTATGCTTCCGCTGTCGAAAAACTCAAGATTGTAAATGGCGGGAACTGGATTCTTGGCGTAGCACTCGCTCAGATCGGGCTTGATCTCGCTGGGTACGTCGAAGAGAACAGCGAGTCGTTTAACGCGAACATCCACCTTGGAATCCATTCTTACGTCAAACGAATGCGCGAATTGTACCGAGAGCACGGGCACAGCGCTCCCACAAGTCTGTTAGTAGCCGGATGCGGCAAGGATGATGTCGCTGTCTATGGCTTCAACCTTGAAGGGGGCGATGATGGCACGGTCGTATCTGAAGGGGCCACCAAGGTGCTCAATCAATCCGCGATGGGGGCAGCTCACCACGGGGCTATGTATCTTTCCCATGCCCTACATAGGATGGACACGTCGCTTGTGCAGCGAATCTCTATTGCCCATTTCTCTGTCAGCGAGGCTTGCAAGCAGGACGTTCGGGTAGGGCCGCCTGTGGAGATTGGTTTAGTGCGAGTAGGGAAACGGCCCCAGATTCTTGGACCCAAGCAGCTTGAGAATGTGCAGAGCCAAAGCGCCAAGATTGCCGATGAAATTCGTGACATGGTGATGTCCTCCAACCCGGCGATTGACGACCTCTTAGAGTGAGTCCACAACCCAGAACAGCAACACAGTGTTTCAGACACTACCGCGGTGATTGGTGCCGTCCTAATTAAATTAGGACAGTACCGCGGTGATTCTGTAGTTTCTGAAATTTCAGACGCTACCTGGCGATTCCGATTCCACATTTGGTGGTAGGCTGCCGGTTATGAATCTCACCCGAGTCACGCGCATCGCTCGCGCCCAAATAGTCTGCCGCCTCTTTCTGGCGCTGGTTGCATCGTGCCAAAGAGGAGTCCGTAACTCCACGCACAAGCGGCTTCTTCTTTCTTGCCTGCTCTGCTCGCTGCCAGCCTCTGCTCAGCAGAACAACGTGCTTGCCGTAACGCATGTCACCGTCATCGACTGCACGGGCGCTCCACCTAGGCCGAATTCAACAGTTGTTATCGCCAGCGGCCATATCAGCGCCGTCGGACCGAGCGATAGTCTCTCAATTCCGGCTGGTGCTCACGTAGTCGATGCGAGCGGCAAATTTATGATCCCCGGACTCTGGGACATGCACGGTCACCTGACCGATGCGACGGAAACCGCTTTCCCATTGTTGATCATGAATGGCGTTACTGGCGTGCGCGACATGGGTGGTGATCTCGATCAAATCGACCGCTGGCGTTGGGAGATTGAGAAGGGTACGCGCATAGGGCCTCACATTATCCGCGCCGGTCCTTTCGTGGACGGCCCCAAAGAAGGAGTGACGAACCGCCTGACCGTGCGCACTCCCGAAGAGGCTCGCCGCGCGGTTCACGACCTGAAAGCCAAAGGCGTCGATTTCATCAAGGTCCACAATGCTCTCCCGCCTGAGGCGTTCTTCGCCCTGATGGAGGAAGCTCACAAAGAACACATCCCCGTAGCCGTCCATTTGCCGAAGAACGTCAGCTCTGCCGAGGCATCCGACGCCGGAGTCGCCAGCCTCGAACACGTGGAAACGCTCTACGAGAACGCCCTGTGGCGCAAAGGAGCGACTGCGAAGACCATTGAACAAGGCGTGGATGAGATCCTCGGCCCCGTCGGACAGGACCTATTTCAGCGCTTCGTGAAGAACGGCACCTGGTATGTCCCGACTCTGGTCGCCTATGAACGAGGCTTTGTGCTCTGGAGCAATGATCCGGAATCACTCAAGCCACGACTGGAAATTCACCAAAAGAATATTGAAGTGGTCCGCATGATGCACAAAGCCGGCGTTAAAATCATGGCCGGTTCAGATTTTTCGGATTGGGGCATGGTGCCGGGAGTCGACCTGCATAACGAGTTGGCGCTTCTGGTCGAAGCCGGTTTTACTCCCATGGAAGCGCTCCAGGCCGCGACCCTGAACCCTGCGAAGTTCCTGGGCAAGACGGACACCTATGGAACGATTCAGGCGGGTCGAGCAGCCGATCTCGTCTTATTGGACATGAATCCACTCGAAGACATCAGCCACACGCGAAAAATTCATGCAGTCGTGCTCGGTGGGAAGTTCTACCCGCTAGCATCCATCAGAGCCCAAGCACTGCAAAACGCAGCGAAGCAATAAGTGCGACTGGAGACACCAGGTGCTGGGCCATTACTCCTTGACACCCAGAGTTATAATAGTTGGGTAACTACGTTACTAAGTGCCCCTTGGCGCTCGCAGATCGGCTCTCATTCGCCTCTGCGCCAGCTACTTGACAAATCGCTCGGGACGGCACCGGGGGTCGACACCTCTCCATAAGCTAAGTCCTTATTCCAGAATACTTTGATATAAGTCCTTATTCCTCAAAGACCGGCCGAAAATTTCCCTCTAACCTCCTGATTCTTAAAGACCAGGGGGGAGGGGGGTGGGGTACCAAGTTAGTAAACTTATGCAGAAACATTAGCCCGAGGAAGCACTTCAACCGGTTCCGCCCCAAAAAATATTTTCGCGGGCTTCCCCGAAATGCGAAGCGGCTTTAGAATACAGCCCACCGCGCAAGCCGTCGCTGGGTTGCGCGACCCAGCCTCGTTGTGAGACTACTGATCGTTAACATTTCATCGTCCTATCTATGCCCACGTTCGCCGCCATCGACATCGGCTCCAACTCTGTCCGACTGAAAATCTCGCGCCTGCAAGCCGGACGGCTGAAAGAGATTCACGAAGACCGCGAAGTCACTCGCCTGGGCGAAGGCGTCTTCAGTGGCGGCCTGCTTTCTCCAGAATCGATGTCGCAAACCGTGCAGGTGTTGCGCCGCTTCAATCGCGCGGTGCAGGAATGCGGCACCGATTCGGTGAAAGTGGTGGCGACGTCGGCGGTGCGCGATGCCCGCAATTCCAGAATCTTTCTGGAGTGGGTGCGCTCGACCACCGGCTGGACCATCGAAATCATTTCCGGACTGGAAGAGGCCCGCCTCATTCACCTGGGCATCCTTTCCACGGGCCGCATGGACGCCCATAGCGTTCTGCTGGTGGACTTGGGCGGCGGCAGTTGCGAGCTCACACTTTCGCGCGACGGACATCTCCGGGATACGGCGAGCTTACCGCTCGGGGCGGTGCGCCTGACCGGCGAATTCCTGAAGCACGATCCGCCGCGCAAAAGCGAACTGAAGCGGCTGCACGAATTTGTGGATCGTGAGATTCTGCGCGTGCAAGCGCGAATCAAGGCCGCACGAGTGGGTGCCGTCATTGCCACCTCCGGCACCGCCGCGGCGCTGGTGGCCATCGCCAGCCACCTGGCGCGTCCAAGGAAGCGCCGGCCGGCGACCTACGTAACGCGCGAGATGATGCGCCGCATTGCAAAACAAATCGCGCGCCTGACCCAGGAGCAGCGGCAGAAGGTCCCGGGCATCGGTCCCCGCCGCGCGGAAATCATTTGCACCGGCGCGGTAGCGTATGCGGAATTGCTCGAGCGCTGCCATCTCCCAGGCTTTCGCTACTCCTCGCTCGGATTGCGTGACGGCATCCTGGCGCAGATGGCGGCGGATTACGACCGCAGCACGCGCTCGGGGCGAGCCATTGAATCGGAACGCTGGGAGTCGATCAAACGCGCCGTCGAACGCTACCGCGTCGATCTGCATCATGCTCTGCATGTGCGCGAGTCAGCCTTGCTGTTATTTTCTTCGTTGAAATCAGTGCACCAGCTTCCCGCCGAGTATCGCGAATGGCTTTCGGCGGCGGCGATGCTTTACGAGGTCGGTGATTATGTGAACCGCAACGGGCACCACCGGCACACGTATTACATCATCGCCAACTCGGAAATCCTCGGCTACACGCCGCAACAGCGGCGGATTATCGGCTCGATTGCCCGCTACCTTGGAAAATCGCGTCCCACGCCGGGAGACGGCCCGATGAGTGCCTTGAGTCCCGAAGAGCAGGAGAATGTGCAGAAAGCGTCAGTGCTTCTGCGCATTGCGCGCGCTTTGAATATGGGAAGAAGCCAATCGGTGGGAAAAGTCGCGGTCACGGCACGCAGCGGCAAAGTTGCCATGAAACTGACTCCGCGGGGAAAGGCCAGCGTCGATCTGGAAGTATGGTCGATCGAGAAGGACAGAGCCTATTTCCGCGAAGTCTTCGGGCGCGAACTTTCGGTCGCGGCCGCATGAAGTGCCCGCAAGATGCGGGGCGTGATGCACCAGCTCAGCGACCCGGAATTGCGCCGCATTTCAACTTTGGCCACGGCGCCCTTCTTCAGCTCAACCACGGCTTCGCACCCAGCCTCGCTGATCACGCGTCCCAGAAATTCGCGCAGGTTGGGATTGTGCCCGACCAGCAGCATGGAATCCTGGCGCGCGTACTTTTCCAGCATCTTTTGAAAATCCGAAAAGCTGGCCTGCGGACCGAGCGCGTTCTCCATCACCAGTTTGCCTTCATGCCCCATCTCGTTGCCCACCAAAGCGGCGGTTTGCGTGGAGCGCTTTAACGGGCTGGAGATGATGATTTCCACCTGCACGCCGAGCGCGGCGAGGGCGCGGCCGATGTATCCGCATTGCTCGATGCCGTCTTTATCGAGGCCGCGTTTTTCATCTTTCTTCGGGGAAGTTAAACTTTGCCCCGCACTGGCGTGGCGTAAAAAATAAACAAACATTGTGCAGCGATTATTCCTTTCCGATCCCAGGTCGCAACACCACGGGTCGTCCGATTAACGCGCATCGGATCATCTTCAGCCAATCATGTTCGGCCGATTAAGACTCGCTTGCCCGCGTGCCGCGAAACAGGCTCCGGAATGTCCTCCGGCGTCTTGCTGCCATCCGCCACACCGAGGAGAAAATCCTGCGAGCTGAACGCGGCATTGCCTTTGGGCGGTCTCCCGCTGCGCCCGCGCGGCGATTGCCACGGACGTAGATAGCGGCCGTCCTTCTGCAGAAATCTCACTTTGATGTTGTCGGCAAGATACGCCGCCAGAATCTCATGCACGACACGGTCGCGGAGCAAGGGGTTTTTCAGCGGAAAGATGACTTCCGCCCGCTCGTGCAGATTGCGATTCATCCAATCCGCGCTCCCGACGTAGACTTCAGAATCGCCGCCGTTCTCGAAATAAAATATCCGGCTGTGCTCCAGAAACCGGCCCACGATGCTGCGCACGCGAATGCGGTCGCTGAGGCCACGAATTCCCGGCCGCAGCGCGCACATGCCGCGCACAATCAGCTCGATGTCCACTCCAGCCTGCGAGGCGCGGTAGAGAGCCTGGATAACATGCGTTTCCAGCAGGGCGTTCATCTTGGCGATAATGCGCGCCGGACGCCCCAGGCGGGCATGTTCGGCCTCGCGCTCGATCAGGCGCAGCGTCTTTTCGGCCAAGTCCAAAGGCGCGACCAGCAACGGCTGGTAGCCCGGGTGCTCGGCATAGGCAGTCAGAAAACTGAAAACATCATGGACCGCGCTGGTGATCTCGGGGTCTGCCGTGAGCAGGCTCAAGTCGGTATAGATGCGCGCCGTCGTCGCGTTGTAGTTGCCGGTGCCAAGGTGCGCGTATTGGCGGGTGACGCCGTCGGGATCGCGCCGCACCAGCAGGCAAAGTTTGCAGTGCGTCTTCAGACCAACCAATCCGTGGAAGACTTGCACGCCGGCATCTTCCATATCGCGCGCCCAGCGGATGTTCGATGCCTCATCGAAGCGCGCCTTCAATTCCACGACCGCAGTGACCTCCTTATTGGCCGCGGCGGCGATCAGAGCAGGAACAATCAGGGAATGTTCGCTGGTGCGGTAAAGGGTCTGCTTGATAGAGAGCACGCGCTCGTCTTCCACCGCCGACTGGATGAAAGAAACCACGGCATCGAAAGAATCGTAGGGATGATGCAGGAGAACATCGTGGTCGCGCAACTCTTCAAACAGATCATGGGACTTTGCGGTCAAGCGCAACTCCCGCGGCACATAGGGCCGGTACTTCAAATCCGGGCGCTCGGTTCCGTCGTATATGTTGAACAATCGCGAAAGATTCACCGGCCCCTTGACCGGGAAAATCTGCCAGCGCTCAATCTCGAACACCGTGCCCAGGCGTTCAATGATCTCGGGGTCGGCGTCGTACTCGATCTCCATTCGCACCGCGTCTCCCTTGCGGCGGTTGTGCAACTCGGCGCGCACCGTTTCCAGCAGGTTGCGCGACTCTTCCTCCTGCAAATAAAGGTTGCTGTTGCGCGTGACGCGGAAGGCGGCGGACGAAACAATGTCGTACCCCTGGTACATCTTCACCGCATGATGAACCACCAGGTCGGCCAGAAAAATGAAATCCGTGGTCCCCTGCGACGGCAGGCGGACCAGCCGCGGCAGCGCCCGTGGAACGGTTACGACCCCGGTATACGTAAGAGAGGAGCGCCGGCGGCGCCGCAGCAACAACGCCACGCACAGCGCCTTGTTGATCACCCGCGGAAAGGGATGCGCCGGGTCAACCGTCACGGGAGTGAGCAACGGATCCAGTTCCCGTGCGCAGTAGTCGTTGACGAACGCTAAGGCAGTCTCATCCAGTTCTTCGAGGCCGAGCACGCGAATTCCATGTTCCGCCAATTCCGGCCGCAGGCGCTCATTCCAGCAGGAATACTGTTCCGCGACGAACTCGTGGGTGGCTTCTTTGATCAGTTCCCGCTCCTCCACCATGGTGAGCCCGTCGGCGGTGGTGGAGTTGTGGCCGTCTTCGATCTGTTGCAACAGCCCGCCCACCCGGACCTCAAAGAATTCGTCCAGATTGCTGGCGGAAATAGCCAGAAATTTCACGCGTTCGAGCAGTGGATTCCGAAGATCTCCCGCTTCCTCGAGCACGCGCCAATTAAATTTCAGCCACGATGCTTCGCGGTTAAAAAGTGGGACGCGACTGCTCAGAGATTGTCCGACCATGTTTTTCAGTCCAGTGTGTCGAGCCCAGTCTGCCAAACCCTATCGCAAAGGCGGAACGGCAATCGCTTTTCGGGGGGTACTCGGTGCGGCTTCCGACCGCAATAGTATACCAAGATGGACCGGGTGGCTGGTTTCAGGCGTGCCATGCGTGAGCCCAGTCCCTCGGCCCAGGTTTCTCCTGCGCCGGGCCTGACAGGATCCTGAAATACATCCTCGGCCGGAAGAACCTTTCGTTCATCGAACTGCAACGGGATGCACACCCGCGCTTACTGTGGCACGTCCAGTGATCTCCGTACATCGCTGACAATACAACGTTTACAAAATCATCGGCTGGGCCTTTGTGGTGGAGTTAGGCGTGCTGACGCTCTAATGCTAATAATGTCGATTAAAACCATGGACTTTATGGCATAATGCTCGGTCGTCAAAATACTGGAATTGTTCCAACTGCGGTCCGCGTTGCGGTGGATCAAGTTTCAAAAGCAGAAAACCCTTCCCCCAGGGTTCTGCAAATTAACACTCCTTTAATGGAACGTAACACTCCTTTAACGGAGCGAGGAGTAGTTTTATTGGTTTTACATCTCTAGTACATCGATTCCGATAATGGTCGCCACGGGTTGTGGCGCAGCCGGGAAACGTGTGGGAACAGGCAAAAATTTCACTATTTTCCGGTTTCAAATCGTCACCGTGTTTTCTGTTGCTTTGCGGTAGTAACGTTCCACGAAAACTGAAAAAGGAGAGGATTGTATTTTATGAAATCAGTCAAGCACCTGTTTCTCGCGCCACTGGCGTTGGCCGCACTATCGGCTGGCGTTTGGGCACAAACCTCGGACGCGCCCGCTCCGAAAAAGGCACACAAGCACGCGGTTGCGGCAGAGGCACCCGCGCAGCCGGCGGTAACGGCGGCCGACGTTCAGGCGTTGAAAGATGCGCTGGCGGCGCAGCAGCAGCAGATCCAGCAGCTTACTCAGCAATTGCAGCAAAATCAGCAGAACTGGCAGCAGGCTCAGCAGAACTTCCAGCAGGCGCAGGCCGCTGCCGCCGATGCTGCCAACAAGGCCGCTGCCGCGCAAACCCAAGCCACCCAGGACCAGCAACAGGTGGGTGCGTTGCAAAGCGACATCGCGGGTCTCAAAACAACTACCAACAGCGCGGTGATGACGCTGCAAGAGGGCGAGAAACATCTCTCCGCGTTCGAGAGCCCCACGACGATCCATATCAAGGGCATCAGCATTACCCCTGGCGGTTTTGTCGAAGCCGCGTTCGTGCGGCGGTCACGGGAACTGGGAGCCGACATCACGACTCCCTTCAACTCGTTGACCATGCCCGGCGCTTCGCAGAGCAATCTGCCGGAGTTCTTCGGTTCTGCCCGTCAGTCGCGCCCTACAGTCTTTGTGCAAGGCCGATTAGGCAATGTGGAACTATCCAGCTACGTATCGGCCGACTTCCTGTCCGCCGGCGTCACCTCGACCGCCACGCAGACCAACAGCTACACTCTCCGTCTCCGGCAAGCTTGGGGACAGGCGAAGTTTGACAATGGCTGGAAATTCCTCGGCGGCCAGGCGTGGAGCCTGGTCACCGAAAACAAGGCGGGAATCTCTCCCAGCGACGATACCGGCAGAGTCAACGACGCCCGACCCTCGACCATCGATCCGGGGTATAACGTCGGATTCACTTTCGCGCGCCAGTACGGGCTTCGCCTGACGAAAGACTTCGGCGATAAAGTGTCGGTCGCGTTCGCCATTGAAAACGCGCAAGGCACGCTCACCACCCACGGCAACGTTGCCAATTACCTGCTCGGCGAGGCGGGCGCGAGCAACAGCTACAACACAACCTCCAATTACACAGCTAATCCTTCGCCGGATCTCATCGCGAAAATCGCTTTTGATCCCGGTTTTGGGCACTACGAACTCTTCGGCTTGGTTGACCGCTTCGCCGATCGTATCTACCCGTGCGTACAGGGGCAATACAACGGCGACCCCGCGTGCCCGAGCGGTTCGGCCGTCACGCTTGGCGCCTATAACAAATCGAAGGAAGGCGGAGGCTTCGGCGCCAACGCCCGCTGGAACTTCTTTGACAAGCACATCGTCTTCGGCTTGCATGGCTTCGGCGGCAGCGGCGTGGGCCGTTACGGCGCGGCCCAGCTCTCCGATCTCGCCATCAATCCCGACGGAAGCGTTCGTCTCATCAAAGACCTTCAGGGTTTGACCACGCTGGAGTATCACGGCAAGAAGCTCGACATCTACTCCTACGTCGGAGCGGAGTATGCCGCCCGGACGTGGGCCTTTGATTCGAGCTTGAACTCGAAGGGCGTAGCAGTTGGGCCCGTCGGATACGGATCGCCGCTCTTTAGCAACGCCGCCTGCTATACCGAACCGGCTCCTGGATCCGGCGGCTTTTCTCCTACTGCTCTCGCTTATCCCGGTTGCACCGCCGACACACGCGCAGTGATCGAGGGCACGCTCGGCTTCTGGTACCGCTTCTACAGCGGCCCCAAGGGCCGGTTCCAGTTCGGCACGCAGTACTCCTATGTCACGCGTCAGACCTGGTCGGGAGCTGTTTCCCCCACCGGCGTCACGCCGGTCGTTTCTGCCGGGCCGGAAGGACTGGACGGCATGGTCTTCACCTCGTTCCGCTATTACCTGCCGTAAAAACCAAAGTGGTCCCGCGTCGCTGTTTGGCGCGGGACCACTCGATTTAGCGGAATAAAGTTAGTGAATGACGGTTAACGTTAACGAAGAGCAGTTAACCGACGAAACCAAACCGTCTCTCAGTTTTCTGGAGGGGCGCTTCCCTTCAGAATCGCCGCCGGTCCGGTTTTGGCTACTCTCCTTCTCCGGGCCGGTGGCGCTAACCTAATTTGCGGCGAGATTGCAGAATTAGGGTATCCGGCGGGTAACGGCTGCGAATGCCGTCGTTCCGGGACACTTCTCCCTGCAAGGGAAGAGGCCACTTTGCGTGTGGCGCCTTAGTGGACTTGCTTGATGGCTGCCTTGACTTTCTCCACTACGTTCGCCGGCAGTGGCGCGTAGCTGAGTTGATTCGTCATCTTCTGGCCGTCTGTGACCATCCAGTTCAGGAAGTCGGCAATGATTTTCCCCTTCTTCGGATCCTGCGCCTGTTCCGGTATCAGCAGCCAGGTGAAGCTGGAGATTGGGTAGGCCGTCTTGCCGGGCGCATCCGTGATGGAAACGCGAAAATCGGCGGGCATTTTTGGCGAAGAGGCCGCCGCTTCTGTCACTCCCGCGAGTGAAGCCTTCACGAAATTTCCGGCGGAGTTCCTGACCGACCCGTACGCGATGTTATTTTCCACGGCGTAGATCAATTCGATGTAGCCGATCGATCCCTCCAACTGACGAATTTGTCCGGCCACGCCTTCATTGCCCTTGCCGCCTAGTCCTACGGGCCATTTCACCGATGTTCCCTTCCCCGCCGTGCCTTCCCACTCCTTGCTGACCTTCGAGAGATAGTCAGTGAAAATATAAGTAGTACCGCTACCATCCGACCGGTGAACCACGATGATCGACTTGTCAGGAAACTTCATGCCGGGATTGGCCTGAGTGATGGCAGGATCGTTCCACTTCTGGATTTTCCCCAGAAAGATACCCGCCAGAGCGTCTTGAGTGAACTTGATTTCGCCGGTTACACCGGGGATGTTATACGCGGGAACGTCCGCGCCCAAGACCGTCGGGATGTGCAGGATTTTCGTCTTCGCCTCTTTGAGTTGCTCGTCGGTCATCGGACCGTCGCTGGCTCCGAAATCGACCGTGCCGTTCAACACCTGGCGGATGCCGCCGCCGCTGCCGATGGACTGGTAGTTGATCTGCACGTCGGGATGCAGCTTGTTATATTCGCTGAACCACTTGGAATACATGGGATAGGGAAAAGTGGCGCCGGCCCCGTTTAATTGAGTTTGCGCCATGACCGGCAGCGCCAATGCGAGACCCGCCAACAGCAGTGCGATGCGATATTTCACGCGATGACCCTCTTCATTCTGGATTTACGTATGCAATTTTGTTTTAGGGTGGAAATGTTAAAGGAAGGTTACAACAGAATGAATTTCTGATGACTCCACATTATTTTCCAAGCACTTAGGGTGATGTGTTGTTGTCGAGTCGTGCGAGTTCCCGGCGATTTGATGAAACTTCCAGCACGAATCCGCGTCTTCTGGCAAACTGCTTGACGGTGAGGTCGATCCTTTGTGAACGATGAAACTCGTTATGCGCCAGGCTGGCCTGGCATCGAACCGCGCTGGACTTCGGCTGCCAAGACCGGAGTCGGCACCGCGTTGAACCTCCACAGCCGCGTCTGGTTCACGTTGAGTCATGGCATTCTCAACGAGATCTATTTTCCCCGCGTGGATCAAGCCTGCACCCGCGACTTCGGCCTGATTGTCACCGACGGCCACCAGTACTTCTCCGAAGAAAAACGTCATTCCAGCTTCCAGAACCTCCCGGTCGAGCCCGGAGTGCCGGTTTTCGAGTTGACCAATACCTGCACCCAGGGCCGGTATCGGATCGAAAAAGAAGTGCTGACCGATCCGTGGCGCAACGTGGTGCTGCAGAGAATTCGCTTTGTTCCGCTCCAGGGAAATCTCGGCGACTACCGCCTCTACGCCTTGTTGGCGTCGCACCTGGGCAATTTTGGATACGGCAATACCGGCTGGGTGGGCGATTACAAGGGAAAACCCATGCTATTCGCCATGCGCGATTCTCTCGCGCTCGCCATCGGCTGCTCCGTGCCATGGCTAAAGCGTTCGGTCGGGTTCGCCGGCACATCGGACGGATGGCAAGACCTCTCGCAACATTTCCAGATGACATGGGAGTACGACCGCGCCGAAAACGGAAACATCGCGTTGACCGGCGAAATTGATCTGGCCGAGTGCGGTGGCGAATTCATTCTCGCGCTCGGCTTCGGCGGAGTCTGGGCGCAAGCCGGCCAGCAAGTCGTCTCTTCGCTGCTGACCCCTTACGAAACACTGCGCAGAGACTACGTCTTCCACTGGGAGAATTGGCAGAGCACTCTCAAAAAGCTCGACCAAAAACCGCGGGAGAAGGATTTGTATCGGGCCAGCATCGCGGTTCTGCGCACCCACGAGTCCAAGGATTTCTTTGGCGGAATCATCGCCAGCCTTTCCATTCCCTGGGGCTTCAACAAGGGCGACGAAGACCTGGGCGGTTACCACCTGGTCTGGCCGCGCGATCTGGTCGAAAATGCCGGCGGATTGCTGGCGGGTGGCGCCGAAGACGACGCTGTCCGCGTCTTGCATTATCTCGAAGCTACGCAGGAAGCCGACGGACACTGGCCGCAGAACATGTGGCTGGACGGCCGCCCCTACTGGAGCGGCTCGCAAATGGATGAGACCGCATTTCCGATTTTGCTGGTCGATCTACTGCGCCGGGAATCCCCGCGGTGCTTCGGCGAAACTCGTCGCTGGTGGTCCATGGTCCGCAAGGCCGCGGTTTTCATTGTAGTCAACGGCCCGGTTACGCAGCAGGACCGCTGGGAAGAAGACGGTGGTTATTCGCCGTTCACCATGGCCGCGGAAATCTCCGCCCTGTTGATTGCCGCCGACATGGCGGAGTCGATGGATCAACCCGAGGCCGCCGATTTTCTGCGCCACATGGCCGATACCTGGAACTTCAACATAGAACGCCGGACCTACGCGGTTAACACTGACCTCGCCCGCCAGATTGGTGTCGAAGGCTACTATGTCCGCATCACGCCGCCTCCCGACGGTGAAGGCGCCGCTTCCCCGCTGCAAGGATTCGTTCCCATCAAGAATCGAGCTATCGGCAGTTCGGGTGCGCCCGCGGTCGAGATCGTCAGCCCGGATGCCTTGGCCCTGGTGCGCTTTGGCTTGCGTGCGCCCGACGATCCCCGAATCCTGAACACCATTAAAGTCATCGATGCATTGCTACGCGTAAAGCTCCCGCAGGGGCCAGCCTGGTACCGTTACAATGGCGACGGTTATGGCGAGCACGAGGATGGTTCTCCCTTCGACGGCACGGGCATCGGCCGTCCCTGGCCGCTGCTGGCGGGCGAACGCGCCCACTATGAATTGGCCGCTGGACGCATCGCCTCGGCTGAGGCTCTGCTGGCCGTAATGGAAAACTCAGCGGGTGCGGGCCGCCTGATTCCCGAACAGGTCTGGGACACAACTGACATACCCGAGCGCGAGTTGTTTGCGGGAAAAGGGTCGGGCTCAGCCTGCCCGCTGGTGTGGGCGCACTCCGAATACATCAAGCTGCGCCGGTCCCTGGTTGACGGCAGGATTTTCGATCAACCTCCGCAAACGGTAGACCGCTACCTGGTAAGTAAGATGTCCGCGACCTACTTCAACTGGCGCTTCAACAACAAGCCACGCACCATGCCCTGCGGGAAGAAGCTGCGAATTCTGATGATGGAGCCCGCCCTGGTGCACTGGAGCTTTGACAACTGGCAAACCAGTCAAGACAGCAACTCCGTTGACAGCGGATGCGATCTTAAGCACGTCGACCTGCCGGCGGAAACCCTCGCCAGCGGACGCCAAATTGTTTTCACGTTCTACTGGAAAAACGCCGGGCGCTGGGAAGAACGCGACTACCAGGTGACGGTCGAGTAGCATGACACCGAAGCCGTGCCACACTGCTAAACTTTCCGCACGCACACTTTTATTTCGAGGCACCATGCGCACTCTCAGCACGTTTGTTATGGTCGTACTTATGGGCACTCTCGCGGTGTCCCAGACTCAGCCCGCACCCCATGCCATTACTGACCCCAAGCAGATTACGTCCAAGCCCGATGCGCGGGTCGAGAAAAATCTCTCGATCGAGAAGTTATACATGACGCGCCAGGTCGGCGGTTCGACCTGGTCGCCCGATGGGAAAACGGTCGCCTTCATCAGCAACCTGAGCGGGCGCAACAATCTTTGGCTGGTGCCCGCCGAAGGCGGATGGCCGACGCAGCTCACGGTGAGCAATGAGCGCCAGACCAGCCCAACCTGGTCTCCCGATGGCAGGTGGATCGCCTACATGTCCGATTACGACGGCGACGAGCAATGGGACATTTTTCTGGTCTCGCCAAAAACCGGACAGGTCAAGAACCTGACCAATACGCGCGAGATTGCCGAGGAAAGTCCGACCTGGTCGCATGATGGCCGCTTCCTGGCGTATATCGTCAAGCCAAAGACCTCGTCGGTCTTCGAGATCGACGTTTACGACACGGTTCTGCGCGACGTGAAGCATCTGACGACCGGTACCGCCAAAGACCGCATGAACGTTGCGCCCATCTGGTCAGCGGACGATAGGTTCATCATCTATACGCAGGAGCAATCGAAAGGAACCGACTCGAATATCTTTCTAGTCGACGTGGCCACCGCGCAAAGCACACTGCTGACGCCGCACGACGGCGAGCGCATTTACTCGGCAAACGACATTTCGCCTGACGGCCAGCACGTTCTGATTACATCCAACGCCGGTAATGGCTACGACAACGTCGGCTTGCTCGATGTCGCGAGCAAGACAATTCGCTGGCTTACGCAGGACAAGTGGGAAGTTTCCGGTGAGCGTTTTTCACCCGACGGAAGGTTTCTAACCTACACCGCCAACGTCGATGGCAACGTCGACATCTATCTCTATGACATCGCCTCCGGAAAGGCGCGCGATCTCGGTTTGCCGAAGGGAGTGAACCACGTTGCGGGCAACCCTTCGCCGTTCACTTCTGATGGGTCGCGCATGCTCTTCTCACACACTGGCCCGACCGCTCCCGGCGACTTGTGGGTCTATATCTTCAGCGACAAGCCATCGCACCCGAACATATCGCGTCAACTTACCAATTCGCTAGTCGGCGGCGTGCGCGCCGAGGACATGGTCGAACCATACCTCGTCCACTATCCCAGCAAAGACGGCAAGTGGACGATTTCCGCGTTCGTTTACGTGCCTTATAACCTGCCGCGCAACGGCCAGCATCCGACGATCGTCTACGTCCACGGCGGTCCCACGGCGCAGACGATGAATAACTTCAATCGCTTCGTGCAGTACATGGCGAACCAGGGCTACCTGGTAATCGCGCCCAACTATCGCGGATCGACTGGCTACGGAGAGGAATTTCAGCACGCAAATCTTTTCGATATGGGCGGCGGCGATTTGCAGGACGTGCTGGCCGCCGCTGACTGGATCCAGCAGACGGGCTATGTCGATCCCAAAAAACTTATTCTGATGGGCGGCAGCTATGGCGGCTACATGACGATGATGGGCGTCACCAAAGCTCCGGAAGTATGGGCAGCGGGCGTACCGATTGTCCCGTTTGTGAACTGGTTCACCGAGATTCAGAACGAAGACCCGGTGCTGCAGCAGTCAGATCTCGCCACGATGGGCGATCTCAAGAAGAACAAGGCGCTCTACGAAGATCGCTCGCCCATCAACTTTGTTGATCGGATCAAAGCGCCGCTGTATCTTCTGGCGGGCGGCAACGATCCACGTTGTCCCAAGGAAGAAGCGCAGCAGGTGGTGGACGCGGTCAAGAAACGCGGCGGGGTGGTCGAATACAAAGTCTACGAAAACGAAGGCCACGGCTTTGCGAAAGTCGAAAACCAGATTGATGCCTACAAGCGCGTGGCCGAGTTTCTGAAAGCGCACGTTCCGCCCGCGGACTGCAGTTGCTCGCTGAATGAATAGTTACCGAGTTGTTTTCTCCGTTCTTAGTTCTCAGCAAACACTGGCCCGAGCCGCTCTTCGCAATGCTGGCCTCCGAGCTTTGTCATCCGCTATGTTTACTCTAACGGTATTAACCCATCGACCAGCCACCAACGGAAACTGACCTGGAAGGAGTTTTCGCCGATGAAGATACCGTGCGCCGACATCTTGCACAAGACACGGGAAGGCGCCTGCCTGATCAATCGAGGGCCGTAGTTACTAGTTGTTGTGAGTTACTAAAGGAGAAACCTCTGTGCTAAAACTTTCCAGCTGTATATGTCTTCTTATGTTGTTGAGTATCTATCTGTTATTCGGGTGCGGCGGGGCCATCAGTCCTTCCCCCGCTCCCCCAGCCGGCAACTTCCCAGTGCTTGTGTTCTCAGACCTTCATTTTAATCCATTTTATGATCCAAATCTTACGACCTACCAAACTCTTTGTACGAGTGCAGATTCGAGCGGCTGGGTGAGTCTGTTTCAGGGTTCGACAGTTAAAACGCCTTCGATATGGGGTACCGACACGAACTATCCGCTGCTGGTGCTTGCACTCGCCAGCATAAAGCAGAACTTGGGAGCAAGTCCGGTCGTCATTTATACCGGCGACCTGATTGGCCACAATTTCCAATCGTCCTATTACCAGTACTGTCAGGGCCTGATGCCGCCCAATCAATCCCCGTCTCCGCAACAGATCGCAGAAATGCAGGCCTTTACCGACAAGACAGTTGCCTTCGTGACGGGACAGATCAGGCAAGCGGTCGGAAACCTCCCCGTGTTATTCGCGGTCGGAAATATCGACTCGTACACAGGCTATGGACCGGACAGCACTTTCCTTGCTAATACGGCAGAAACGTTTTACTCGCAATTTGTCAGCGGGACCGTGAATCGTCAAGACTTTTTTAATACCTTCACCAGCGGTGGATATTATTCTGCCCAGCCGTTTGGATCGAACTTGGTGGTGATTGGACTCAATACCAACGTAATGGCCAACGGCGTCCCAGGTGACAATGACGCTGCCGTAGCCGCTGAGCTTGCCTGGCTTGATTCCACCCTCGCTTCGGCCCAAACCGCCCGCCACAAAGTCTGGCTCTTAATGCATGTGCCCCCCGGCGCAAATACAACCGCAACTGCCGACAGTATTGTCAACGGCCAGCCTATAACTGGCTCGATGATGATGTACCAGAGTTATCAGACAAGCTTTCTGCAAATACTTGCGAAGTATCCTGGCGTCATAACTATGACGCTTGGAGCCCATACTCATATGGACGAATACCGTATCCTCTCGCCCAGCATTGTGCTCGATGAAGTGCCAGCCATAACTCCATGCTTTGGAGAGAATCCAGCGTTTAAGATTGTTACATTGGCTCAGAATATGCAGCCTACCGACTACAGTTCGCTGAACTATGACCTCCATGCTTCGCCGCTGCCGGCACAATTCAATAGCTATTACACTTTTTCGACGGCCTATTCCCTGTCAGGTCCCTTGGGTGCTTCTTTGCTGCAACTTTATCCAGAACTCGACAACGATATTTCACTGACTAATACCCAGGCTAATGCGCAACAGGCACTTTACATGGCGCAGTATAACTCTGGAAACGCGCAGATTAATCCCTTAGCCAAGCCGGACCCCGCGCCCTGGAATCCCATTACCAATGCGAACTGGCCAGTGTTCGCCTGCGGCATCGGAAAGATGGCACAACTGGATTTTGAAGATTGTGTGAATTCCTATTGAGTTTCAAAAGCTAAGTAAAAATGTCGAGCCCTGGGGCTCGACATTTATTTGTCTCGACATTTCTTCTACCGACACGCCCCTGCCGCGTGGCGTTTCTTCGCCGCCTCCAGGCGCAGCATGACCATGTAGAGGACGATTCCTACATTGATGGAGATTATCAAGAATCGAGTCCAGTCTGGGCGGTGCAATAGATCGGCTACCTCAAACGGGATATACATGGAGCCGGTGGCAATCGCCATCCACTCCGCCCATGGGCGGACGTACCATAAGCCATAGGCTTCGATGAAGCGCAGGATTACGTAGACGCTTGCGACGACCGCGATCTTCCACAAGCGCACGTCGCTGAGGCGGTACACGAGATCAATGAAAACGCCAACGAAATGATGATGAGGATTGGCGTGAATAAATTCGAGGAAACTTTCGGCAACTCCCCAGATGTCTTTGTGACGCATGGAAAAAACGCCCAGACCGGCGAGCAGGACTACCATTCCCTTTGAAAGCTCATAGGTCGCGACGGTGCGCACGCCTTTGAGGTGTTCGGGATCGTCGATTCTAGGATGCGGGATTCTATGCATGTGATGCAAGTTGATTTCCGAGCATTCAGCGCGATTGCGGGATTCATTCTAAAGCGTGGCCCCTAAAGAGGCATTTTTTTGAAGCGGATGCCGTATCGCTAAAACGAAGGCTTCACGCTTCTACCCTTGCTGGCGGACGCTGGCGCGCAACTCTTCGACGATCTCCTTCGCGGCTTGGCGAGCAGCATCTCCTTTGGTAACGTCGAACGAGATGGCGCCGACCCGCGCGTGACCCCCTCCCCCGTAGCGCTCGCAGACTCTGGCCAGATTGACGGTGGGCTCCCGTCTGGCCCACGGATTCGACCCGACCGAGACTTTTACACGAAAAGAACTCTTGCTCAGTCCGACGCTATACACCGAATCAGGATGGAGATAGTAGGGAACAAATTTGTTATAGCCTTCCTGGTCTAAGTCGGTGATGTCGAAAAAAATCGTGCCGTCCTTTTCCGCAGTACGCTGCCGCAAAATATCGATGGAGCGTTCGTGCCGTTCGAGCAACGGCGGCAGCACGGCAGCGACAAATGGTTCCTCGAGAATTTTTGCCAGCGGATGGTAGGCAAGCAGCGGAATCATTCTCTTGACGAAGTCGTGCGCAGTCGAAGCTTCGATCGCCATGGTCAGCTTCATGGCCGGAGCTTGCATTTCCACAGCAGACTTCGCATCCCGGTACATCGCACCGTCGACGATGTCGGTCCATTCGACTAATTCCGCTACGGGCTGCGGATCGAATCCGAACCGTTCCTTAGCAATCATGGCGATGAAGCTGGTGCAGGACTTGAAGGCGGGATCATAGAACTTGCGGTTGCTCTGATCCTGCTCGAAGTGGGCGGCATCGTCGGGAGACAGAAACGCGCTTTCGTGGTGATCGAACCACCAGGTAATTTTGGGCGAACTGGAATATTTGAAATCGACGATGGCATTCTCGTCGCCATCGAACTGATTTTCGTCGAAGAGCGAGCCGGCGCGGTGCAACAAGCCGGAGTAGACGAAGTCGACATCGCTGCGGATGCGTTCGCGGTAGAAACGGGAGAACAGCGCGGCCGAGGAAGCGCCGTCAAAACATTTGTCGTGATAAAAGACCCGCACTCGCAAATTTGGCTTCCCCTACTCCGGGTGTTCGAAGTCTCCGGGCGTGAAGTGAAAAACAATTAGAGTTGCTGGTTTGGAGGATTATGTCAAGGCGGATTTTGGACGGCCTTCAAAATTTACCAGCACGAAACATCAGGGATAAAAACCATTTTGTAATTGGGTCATCATGTAGTTTCGCAATTTAATAACAATAACAATGTGCAGCCTTCAAATTACCAAATTGCCCGATTGCAAAATTACCAAATTCTGCCCCGTCACTTTCTCCGGCGCCGAATTTTGAAGTCGAAACTGACAACTCCGTTCTGGTCGCGCAGCGCCACGATGGAGATGGTTCGCGTAATGTTGTACTCCAACTGGATGATCTGCTGGTTCGCAACCGAGACGTTGGTGCTATAGGTCAGGGTAATATTGCTTGCCACCTGCTGCTCGACCGTGAGCTGCGGTCCGCGAACCACGGCGGTTTCACTGGTGAGTCCTTGCGGATCGACCTTGACGCGGCTAGCGCCGAACAGTTTCTGCAGGCGGCTGTTGACGGTGCTGTTGAGCGCCTGATTGATGAGCAGGTTGGAGGCGTCTCCTCCAAAGCCAAACGAGGAGCCGCCGGTAGTCGCTGCCGCCGCCGACTCTTCCTGCGTGCGGCCGAGCGCTAAGAGCGCGATCACGTCGGCTTCGGGAAGCTGCGGTTCCGATTGCCAGGTGACTTTCAAGCCGTTGGGTACGCTGGCGTCGCCGCGGAATTGCACAGTAATATCGTAGTCGCGCACGCGAGTGGTCGCGCTCAGATCGATCACCGGACGCGTCTTCGACGGATTCGAGAACGTGACATCGCCGCGTTCCAGGTTGTACTTGTTCCCGTTAAAATTAATTTCGCCTTCCAGAACCTCCACCCTTCCTAAAATTGCCGGGCGTTCGGCAGTACCGCGAACGTGGAGGTCGGCATTGCCAGCAAGTCGTGCGGTGGCGGTTTGCATCTGCAATTCCGGAGTCGTCATTACATGAACGTCGAGCTTCAAGCGGCTCTCCAGGCTTTCGCTGTCGCTCAGGAAGACGGTCTGCCGGCTCCTTTCGATGTAAGCCCCGAAGTCAAATCCCGGCGTTACGGCCAGCTTGGTCACCACCACATCTCCGCTCAGCACCGCAGCATTGGAGGCGCCCGTCAGGCGGAGGTCGGCATTGGCAGTCGAGCTTACTCCTGGCGGATAACGCAGCCGAACTCCTTGCGCGGTCGCGCCGAAATCGAGAAGAAAGATGCCACCCTGGTAGGTCGCGGACCCGGTCAATTTCACCGTGCCTCCGCCGGTGGTGCCACTGAGGTTTTCAATCTCGATTTGGTTGCGATCGAACTGCAGCACGCCATTCAAGTCGCTGAGCCCGCTCGGAAAGTCGTTGTGGCTGACGGAGGTATTCTTCACTTCCAGACGCCCGTGCATCACGGGATCGGAGATCGTGCCGCTGGTGTTGAGGTTTACACCCAGCGTGCCGCGCGCCAGAATCTTAGGATTGAGCGACTGAAACAGTGTCATATTGACGGTGCCGTCCAAGCGGAGGTCGAGATCCTGCGTGCCCGCTAAATGCACTCGCCCATGCGCGGTGAAATCGGTTCCACTCCCCGCCAGGTGGAGGCTCTCAACCAGCACAGCTTGATCCGCAAGTTCGAGGCGAATGGGACCAACATTTTGCACCGCCACGTGCTCAACTTCAACGCTGAAAGACTGCAGTTCGGCCGAGGCTTTCAATTCGCGCGGATTTCGCAGCGGCCCGCGCACGTGCAACGTTCCTTGCAGCGGAGACCGTCCTGTGATCTTTCCCGGCAGGTAAATGCGCAGCAGCGAATTGATGTCGAGATTATGGAAGGCGAGATTCAGGTCGGCGGGAAAGTTATGGTTGTTGTCCAACGCAACGCTGCCCGCAATCGTCAAATCGGCTTTATCGAAATCGGAGTGAGCGTTGAGATCGAGTTGGCGTCCGTGCGTGACCGCGTCGATGTAGAAATCGCCAACGCGCTCCCTGTCGAGCGCAAAATCTTTCAGGTGGACATGCGCCTCGAGCGCAGGCTCGTCGACGGTGCCGCTGACTTGCACCGTGAAATCGGCGATGCCATCGGCCGCGAACCGATCCCCTTGCAGCCGCGGGAAACGGGCGAGGTCGAGATTGCGCCCGGATAGATTTAGGCGAAACTCGTTGTTCGGCAACTCCCCGCTTTGCGTATTGATGTTTTGCGCGTTGGCGTTCTGCGGGCTCGGGTTCAGCGTCGTCAAGTACGAAGTGCTGACGGCAGCGCTTCCGGAAATTGACGCGCCGTACACACTACCCGCGACATTGTTGAAGTGCAGTTCACCGTTGGCGAGGCGGAGATCGCTCGTCAATGAAGGAACGCCCACGCCGTAAGCCAACCCATTGTGTAGCTGAATATGTCCATCACCGTGCGGATTGGCTTCGGTACCCGAAATAGTTGCGGATAGGTCTAAAGTCCCGGCGGACAGCTGAGCCGCTCCGGCGAGTTGAGCGAACTCGGCCAGGTTGCCGTTGCGGAGGTCAAAGTGCAACGCAAAAGAATCGTTCGCGAGGAAGGCAGCGCTGGTGAGTTCGGCACTGACGTCGAAGTGCGCGGTCGTGTGCCCATGAATGAGCGAACCATTGCGCGCGGCGAAATGACTGCTGGAGTACTGGACGGCGGCGGTAACGGCGTCCCAGTGCACCATGCGCGAACGGGTTCGTTGGCTTGCTGGCAAACTGGTATCAAAATCGTAGACTTCGAGATTTCCGGCGAGAGCGATTGCAGAAAGTTTGCCGCTGGCCGTGCCGGTAAAATTCGCCCAGCCGTGAACCGCAAAGGGCAATTTCGACGATCCATAGTTGGACGAAGCGTATGCCGCTTCGAGCAGCGGCGTCCACTCCCTCAAATTGTGGCTGGTAAAGGAGAGTCGCAGCGCTGATGTCCCCGCCAGATTGCCCGTAGCCGTCAGTTCCGAGCCTGGCGTGGTCAGGTGAAGAGCGGAGATCTCCAACTCGTCGCGCGAGGCACGATAGACACCATCAATCTGGCCGCGCACTGGGATTTCGCTCGGCGACGTTTTGGACGCGGGCACGATGCCGAGTTTCATGCGAGTCTCCGCGTCACGAATCGAGCCCACCCAGAGCATGTCGACATTCCCGCTCGCATTTCCAGAAAGGGCGAGCTGATCCAATGGAAGACTTTTCGAACTGAGAATCTGCATGGCCGGAGGAAGCGGAAAACCCGCTAACTGCAGACGCACCGCACCGCGCTGCAGGCTTCCTGGCGCAACTCGTCCGACTACGTGACGCGGCTTAGAGGCGGTCGACGGTTCGACTGCGCTCTGCAGTGAACTCTGCCAGTTGGTTACATCGGCATCGCCTTGCAAGTCGCCGCCGAACAAGCTCGCCTTGATCGCGAACACGTGAAACCGGTCCGGAGTAACCGCGAAGCCTGCATGGATGCGGCCATTGTTCATCGACACTTTTCGGTTCGACCATTCGATGCTTTTCGCCTCCACGGTCCCTTGGGTGGAAAAACTTTGCAAGCTCCAGGAAAGTTTGCCGTCGAACTGGGCCGTTCCCTTCCGAACCTGGACCTGCCGGATCAGGAGCGCGAGTTCGCCGAGATCGGCGATGCCATGATAATCAGCGCTGACCTGGGGGTTGTGAAAATCGAGCAGGTGTCCGTCGAAGTGAATTTCAGATTTTCCGGAAGCCACCGTCAAACCGGTGATGTCGATGCGTCCGCGGGCCAGAACCAGCGAAGCGTCTGCCCGCCACACGAACGAAGGAGAGTCCGCAAAGCGCGAAGCGACGCTCCCCACAACAACATGCGCGTCATATTGCCGCCGCAGCAACGAATACTTCAACTGCAGCGCCAGGTCGCGCGCGGCGAATTCGAAGGGTACTTTTTTGTCTTCCCACAAAAGCTCGCCGCGTTGCGCTTCAATCTGCGAAACGGAGAGCGAGATGAGTTGCTCAATCGGCCCCTGGTTTCTGGTCAAGTTGGCCTCGGGCACGGGAGCGTTAGTGGTGCCGTCGGGATAATCAATGAGGTGGACTACGGGATGCTCCAGCACAAGAGAGTGCAGTCCGATGGTGGTGCTGAGGAGGGAGATGATTTTCAGTTCCGCCTGGAGGCGGTCGACGTGAAAAAACGGCGCCTGATCCGGTGCTTCATGCCCATGAACAGTCAGGTTGCGAGCATCTACGCGCAGACGGAATGGAATGGTGTGCAGTTCTCCCAGTTCCACGCGGCCGCCGGTGAGTTTCTCCGCCGAAGCAATCACTTTGCGGCGGACCCTCTGTTGAAAGGAATCGGTGGTGACGTACCAGGCGAGCAGTGCGAATGCGATCAGACTGAAAACGGAAAACAGCAGAAAAAGTTTCCACAGGATGCGCCGCCGCACAGGAGGAACGGGCTCGATCGATTGCTTGGTCATTCTTGGTTCAACGGTTCTGTTCTCCAGCGCCGGCTTCGGGAGACTTGATCTGACTCCCCGAACGCAAGCTGGCCAGCCAGCCAGAGAGCAGTTCGTTCATCTTCTTTTCCGCCAGCAAGTCCTTAATTCGGCCGAAGACGTCAGTCAAGGGAGTGGCGCGGCTTCCCGCTTTTTTCATCGCGGGCAGCAACTCATCCTGATAGTAGGTTTCGATCGCGTGTTCATCAATCTGGATCGAAGGTCGCAGCCGGTCCTCGACCAGCTTCATGAGCCGGATCTCGTCGCCGAGTCGCTTCTCGATCGCGCTTTGGGTTAAGCCATAACGTTGCAGGGTGGCGCGCCAGGCTTCCTCGGTAGCCCATTGCGGATTGAGCTTGCGGACTTCACCCACCCGAGCGGCGACCAAGTCCGCTGGCGCCGGCTGTGACGGACGCACCTGTTCCCGGAGCAACTCCTGATCGATCAGGCGATTCAGGGCCGCTTCGCGCTCGGCCAAAGTGAACGAATCGGGATCGCGGCCATTGGACAGGGCCTCGAAGGCTACCTCCTGCTCCCAATCGCTCTGCAATAGAACGTGGCCATTCACGTTGGCTACCACCCGATCGACAATCGGACCGGCCACCGCCGAGGCGGCCAGCGCCACCACCACGGCTAGAGAGAGCGCTCCCTGCCTCCAGAATTGCATCATTCCGACTTGGATGCGTCTGCGTTTCATCAGAATGACTGCCCTACGCTAAACGAAAAATTAAAGTGTGGAGCGCGTTCATAGCCAAATTGACCAGCCTGCTGTCCCGACGCCTTGTTGGTCGTGATGTTGGTATAGCTGGGAAAGTAGGGTGGATTTAAATTGTACCCGAAATCAAAACGCAATGGGCCGATTGGGGTTTGATAACGGGCCCCCAAGCCAATGGCGTGGGAGGCATAGTTGTAATTGCACTTCAGGTGCGTGTCCTCGTTGAAACAGAAATCCCGGTTAGGCTGGTGAAAGCGCGCCAAGCTGGGAAGCATCTCCTGGGGCCGCGCATACACGTTGCCCATGTCCTCAAACAGCGTAAAGCCGATTTGATCGTTCAGGTAAGGCATGCGGACATTTGGAAAACGCATCTCCACACTGTTGAGGAAAAGAGCGCTTCCCCCAACTGGAAATCCGGTGAAGGGGTCGCGCGGTCCGGCCTGATTTAACCCAAACCCGCGATTGGAGTTGCCTCCGCCGCTGTACAAACGCTCGGGCAGCGGAATCAGAGTTTCGCCGCTTAACGGTTTTAGCGCCGGATCCAGCACAACCGTACTGCCGAATGGGTTTTCAATCCCCACCGTGGTGGAACGGGCAAGCACAAAGCCTTGCCCCGTGCTGTGATTGCGGAAAAACGTGTGATAGGTCGAGTTCCTGGCCAAGAAGCGGCTGAAGTCGGCCGCCGAGCCAAAGTGACCAGAGGCGACCCCACCTTCCACCGTGGTGTAGCTGCCGCGAGTACTTTCCAAATCGTTATCGCGACGGTTACGCACGAAGATAAAATTGGGTATTCCGACTTGCGTAGGTTGTGAGAGTAGAGGAATCAAGTTGCTCGTAACTTCAATATTACTAGCCTCGACCCGGCGATAGCTAAAGCGATAGGCGAGTGTCGTCTTGTCCTGGTCTCGCAACCGGTAGAGCGCTTGCAAGATTTGCAAAGTACCCTCCAGCCGTTTCGACGTGAAGGTGGTAACGTCCACGGTATTGTCGTAGAGCGCCGTGGCAGTAAAACGAAGTTTTTCCAAGTTCAGCAGGTTGGGAATGTCGTAACTGACAAGCGCCTTCTGTTGCAGCTTTCCGAGGGCGCCCTTCATGGTGATGGACTGGTGCCGGCCGCCCACGTTGATGCGGCTGATTCCGAGAGACACCATGGGGCTCACGCCAGTTCGCCCCAGTGGTTGGTTCACGCCGTAGGTGGGTTGTCCGGTCTGGAATTCAAAACCGACTCCATAATCAAATGTGTAGCGATCCGCCTCGCTGGTCGTCATCAGCACGTTCTTGCGCGATTCGGTCCCATCCGGGTTCTGAATGGCGGCATTGACCTGTTTGAACAGGCCGAGATCGTACAGGCGCCGCTGACTCTCCAGCATATCCCTTTGACTTAGGGGCCGGCCGGGCTGCACTCGCATGGCACGACGCGCTACGCCGGGGCGAGTGTGGTGCAGACCATCGAGAAAAACCCGATTGACAAAAAACTGCTCGCCCTCGTGAATAGTGAACGTTACGTTCACGCTCGGTAAGTTCTGCGGTGACGGAACCGGAACATAAGCGACGTCCACGGTGGCGTTGGGAAACCCATTATCAAAGTATTTTCCAAGAATGGCGTCACGGTCATCCGCCAAACTCGATTCGTCAAAGGCCTGTCCCTCCTCTGTTTGAATTTCGGGAAGATCTTCCTGCGGAAGGGTATAACTTCCCTCGATACGCACTGAGGCGACGCGGGTCTGCGGACCCTCCTTGACCGCGATCTCGATCGCCAGTTGTGACGGATCGCCCAGATAACCTTCCACCAGCTTGCTCGTGACCCCGGCTTGCCGGAAACCACTGGCCCGATAAAGACTCTGGATGCGCTGCACATCCTCTGCCAGCAGCGCCTCGCTGTAGCGTCCGTGACTGAACAGGCGTCCGGCGGCTTGATCGTGCATGCGCGATCGAATCAGTTCGTCGGGAAAAAAATGGTTGCCCGAGAAACGAATCGCACGAAGTTTGTGGCGATCTCCCGGCTTGATGTTGTACACCACCTGCAAACTTTTGTTGCCCTCGGTGTTGCGCTCGCTGACGCTCACAGAAGCTTCGAAGTAACCGAGAGTCTGAAGGTGGTTCTGAAGATTGCGCCGGCCTTCGTTGAGCAAATCCTCGTCGACCGCTCCTTCTTCGTAGATAGGTACGAGCTTCTTCAGAATGTGCTGGCTGAGCTTGAAGCCTTCCGCTGCAATCTCCACCACCGGTCCGCGGTCGATTTTGAAAACATAGTCCACCGCGTTGCGGGTGGGCTGGTAAGCGCGGCTCGACACTTCGACCTGGGCCAGCAGGCGATTCTGCTTCTGATAACGGCGGCGAATGCGTTGCAGAGCGCGTGTGATGCGGTTGGAGGAGGCCCGATCGCCGGAATGTACCTTGGCGATCTCCTTGATTTCCGCGATGGAATAGCCAGCATCGCCCTCCAGCGTGATCTCTCCAACCACGGCACGCGGTCCACGCACGACGTGGAACGTCATGTTGACCTGGTGCTGCTCCTGGTCGCGATGTTCGGAGATGGTCACCTGCGACTGGTGGTAGCCATTTTCCTCCATGACTCGTTGGATTCCGACCCGGGCGCGGTCGAGTTTCTCCGGCGCGTAAAGTTCACCCAGTTGCAGACGGGTGGCGCTAGCCAGTTGATTCGCCGAGGGATTGTTCGAAACCCCATCGATGGTCAGCATGCCGACAAAAAAGTTGGCAATGGTCAGAAAGCGCAGCCGAACGCCGGCCGTTTCGGTGCGATCGGCCTCGGCCTGAATGTCGGCAAAGCGGCCGGTAGCAAAAAGCGCCTGCATGGCGTCGTGCAGGTTGTCACGGGTGAGCGGCTCTCCGACCTTGAGTGGCGTAGCCGCCAGCAGCGCGACCGCTTCTTCCGGCGGAACGCCCGGCAACTCGATCTGATCAATGGTCAATCCGAGATAGGGTGTGATGGTTCCAAAGTTTGCTCCGGATTGCGCGGGCGATGCGAGCGGCGCTTGCCCTTGCGGGGGCGAGGGCGTGGCCCACGTTATACCGTGGGCGAGGGTCAACAAGAAGACCAGGACAAATCGGAAGCCGCGGGTGGCGTAGGGGCAGGTGTCCTCACCTGCGCAGCCGAGCGCAACTCGGCACCCATTGCTGATGACAGCATAAAACTGGACTAGCGCACACCATCGTTCGCACCGCAATTCTCCACGCCCTAGCGAGTTTTCCCGAAATTCCGGTCCGTCAACCATGCCACCTGTCGGGTTCGATGAAGCGCAAAACGGCACACGTTGCTCGCAGAAATAAAGTTTGAGGCCAGCGCACCTATAATACTTGCTGCAAGCCCCAGAAAAGGTAATCGGGAAGGTAAGCGCATTGGAAATCGACGCGGTGCAGACCAAAGACCGATACTCGCGGCAAGTGTTGTTCAAAGAGATCGGCGAGGCCGGCCAGGAAAAGCTGGCGCGGTCGCGCGTGGTGATCGTAGGATGCGGCGCCACCGGCTCTGCCCTGGCCTCGCTGCTGGCGCGGTCGGGCGTAGGAACGCTTCGGATTCTTGACCGCGACTATGTCGAGCCCAGCAACTTGCAGCGGCAAACCCTGTTCGATGAGAATGATGCGCGCGATTCGGTGCCCAAGGCGATCGCGGCGGCGCGGCAGATTGCGCGTTTTAATTCGGAGATCGTCGTCGAACCTCGCGTTGCCGACCTTATTCCCTCGAACATCGATTCCCTGCTTGGCGGCGTTGATCTGATTCTGGATGGCACCGACAATTTCGAGACCCGCTATCTGGTCAACGACTACGCCGTGAAAAATTCCGTCGCCTGGATTTACGCCGCCGCCGTCGCAAGCTATGCCGTGACCATGAATATCCTGCCCGGAAAAACGGCTTGCCTAGCCTGTATTTTTCCGGAATCTCCGCGAGGCACGGTCGAAACCTGCGAAACTTCCGGCATCTTAAATTCTGCCGTGAACCTTGTGGCCTCGCTTGCGTCGACCGAAGCGCTGAAGCTCCTGGTGGGCGCCCACGCAAAAATGCGTCGCACGCTGCTTTCCTGGGATGTCTGGACCAACGAACGAGCGGAGTTGGCGGCAATTCATCCGCGCGAAGGATGCCGCGCCTGTTCGCGAGACTTCGTTCATCTGGCAGGTGAAGGCCGTCCGCACATTACTCTATGCGGCAGAAACTCCGTGCAGATTCACGAACGGCAAAGGCCAGTGGATTTCACCGAGCTGAGCGCCCGCCTTCAACCTCTCGGCGACGTTCGCCACAACGAGTTTGTTCTGAAGTTTTGGCGTGAGCCCTACGAGATGACGCTGTTTCCCGATGGCCGCGCGATCATTAAAGGAACGACCGACACGGCCATCGCACGCAGTCTGTATGCCCGATTCGTAGGCAGTTAGTAAGTAGCGCCGGCGTCCCGCCGGCCACGACGCGGCAGCGGACGAGAGGTTGGTCGACGACAAGCCCGTAGCTCCACAAGTTCTCCGGCCGCACCAATCCTTTGCAGGTTGTGCGCACCGGTTTTCACCCGGCTTGAGCGCGTACTCGCCGGAATCTCAGTGATTTACACGAGAGCACCCTGTATCTCCGAATATTATGGCTTTGCTCGCCCCACCCAGACTGGCCAGCAAACTGCACTTAGACCCGAGATGTATCAGTCCCCTGTGGAGGCAGTATGCGACCCTATCTGGTTCTAAGTGCGTTAGTTTTGATGTCGGCTGTGGCTTTTGGGCAATCCGCTCCTTACCCCGGAGCTTGCTCTTATTACGGATGCGGCCCCTATATCCCGCGTCTGACCACGCCGGAGATTTCCCTGCAACAGTATTCGCCCAATCCGGTGGGAGCAACGAATGCCACCACGGGATTAATCGCCGGCGCCACCAATTCGACCCTTTCTCAAGTGCAGGGATCGACGAGTTCGGTTTACACCGTGGCCGTTTGGCTTCAGGGCGGCGACTCTCCGCTGATTACCAGAGACATCAACCTGTCGCCCGAGCGCATCAACCGCGAAGGTCACCCCATCCGCGAAACGATGCGCGAGCCACATCCGCTTGGACCACAGCCGCTAGAAGAGCGCTCACGCCAATTCCGCGCGCGTGAAGAACATCACGATGAGCGCGGCCAGCGCGAATCCAAATCCGAAGAAACGCGCGCCAACTGGACTTTCATCACCGGGCCGGCCGCCGTACCGAGTGCCTTCAAGAAAGCGGGTCGCTCCTTCAGCAATGAAGACGTCTCCCGCCAGAATGACAAGAACGGCACCGTGAAGTACGACGGCAAGACGGAGAAGCTGTAGAACACGGCTTCTAGCTCTTAGCTCCCAGTTCTCGGCTCTCGGTCACGACTGTAAGTGATCGAGAGCCTTGTTTTTGCGCAAATGATCCGCGTCATTTGAAGAGCGGGCATTCTAGAATCTAATCTGCTATCTTCGTGCGGTTGCTCTTGTTCACAAATGACTGCGGGCGCCCAGTCGGCGCCGAGGATGAGTGCCTTCATGGCTGAACTCGCGCGTCCGGAACCGTCTCGTCTTTATCGCTGGACCGTGCTGGTAGTCGTCAGCGTGGCGATGGGCGGAAATTACTACATTTACGACAGCATCAACCCGCTCGAGCGCATCTTCATCGACAAACTGGGGTTTTCCGCCACCGCGTTCGGATGGTTGAACTCGTCCTACAGCGTGGCCGCGGTTCTGACCCTGCTGATTGGCGGCATCATCATCGATCGCATTGGCACAAAAAAGGCGATCACATTCTTTGCCGCAGTCTGCCTGCTGGGCGCCGCGCTCACCGCCGCCCGCGGCCGTCCCGGTGTGATGATCGCCGGGCGCACCGTGCTTGGCCTGGGCGCCGAATCGATGATCGTTGCGGTCACCACCGTGCTCGCCAAGTGGTTTAAGGGCAAAGAGCTGAGCTTCGCCTTCGGGATCAATCTCACCATTGCCCGCCTGGCCTCGGTAGCAGCGGACAACTCGCCGACCTGGGCCAACCGCGTGTTTTATCCACATGGCCCGGCCGGCGAACCGAGCTGGCAAGGACCTTTATTCATCGCCGTGGGCGCTGGAGTACTGGCCGTCGTCTGCTCCTGCGCCTACTGGGTTCTCGAAAGCCGAGCCGAAGGCCGCTACGAATTGGGACAAGCCGGTTCCATCGACAAGCTGGAGTTTGGGCAAGCGTTACGATTCAACCCGTCTTACTGGTTCGTGGTTGGACTCTGTTTTACTTTCTACTCGGCCATCTTTCCCTTCCGCACATTTGCCATCGACTTCTTCACCAACAAGATTCTGGCCACCCATGGCGGCATCAGCGCTGCGGAAGCAATGCGCGTGCTGGCGCATGAGCGCGCAGGAATGTTCAACAGCCTCCTTCCGCTTTCCGCCATGGTTGCCACCCCTCTTTTCGGACTGCTCTCCGACAAGATCGGCAAGCGGGCATTCCTGATGATGTTCGGCTCGATCTTGCTGATGCCGGTTTACCTGTTGATGGGATTCACCAACGTTTCGCTTTTCGTGCCCGTCTGCATGATGGGAGTGGCTTTTTCGCTGATTCCCGCAGTCATGTGGCCGTCGGTCGCGTATATCGTAGAGCAAAATCGGCTGGGCACCGCTTACGCCTTGATGACGCTGATTCAGCAAATTGGCTTCTTCATCATGAACCTGCTGATTGGCAAGGCTAACGACTACTCCCATGCCGGATTGGACAACCCCGGCGGATACGGGTTGGGCATGTGGATATTCTCGATCCTTGGATTTGTCGGGCTGGCCTTCGCTATTCTGTTGCGGATTCGGGAAACCGGTCCACACGGCCACGGCCTGGAAACGATTACGGCCAAGGGATAACGGGACTTGCCTGATGGAGAGACGGGCCTCTTCGCCCGTCTGAAGGCGCATGCGGGACAGGCAAAGACGCCCGCCCCTTCACCAACCGATGAGGTTACGAAAGTGATCTCCGGGCAAGCTTAGCCGAGTACTTGGTCGGATAAATCAGGGCCGGATCGATCATCCCCTAAGCTACGCTTTTTGGTATTCTGACTACTTGCGAACGGTCGGGGAACTTCTCGGCAAATTTGTACAACGAAAAGAGTTTGACGCCGCATCTGAACTCGTAGCGGCCGGGAAACGCGACTTGACCGACCCGAAGCAACGCATCACCGAAGCGGAAGCGATTGAGCAGGCCAAACAAGGTCACGAAGCTGCGTTCGAGACCTTGTATCATCTGCACAAACGCCGTGTGTACTCGCTATGTTTGCGCATGGTTTCCAATCCCGCCCAGGCCGAAGACCTGGCCCAGGAAGCATTTCTTCAGCTCTTTCGCAAGATCGGCACTTTTCGCGGCGAATCCGCCTTTTCCACCTGGCTGCATCGCATGACCGTGAATGTCGTCCTGATGCAACTGCGCAAGAAGGGCCTGCCGGTGGTATCGCTCGAAGAAACGCTGGAGTCCGACGACGAAACTCCGCGCAAGGAATTCGGTACACAAGACGCCAAGCTGACAGCTTCGATCGATCGCATGCAGTTGCAGCGGGCCATCGACAAACTGCCTCCAGGCTATCGAACGGTTTTTGTTTTACACGACGTGGAAGGCTTCGAGCATAATGAAATCGCCCAGCTTGTGGGCTGCTCGATTGGTAACAGCAAGTCGCAGCTGCACAAAGCACGACTAAAGCTGCGGGATTATCTGAAGTTCATGAGAGCCGAAAAGGCCAAAACAGGGTAATGGAAGTGCGGTATTGGGGAGAGTTGCTATGAAGTGTTCTGAAGTAGAGCGAGTTCTGCCGGAACTCGTGGACGCCGCTCCGGGGAGTGCGTTTCCGGCTGACTTTGAGAGTCATTTGCAGTCCTGTCCCGCTTGCGCGGATCTGGTTTCGGACCTGAAACTGATCGCGAGCGAAGCTCGGGATCTGGTGGGAACTGACGAACCGGCGCCGCGAGTATGGGTGCGCATTGCCGCGCAATTACGAGAGGAAGGGCTGATCAAGGACGCAGAGTCCCGACCGATCCTCGTCCCCGCGTCTCCACCAAGGCGCTGGACTTCGACCGCGTGGTGGCTGGCTCCCGTGGCAGCCGCGGTACTGGCGGCAGGCGCTTATGTGGTAAGCCACAACCCGACGCCGCAAGTCGCGACGCACGTTTCGGCGCCCGCGGTGGCGACTCCGGTGGCACAGAATTCCGCGCACACATCCCCGGATATCCCGCCGAAGCCCCCTGTCGTCGCGTCGGTGTCTCAACCCATCCCTGCCACTCACCCATCTTCACCAAAATCAGCTAAACCGCGGGACGTAGTAGCATCGGCGGCACCGCCCACGGTGGAACCTGAAGCAAGCGCCGAGGATCAGCAGTTTCTAAGCGTGGTGTCGACCCGTGCTCCTTCGTTGCGGGCTACATATGAAGGTCAATTGCAAAGGGTAAATGCCAACATCCGGGAAGTGCAGGCCTACCTCGATCGGTATCCTGGAGATGTCGACGCGCGACAGCAACTGATGGATGCCTATCAACAGAAAGCATTGCTTTACCAGATTGCGTTGGATCGTATTCAATAGCGGAAGGGCGGACCGGTATCCCGGTCGCAGGGGCGGAGTTTTATGGCGGGTCTTCAGCAAGCGCGGATCGACTACACCACCACGGTTGCGACCGTGGTTCTAGTAACCTGCCTGTCGGCGGCGACCTTGGCCCAGACCAAGAAGGAATACAGCTACACGGTGGGTGCCAGGGCGAACATTTCCGTGGAGACGCAGTATGGCGCTATTTCGGTAAAGCCCGGAAACCCCAACCAGGTGCTGGTGACGGCCACCCTCATGTCGGACAACGTGGAAGTCGATCAGCAACAGAATGGCAACCGCATTGAAATCGCATCGCACCTGCTGCGCGGGAACCAACAACAAACGAGCCGGATTGATTACGAACTGCTGATTCCGCCCGACGCCAATATCAATCTGCGTTCTTCGAACGGCCCGTTGTCGGTGGAGCGCTTGCAGGGCGACCTGACCCTGGAAGGCAGCGATGCCGTGGTAGATATTCGCAACGTCGAGAATGGTCATGTGCACGTCCGAACCATGCGCGGGCCGATCACCCTGACCGACGTTCGCAACGGCCACGTAGAAATCGATTCGATAGGCGGCGACATCCTGATGAAGTCGGTGACGGGGCCGCTGGTTCAGGCTCGTTCGAGCAGCGGCAGGATCTTCTACGATGGCGATTTCGGCTCGGAAGGCGACTATAAATTCACCACCCATACTGGCGATATCGAGGCGCTGGTGCCAGCAGATGTTTCCGCCGCCTTCCGCGCACATTCTGTGCTGGGCCGGGTGCGGCACGACTTCCCTCTCCAACCCAGACACTCCCGCTTTCGCGAAGAAGCAGGACGTTCCTTTTTTGGCACCTCCGGCCAGGCTGCATCGGAAGTCTTGCTCCGCTCTTTCAGTGGTAGAATCCGACTCAAGCAACGCTGATACTTAGAAAACCAAGGGAGTCGATCGCCGCCGGGGGAAGGTGTGGTGGCGGGGCTCTGCCCCGCTAGGACAGGCAAGTCGCTACAAGTGACAATTTCACCCGCGTCGTGCCATAAAAGCCATGAGTGTACGCGCAGTCTTTCTGGTGGGATTCATGGCTTGCGGCAAGAGCAGCGTGGGGCAGGAACTCGCCCGTCGCCTGGATTGGGATTTTGTGGATTTGGATTTCCGAATTGAGTCGCGCGAGCGCCAAACCATTCCCGAGATTTTTCGGGACCGAGGCGAGTCTGGCTTCCGGCTCGCCGAAACCAATGCGCTTCGCGAACTGACCGAAGCGCTTGAGCAAGAAACTCTCCAGCGTAATACTGTGGTAGCGCTCGGGGGCGGAACTTTCGCGCATCCACAAAACCTGGAGTTGTTGCGGCAATGGCCATCGGTATTTCTCGACACTTCGCTGGACGAACTATGGCTGCGCAGCATACAGGACACGGCCCTACGCCCATTGCGAAGCGATCGCACCGAGTTTGCCCGTCTACATGACCACCGTCTGCCCTTCTACCGTCAAGCCACTGTGACCGTCGTAACCTCCGGCAAAGATCCAGCTTCCATTTGCGAAGAGATCGAGCGTACTTTGCAGTCTTGGGGGAGAACGGAGGCGTCGGACTCATCCCAGACCCCCTCCGCTCGTTCTGAAACAGGAGAATCCCAGTGAAGTTATCTTTTTTTCATCGACTATCCTATCGGCCGTTGTCCTATCGCAGACTCTCTGGCCTGGCGGCCCTAGCGTGCTGCCTTGCAGCCTTCGGTCTTCTGGCCAGCGCCGCTCCCCTCTCCAAAGATAAAGACAAGGAGAAGGAGCACGAGGGCAAGAACATCGACTCCGGCTCCTTCGGCGTGTTCCAGAACGGTCATCGCGTAGGGACCGAGACATTTTCCATCTATCAGACGGGCAGCGGCAGCATCATCAATTCGGAGTTCAAAACTGAGAACGCTCCCAAAGATGCCGTGCAGACTTCGGTGATGCAGCTGACCTCGAATGGGGACATCCGGCGTTATGAGTGGAAGGAGTTGAGCCCCGAGCAAGAGCAATCGGTGGTCCTCCCCAATGCTGATTTTCTGACGCAGCGCTGGACCATGGGACAGGAGAAAGAACACGAGCAGACTTACCTGCTGCCCCCCTCGACCAGCGTCCTGGACGATTATTTCTTCATCCAGCGCGAAGTGCTGGCTTGGAAGTATCTGGGCGCAGCCTGCAAACAGGATAAAGGGCAGGTGCAATGTCCGGTAAAACAACGCGCACAGTTCGGAACCATGAATCCGCACGAACATTCTTCGGCCGCGCTGAGCGCGGAGTTTCTGGGTCGGGAAAAGGTGGCGCTGAAGAACGGACCTCAAGATCTGCTCAAACTCGAACTGAAAAGCGAGACGGGAACCTGGCAACTCTGGCTCGACGATCAATACAAAGTTATGAAGATATTGGTGGTCGGGGAGAATACCGAAGTGGAGCGCGATTAAACTGCAGGTATCAGGTCCTAGGTCCCGGGTATCAGCGAGTCGAAAACCTGAGACCTGAGACCTGAGACCTGACATCCGAGACCTGCTTTACCGGCGGATAACTCTTGACGTTTATTGATTCACGCACCTCGCGCGTCCTGTTCACGGCCTTTCTGTTTGCCGTGGGTCTGGGGTTTCTCTACGCCGCGCGGCGAACCCTGGTCGTCTTCCTGTTTGCGATTTTTTTTGCATACCTGATTAACCCCGCCATCGCGCGGCTGGAGAAACTTGTTCACAGCCGCGTCTGGGCAATCACTGTTATTTATCTTCTCCTGGTTGTCGCTCTGGCGGTAGCCGGTTTTCTGATCGGGCCGAGAATTACCCGGCAAAGCGCTCGCCTGGGGGCGCAATTACCCGGACTGATGGATCAGGCGGGCAACGGCCAGATCTCGGGCCAGATCGGTGAATTGGCGGAAAAGTTTGGAAGCGAGCGCGGCTGGAGCGATGCCACCCAGAAGCGCATTCAGGATTTCGTAATCAGCCGCCGCGGAGATTTATCCAGCTTGGCGCAGCGCATCGGGGTTCGAGTAGCCGAGGCGGCACAGCAGGTGTGGCTGCTGTTCTTGGTGCCGATCCTGGCCATTTTTTTTCTGCGGGATGGCGGCAGTTTTCATGAAGTGCTGGTGGCGCTGGTGCAGTCGCGCACTCAGCGTGAATTTCTGCAGGATGTGCTCCAGGATCTAAATCAGATGCTCGCGCAATTTATCCGCGCCCAGTTGACCCTGGCGGCGTTCTCGTTGCTGGCCTACACCTCAACTTTGGGGTTGATGCGAGTGCCCTACGCCCTGATGCTCGGCACCGTCGGAGGCGCGCTCGAGTTCATACCTATGGCCGGACCGCTGATCGCCGGCACTGCCATGATGATTGTCGCCGTGCTCTCCGGCTATGCGCACTGGGGCTTTCTGCTATTGTTTTTGGTCGCCTGGCGATTAGTGCAGGACTACGTCATCTCTCCCCGCGTCATGGGCGTCAGCGTGGAGCTGCATCCCCTGGCGGCCTTGTTCGGCATTCTAGCGGGCGGTGAAATCGCGGGCATCCTCGGAGTCTATCTCTCCATCCCGGTGATGGCCAGTCTGCGCATCGTCTGGCGGCGCTGGCGCATCTACGCCGAAAAACGCAAATTCGGCCCTCTCAACGAGTACTCGTTCCCACAGGACTTGGGAAGAGGAAGTACTTAATCCTCGTCTTTCCGTTGTTCCAACTTGCTGAAAAACTCAAGTTTCGTATCAAGGCATCTCTTCAGCGATGCCGTAAGCCAAGAATCCAGCCCCGGAGGGGCGATCAAAAGTAGCCCAGCGCGTCAGCGCCGGGAAAGTCCCAGAGAGAATTCAAGTCCCGGAGGGACAGCCGAGTTCTCACGCACACTCTTTGGCGGCTGTGTACCGCAAGGCCAAGTTTCAGCGATCCGTTTCGCGCCGCTCCGAGCCCGGTTCCAATCCGGCCACGCACCTCCAAGTTTGCCACCGCATCAACCCCGGCATCCCCGCCAGAATTTTCACTAGTATAAAATCAGATGTCATCTTTCTATCAATATGTCGACCAAACTTCCTGTTGGAATTCTCGGTGCCACGGGCATCGTCGGACAGAGATTTATCCAGATGCTCGAACATCACCCCTGGTTTGAGGTCTCGTGGCTGGCCGCGTCCGACCGTTCGGAAGGACGACCTTATGCCGAAGCCGCGCGCTGGCGTTTGAAAACTTCCATCCCCGCCCCAGTGGCGAAAATGACTGTTTCTCCGGCCAAGCCCGACGGCGCTCCAAAAATTATTTTCGCTGCACTCGATGCTGGCATTGCCCGCGAACTGGAACCGCAGTTTGCCGCCGCCGGTTGCGCCGTCGTTTCCAATTCAAGCGCCTTGCGCATGCAGGCAGATGTTCCGCTCGTGATTCCCGAGGTCAACGCCGACCACATTCGCTTGATCGACAAACAATCCTGGCGACAGAAATCGGGAGGCTACGTAGTCACGAATCCCAACTGCTCGGCGATTGGATTGGTGTTGGCGCTGGCCCCGTTGCATCGCGCCTTTACCCTCGAGACCGTCATGGCAGTCACCATGCAAGCGGTTAGCGGCGCCGGATACCCCGGCGTAGCTTCGCTGGACATTTTGGGCAACGTGATTCCCTACATCGCCAAAGAAGAAGACAAAATGGAGGAGGAGACGCAGAAATTGCTAGGCGTGGTGAAGTCCGACCACGTCGATCCGGCTCCCTTCGCCATGAGCGCACAATGCAATCGCGTCGCCGTAGAAGATGGCCACACCGAATCGGTCGCGGTTCGATTCAAAAAGAAAGCGAAGCCGGAGGAGATCATCGCGGCCTGGAACGACTTTCGCGCCGAGCCCCAAAAGCTGCGCCTGCCAAGCGCTCCCGATCAGCCCGTGGTATACATGACCGCGCCGGATCGTCCCCAGCCTCGCTTTGACGTTGATCTAGGCGCCGGCATGACCACGTCCGTAGGACGCCTGCGCAAGTGCAATGTTCTTGATTGGAAATTCACCGTCCTGTCGCACAACACGATTCGTGGCGCAGCCGGTGCCGCGCTTCTAAATGCCGAACTTCTCAAGTCGAAGGGATATCTCGGGTGACCGGAATACCCAAAAGTGTAGAGATGGGGCTTCCCCCGTCTCCGCCGCGAGAGGCGCGGCAAGCCGCGTCTCTACGGGAATTTGCGGAATGCCGTGAATTTCAGGCAGCCCCTAGGGAGCACCCCCGTCCATGATCGTCATGAAGTTTGGCGGGACCTCGGTACAGGACGCCAAAGCTATTGATCGCGTCGCGCAGATCGTGCAGGGCCGGTTAGCAGATCATCCGGTAGTAGTGGTAAGCGCCATGGCCAAGGTCACCGACTCCCTGCTGACCATGGGAAAAGCGGCCGGTAGCGGCGATCGCAAAACGGCTCTCAAAATGGCGCGCGCCCTCCGCGAGCGTCACTACGACACCGCCGGAGAACTCCTGGGCACCGCCCTGTTCACCGAATTTCACGGCGACCTCGGAGCCGACTTCGAGGACCTCGACGAACTCTTGCGCGGCATCGGCGCCGTTGGCGAAATCACTCCGCGTACGTACGATTACGTAGCGTCGTTCGGCGAAGTGCTTTCAAGCAAGATCGTGGCCGCCGCCTTCACCGCCCGCGGATTGCCCGGCGCGCACGTGGATTCGCGTCAATGTCTGCTCACCGACAGCGCCTATACCCGCGCGGTTCCTCAATTTGAGGAAACCAACGAGCGCCTGCGCAAACGTGTCCAGCCGCTGGTCGAAGCCGGCAAGGTCGTGGTGATGGGCGGTTTCATTGGTTCGAATCGCGCCGGCATCACCACTACCATTGGCCGCGGAGGCTCGGATTTTTCCGCCGCAATTTTTGGCGCCGGGCTCAGTGCCCAGCGCATTGAAATCTGGACCGACGTAGACGGTATGATGACCACTGACCCGCGCCTCTGTCCCGACGCGCGTCGCATCAAAGTCATCAGCTTTGACGAAGCCGCCGAACTAGCGTATTTCGGAGCCAAAGTTCTGCATCCCGCGACCGTGCTGCCCGCAATTCAGCAAAATATTCCGGTCTACGTTCTGAACTCCCAGAACCCGACCTGCGAAGGGACGAAGGTCACAGCGCGAGCCCCGCACTGTGAAAATATTTTCAAGGCCATAGCCCTCAAGAAAAAAATCACGCTGGTAGAAGTAGCCGCTCCACGCCGTTTGCTGGTGCGTGGATATTTGAAGTCCATTTTCGAGGCCTTCGATAAACACGAAGTGGCCGTCGATGTGGTTTCAACGTCCGAAGTCAGCGTCTCGGTGACGGCCGAGACCAACGAAGCCATCCCAGCATTAGCCGCCGACCTGGCGAAAATTGCAGATGTAAAATACGAAGGCCGGAAGGCAATCGTCTGCCTGGTAGGCGAGAATTTGCGCAACACGCCGGGAATCGCCGCCAAGGTTTTCGGCATCCTGGAGAACGTAAAGATCCGCATGATCTCGCAGGGTGCCTCGGAAATTAATCTGACGTTCGTAATTGAAGAAGACGACGCAGCCGAAGTGGTGCGGCGTCTGCACCACGCCTTTTTCGCGGATGTGGACGCGGAAGTGTTCGCGTAAGCTGTCTTCTTTGCGAGAACTCTGCGGACTCTGCGTTTAAGGTTTTCGCTATGAATCTCCTGATTCTAGGCCGCGGCAAGACCGGCTCGATGGTGGCCGAGGTCGCGTTCGGGCGCCGCCATCATGTGCGCGTGCTCTCGGCCGCCGACAACACCGGTGCCAGCGCCCTCACACCCGATGCGCTAGCCGCCATCGATGTGGTAATCGACTTCACCGTCCCCACGGCGGTCTTCGCCAATGCGGAAGCCTGCATTCGCGCCAGGAAAAACCTGGTCGTAGGAACCACCGGCTGGTACGACGAACTGCCGCGTTTGCGCGAGATGGTGCTCTCTGCCAAGACAGGTTTTCTCTATGGGCCGAACTTTTCCATCGGCGTAAATCTTTTTTTTGAAATTGCCGCCACCGCCGCATGCGCCCTGAAATTCGACTACTCGGGTCAGATTTTCGAGCGGCATCATGCCTCAAAAAAAGACGCTCCTTCCGGCACCGCGATCACGCTCCAGAAAGTTGTGCGTGAGACCGGAGGCGGTGAAGTTGAGATCGTCTCCTTCCGTGAAGGCGACGTAGTCGGCCTGCACGAGTTGGTCTTCAATTCCGCCGGTGATCGCATCTATTTATGCCACGACGCCAAGTCGCGCCTCGGATACGCCGAAGGCGCCGTCCGCGCCGCCGAGTGGCTAGCCGGGAAAACCGGCTTCTTCGAGTTCCGCGACGTTTGGCGTGAGCTTTAGAGGAAGTCGCTATACTAGTGAGCGGTCGCTGCGACGACCGTGGCTCATCCCCCCGTGTTTCGTCTTTGGTCTTAAACAAGGCCACGCCCAGCGGTAGATGCCGCCACTCAGGAGATTCCAAATGGGGAGTGCTCGATGAAAACGCCTGCACTATTTGACTTGACCGGCCGGGTGGCTGTCGTGACTGGCGGTAACGGGGGAATTGGTCGCGGCATTGCGCTCGGATTGGCCGAAGCCGGGGCCGCCGTCGCTGTACTGGGACGAAACGATAAAAAGAACCAGCGGGTGCTTTCCGAATTGAAAGCCATCGGTGGTCCCTCGGTTGCTGTGCGGGTTGATGTGACAGACCGCGCCGGATTGGAGCCCGCGCTGAACCAGGCCGAAAGCGAACTCGGTGGCATAGATATCCTGGTTAATAATGCCGGCAATGTGTCGTTGAGCGGCGGTGTCTTGAACGAAAAGTCTGAGGATTGGGACAAAGTCATCGAGACGCAACTCAATGCAGTTTTCCTTCTTTCTAAGCTCGCTGCCAAGTCGATGCTTGCTCGCAAAGGTGGAAAGATTATTAACATTGGCAGTATGTACTCGTTCTTTGGATCTGGGCTCATCCCCTCTTATAGCGCAGCGAAAGGAGCGATAGTCCAACTGACCAAGTCCATGGCCATTGAACTCGCCCCGTACAATATTCAAGTCAATGCGATCGCGCCGGGGTGGATTGAAACCGAGATGACGGCCCCTGTACGCACAATGCCCTTGAACGACGAAATTTTGGCGCGGACCCCCGCCGGCCGATGGGGTCAACCGGAGGAACTTGCCGGAACAGCTGTGTACTTGGCCTCGCGGGCTTCGGACTTCGTTACCGGTGCTACAATTCGCGTCGATGGCGGTTACGCGATCCGATAAAACATCCCCCACGAACACCCCCTGCCCATGCAAGCGCTCGCGAGAAGAGTTATCCTTTATTCATGCAACTACGGGGTTGTGGTACAGCTCTGGTCACACCGTTCTCTCAGGACGGTGCTGTTGACGAAAACGCGCTGCGAAATCTGGTCGCATGGCAGGTCGAATCCGGAATTGATTTCCTGATTCCCTGCGGCACCACGGGAGAAACTCCTACGCTCAACCACGACGAGTGGCTGCGCGTTATCGACGTCACCATCGAGGTCGTCGCCGGACGTGTCCCCATTGTCGCCGGCGCAACTTCCAACTCCACCCAAGAGGCCGTGGCCAAAGCGAAAGAAGTAGCCGCGCGTCCTGGCGTCAACGCCATTCTCACCGCGTCGCCCTACTACAACAAGCCGACGCAAGAGGGCCAGTACCGTCATTTCCGCGCCATCGCCGAAGCCGTCGACAAGCCCGTCATCGTCTATAACGTTCCCGGCCGCACCGCCGCGAATCTCGAACCCGCAACCCTGGCTAGGTTGACCGAGGTTCCAAACATCGCCGGCGTGAAAGAAGCCAGCGGCAACATGACGCAGATCGCGGAAGTTCTCAACGTGGTCCCGGAGACTTTTACCGTGCTGTCCGGCGACGACGCCGTCACCCTGCCGGTAATCGCGCTCGGCGGCGTGGGCGTGATCTCGGTAGCATCCAATGAGATTCCGCGTGAGATGGCGGAGATGACACGCGCCGCACTCAACAACGACTGGCAAACGGCGCGCACCCTCCAGCGCAAATATCTTCCGTTGATGCAGGCCAACTTCATCGAGTCGAGCCCGCTGCCAGTGAAAGCCGTGCTCGCCATGATGGGCAAAATCGAGGAGGTCTATCGCCTTCCCTTGCTCCCCATGCGTCGCGATACGCGCTCGAAGCTTCAGAAGGTCGCAACCGACGCCGGATTGATTGCCCGGCCCGCCGCCCCGCCCGCCGCTGCCGTCGAATTTTATATCTACGAAAATTGGGCAGCCGGCCCGCATAAAGCCATGCTGCACCGATCCTCCTGCGGACAGTGCAATTCGGGCAAAGGCCGTCCCTCCGGACACGATCCCAATCATTCGCGCTGGCACGGCCCCTACAGCAATCTCGCGGAGGCCCGCGAGGCCACGCATCAGATGCCTGGAGTCCTGATCCGCAGCGAATGCAAGTGCGTGGGGTAAGAACGGCTCTTCGCTCTCAGATTTTGGCTCTTAGATCTTGCTCTTGGCTTTTAGCATTTTTGCTTTTAGCCGGTGACTCTAAGTATCAAATAAGGTTTGTCGTCCTGAGCGAAGCGGAGGACCTGCTGTTCGCCGACAGCGTGGAAAAGATCAAGGCTAAGTCGCAAGGCCGGCCCTTTGTCGATTGCTAGATATCAATCCGAATTTCTTATGCCCGATTCCCTGCCAACTCTGAAGTCCTCCATCGAATCCCTGTTCAACACCCAAGCCATCGCCAACCCCGACGAAGCCCGTGGCATTTTTTTCGACTTCCGCACCGCCCTGACGCGCGGCGATATCCGCGCCGCCGACAAAGTCAACGGACGCTGGTCGGTCAATGCCTGGGTAAAGCAAGGGATTCTGCTTGGTTTCCGCCTGGGCGAGCTGCAAGAATTGTCGGACGGTGACGTGCTCTCCTTTATCGACAAGGACACATTTCCTGCCCGTCGTCTCACCGTTGCCGATCGCGTTCGCCTCGTTCCCGGTGGCTCTTCGATTCGCGAGGGCGCTTACGTCGCGCCGTCGGTCGTGTGCATGCCTCCCATGTTCATCAACGTCGGAGCCTACGTGGATGAAGGCTCGATGATCGACTCCCACGCCCTGGTAGGCTCGTGCGCGCAGGTCGGCAAGCGTGTGCACCTCAGCGCCGCCGCGCAGATCGGAGGCGTCCTCGAACCCGTCAACGCCGCTCCCGTCATCATCGAAGATGATGTCCTGATCGGTGGCAATTGCGGAGTCTACGAAGGCACGCTGGTCCACGCCCGCGCAGTGTTGGGAGCTGGCGCAATTCTGACCCGATCCACGCCGCTCTACGATCTGGTGCGCGGTGAAATCTACCGTGCATCCGCCGAGCAACCGCTGGAAGTTCCGGAGAACGCCGTCGTCGTCCCCGGTTCGCGCGCCGTGAAAAAAGGCAAGGGAGCGGAATGGAACCTCTCGCTCTATACGCCGGTGATCGTGAAGTATCGCGACGAGAAAACCGAGCGCGGCATTGAACTGGAAGAGTGGCTGCGCTAGAAGCCAGTTGCGCGGGGAACCCAAGATCTTTACCACAGGGACACACAGACTCGCGGGGAGAGCTCTTTTCCCCTGTGCTCCTCTGTGTCCCCTGTGGCAAGGATCTGGCAGGGTTGAGAATTACCGGAAAATGTCCGGGACTACGGCTCGGCAACGTTCCGATGCATGACAATCTTTTTACATTTCTCTGACAACTCCCCGCCCGCCTTAAGGCACAATGCCCGCGTCTGCACCTCAGACCAATCTCCTGCCACCGAAGGTGAACTATGAAAATCTCGACCTCGCCACTGCTCGCTTGCTTGTTGCTTCTCGTTACCGCGTCTGCCTTGTGTGCGAGCCACACCTACACTTACACGATGATCGACCTCGGCGTTCCCGCAGGTGATGGTTTCGCCGTGCCGCGCGGAGTGAACGCCTCCGGTCAGGTCACGGGCGCCGACGGCCCCGCCGACGGCGAGAGTAGCGACGTGTTCGTCTACAGCAATGGCACGTTTACTAATCTCGGCACGCTGGGCGGAAATTCCGGCATTGGCAACGGCATCAACACCTCCGGCCAAGTTACCGGATATTCCACCAACGCCTCCGGCGCCTATCGCGCGTTTATCTCGAATGGCGATTCCCTGCTCGATATCGGCGACCTCGGCGGCGGTTCGGCCGTAGCCTATGCCCTCAACGATGCCGGGCAAGTTGTCGGCTCGTCTGTCACCGAAGACGGCAGCAATCACCCGTTCCTCTACAGCAATGGCCAGATGATCGATCTCGGCACCCTGGGGTCGCCCCAAGGCGGCGAGTGGTGGAACAGCGCGGAAGGAATCAACAATTCCGGCGTAGTTACCGGATACGGCTACACCTCCAGCGGCGGTCTCAGCGGTTTCACTTGGAGCAACGGCGTGATGACCGCGTTGCCCAACCTCGGCGCGGAGTGGACCGAAGCATACGCCATCAACAACAATGGCCAGGTCACCGGCATCTCGCAGAACAAGAAGGGCCAGAGCCACGCCTTCATTGCCAGTCCCGACGGCACTATCAAGGATTTAGGTGCCATTGGCGGCAAGTACGCCGCCAGTTGGGGCTTCGGCATCAACGACTCCGCAGTAGTCGTGGGGCGCGTCGAGACCGACGAGGGCGCCTACGTAGCGTTCGTCTACAACGGCAAAGAAATGCAAAACCTCAATTTCCTTGTAAAGGCAGACCGCGGATGGACCTTGATTGAAGCCCGCGGCATCAACAATGCCGGACAAATCGTGTGCACTGGCGAGGACACCCAAGGCAACCTGCACACGTTCCTGCTGACGCCGCAGTAGGCTGATCGCGGGCCAGCCTAATACTCAAGGCTGCACCTGCGACGAAGGCGCGGCGGGAAGCGAAACTTGCTCCTGGACGAACTTCTGACGCGCCTCCAGATGCCTCCCGCGAAAATGGGCTCGCGCTCGCTCGCCCCATGCGCGCACAAAGTAATAGTTGAGCCCGCACCCGATGGCCGAGCTCACCACTGGAATCAGGCGTCCCGCCCACTTTTCCACTACGTCGGCTCCCGCCTGCGCCGCGATCCGCTGAATCACCTTGGGCACGAAGCGGTTGACCACTTCTTTTTCCAGCAGCTCGCGGCTGATGTCGACGCCCGCGGCGCTGGCCGCTGCAATCCACAGCTCGGCAATTTCGTCGTCCGTATTCAACTCGAACCCATAAATTAGGCTCAGCTTCTGAATGGTCCGCATCGTGATCGCCGAAAGAATCCCGAGATCCGGCACGATCGTCAGCATTCCACCCATACCAAAACCGGCCCCCTCGATAGCCGCCAGCTTCATCCCGGCGCGGATCACCGAATTCGCCACATCGTCAAGCCGTTCCACCGGCAAAGTGTAGACGCCGTGAAATGTAGCCAGCGGCAACCCGTGCGCCGCCCGCAGTTGCATCAGGAAGCGCCCGGGATCGACCCTGATGGTCTCGTAGGCGCGAGTCAACCCTCCGCGAATCGCCCCTTCGACGCGCCGCCGCAGCCACGATTTTTCCTCGCCGCCCATTCCTAACTAAGAGTTTATCAGCGTACACCCTGCCCGCAATTCCCCGTAGAGACGCGGCTTGTCGCGTCTCCCGCCGCCGCGAAAGCAGATGGCGCAAGCAGCAACGAGCGCCACCCCTGTGCTAGCATCGGTCTAACAATGTCCACAGGAAAACTGCATATAGTGCCGCTGGGCGGAATGGGTGAGTTCGGCATGAACTGCATGGCCATCCGCTACGGCGATGACATCATCGTAGTAGACGCGGGCCTGATGTTCCCCGAAGCCGAGTTGCTGGGCGTTGACATCGTAGTCCCCGACATTTCTTATCTCCTCGAAAATCGCAACCATGTGCGCGCCATCGTACTAACGCACGGCCACGAAGACCACATCGGAGCCCTGCCCTGGATCTTGAGCGAACTGAATGTTCCCGTGTGGGCCACCGAGTTCACGCTCGCCTACGTAGAAGATAAGCTGGACGAACACCAACTCCTCGACGACGCCGACCTGCGCGAAATCCAGCCCGGAAAGCGTTTCAAGATTGGCCCCTTCACCATTCATCCGCTGCAGGTGACGCACAGTCTGGTCGATTGCGTGGCGCTAGCCATCCACACCCCGCTGGGCGTCGTTCTCCACACCGGAGACTTCAAAGTCGATCCCACGCCCACCGACAACCGCCTCTTTGACCTCCACGGTTTCGCTGAGTACGGCAAGGAAGGAGTGCTGGCGCTCCTGCAGGATTCCACCAATGTAGAGCGCAAAGGTTACACGCCAAGCGAGCGCGCCGTCCGCCGCAAATTTGAAGAAGTCTTTGTCCGCACCAAGCGTCGTCTATTCATCTCTTGCTTCTCGTCGTCGATTCATCGCATCAAGCTGACCGTCGATATGGCACGCGAGCACGGCCGCAAAATCTGTTTCATCGGCCGCTCCATGAACAACTCCTCCGAGATCGCCGAAGATCTCGGCTATGTCCAGATTCCCGAGGGCATGCTGATCCAGCCCGGCGAGATGAGAAACTTCGCGCCGGAAAAAGTGTGCGTTCTAATCAGCGGCACGCAAGGCGAACCAATGTCAGCCCTGTCACGCGCCGCGGTCGACAGCCACAAGCACGCCAAAATTGAAAAAGGCGACACGGTCGTTCTCTCGTCGCGCATCATTCCCGGCAACGAAAAAGCCATCTACCGCATGGTCGATCACCTCTTCCGCCGCGAAGCCTTCGTCATCTACGACGACGGCTCGTACCCGCCCATTCACGTCAGCGGACACGCTAGCCAGGAAGAACTGAAGCTCATCATCAACCTGGTGCGCCCCAAATATTTCGTTCCCATCCACGGCGAATTCCGCCAGCTCAAGCTGCACGCCGAACTAGCCGCGTCTATGCCCGGAGCCGTCGGCAACGTACTGCTGATCGAAAGTGGAGACGTTCTGGAAATCGACGAACAGGGCGCGCGCAAAGCGGGACGCGTCAACGTAGGCCGAGTCTGCATCGATTCCGGCTCGCGCACCGATGTAGTGGAAGATTTAGTGATCAAAGACCGCCGTCACCTCAGCGAAGACGGTTTCGTCATGCCGGTAATCGCCATCAACAAGCTCACCGGACGCGTCGAAATTTCCCCCGAGATCGTGACCCGAGGCTTCAATCCCGGAGAAAACGGCCTCATCGAGCGCGCCCGCGAGATTGTCATGGAGACCCTCGATGCCTCCAGCGCCGAAGAGAAAGCTGACTACGGAGTGATCAAAGAAAAAATCCGCACCGACCTGAAGCGCTACATCTCCCGCCAAACCCAGCGCCGTCCGCTGATTATGCCGGTGATCTTGGAGATCTGAGCTGCGACCCTTGCGTCCGGAACTTCGTGCCCACTGCCAAGCGGTACAATAACAACAGGCAAAATGGCAATTCTCGATTTATTTTCGACCCGTCAAAAGAGGGGGAGAGGCGGAGCGCCCGATGTCTTCGTGTACGACCAACTCCCAGATGCTCTCCGTATCCAAATCATCTACATCTTGGTCGACGCAATCGGGGCCCCCCTGATTGAGAGGTATGCAACTCCCGCCGCGGAGGTCTACCAGGGGATAGTTAACGACCTGCGCCGCCACTTCGGGATCGTCGCTCTAGCGGATGGTGCTTTCGCCCACGAGCAACTGGGCAATTTCTTACGGTCGGAACCTGACGTTGGTCGATGCCTAGATGCGATAGAGCTTGCATGTCGTGTGATCGGGAAAATCGACGCGATGTATGAGAACAGCGTATATGCGAAGCTTAAACCCGATGAGGCAATTGCGGACCTGAACCACCGGTTTCTAGAACACGGGGTCGGGTATCAGTTCTTGTCTGGCAGGATAGTCAAGACCGATTCTCAGTTTCTTCACGCTGAGGTCATAAAGCCTGCGCTGGCCCTCTTGCAAGACAGACGTTATCAGGGAGCTAACGACGAGTTTCTGAAAGCCCACGAACATTACCGCAAAGGCGAGGTGAAGGAGTGCTTAGCGAACTGCCTGAAGGCGCTGGAAAGCACGTTAAAGGCAATTTGTAAGATTCGCGACTGGGTGTCCCAGCCAACCGACACGCCGAAGACGCTACTCGATACGTGTTTCAAGAACAACCTGGTCCCTGCGTTCTTCCAATCGCACTATGCGGCCCTCAAGAGCACGTTGGAGAGCGGCGTGCCCACGGTCCGAAACAAGCTAGGCGGACATGGACAGGGCTCGCAGGTCGTAACTGTACCGCCGCACTATGCTGCATACGCTCTGCACATGACGGGGTCAGCCATACAGTTTTTGATCGAGGCTGAAAAGAGCCTGCCCTAGCCCTTCGTTATGCCACCGGATTCTTCCACCGCAGCCCCGGAAACCGCGCAAAATCCCGGTCCGCCGTATAAAGCACGCCTCCATACTCAATCGTCAGCGCCGCGATCTGCGCATCACTCACCAGTGGGCCTGAGGCGCGCCCCTCCAGGATCATTCGCCTCAACACGGACCAATGCTGATCCCCGGCCACAAGTATTTGCACATTGGGTTGTTGTAGCCACTCTTCCACAATGTGTACAGCGTGCTCCACGGCCACACGCGCTCCCGCCAAACGCCGATTCGTGATAACTCGGAGGAAAGCGGAGATGCTTTGCCACGGCAATCCCACTGCTTCTGTTCCGGACAACACGTTCTCCAGCCACACCAGGCTCTTTTTGTGCTCTGCTAAAGCGAGATCGTAGGCGTAGATCAGTAGATTGGCGTCAATTACGATCACCGATAATCCGTCCCTTCCAGGTCTTCCAGAAGTTCCTCGACTTTTTCAAACGGAGGGAGCCCCAGATTTAACGGTTTCACGCGAAAAGGTTTCCGAGCAGGCCGCTTCGCAGCATTCAATCCGAAACGCAGAAAGCGATTCACCACCTGCTTGAACGGTTCGCCGGAACGGCGAACCTCCTTCTTCAGTAGGCTGGCCACATCATCGTCGAGAGTGAGGGTTGTTCGCACATCATGATGCTAATAGTGAAGACATCATGATGTCAACATCGATTCAGCACCGGTCGTCGAACTTGGAATTTGCAAAAAAGCAAAGGGCAAGGCACTCTGAAAGCTAGCTTTATGGTTTGTCTCGACGACATCCGCGCCGCCCAAACTCTCCTCCACGGCATAGCCGTCCGCACGCCCCTTTTCGAATGGACGAGTCCCACCGACCATCGCAAGCTCTTCCTCAAGCTAGAAAACCAGCAGCCCATCGGCGCTTTCAAGCTGCGCGGAGCCTATAACAAGGTTGCTTCCCTGAGCGAGGAAGAACGCCAACGTGGCGTGATTTCCTATTCGAGCGGCAATCACGCCCAGGGTGTGGCCTATGCAGCGCGCGCCCTCCGCGCAAAAGTCATCATTGTTATGCCGGCCAATGCTCCGAAAAACAAGCTCGAAGCCACCGCCGCCCTCGGCGCCGAGATTGTCATCGTCGGCCCCAGCAGCGAAGAGCGCCGCCTGCGCGCCGAGCAACTAGCCGCCGAACATGGCTATGTAGTCGTGCCTCCCTACAACGACGAAAAGATCATCGCCGGCCAGGGAACCGTTGGCCTGGAAATCCTCGAAGACTTACCTGCCGTTGAAACCGTACTCGTCCCCGTCGGCGGAGGCGGATTGATCAGCGGCGTCTCAGCCGCCATCAAACTCAGCCATCCCAAAGTAAAGGTGATCGGAGTCGAACCCGAGCTTGCCGCCGACGCGCAAGCCAGCGTGCGCACCGGCCACATCGTCTCCTGGCCTCCCGAGCAAGTTTCGCGGACGATCGCCGACGGTCTCCGTGCGCAATGCATCGGCGCGATCAATTTCCAACACATCCACGCCTATGTCGACGCTATCGTCGCCGTGACCGAAGACGAGATTCGCGAAGCCATGCGCCGCCTCAGCGCGAACCCGAAAACGCTGGCCGAACCAAGCGGAGCCGTCGCTCCGGCCGCGTTTTTCTTTCACACCGCCGAGTTGCCGCCGACCTCTATCAACGCGGCGGTGATTAGCGGCGGCAACATCGATCCCAAACTGCTTGCCGAACTACAGCCTCGCTGACCACTCCGACCACGCGACAGACCCAGGGAACGGGTGCCTGGAGGCCTCCCTGGGCACTACCTGGATGGTTCCCCACCTGGCACTAACGAGCCACTTGCCAAACTTAGCCGGTGTGGTAGCATGGGTCACTTCGCGACTGGTTACTTTCGGTCGTGTTTGGGGTCTGGAAGCGGGTTTCCAAGTACCAGTCGGTTTATCATTTGGCGACTGCCCCCACCGATCTAGGCCCGTAAGGACTCGATTTCGCGGTCAGTTAGAGATCGGCTGCGCGAGCAGGCTTCTGGGGAATCACAGAAAGCGATTGATGCTAGTGTGCAGGAGTTTGCATTTCGAGACTCGATGTGAGCCGGGTAAATTCTTGTAAGCTGTTGACAAATATAGACTGTAAAGATCTGACGGGTTTGGAACAACAAGTGCATTAAAGTTGCTAGGCGACCTATACCTTAGACGCGAGTCCAAAGGCGAACTTGGGAAAGACCAAAAACAGGGAGGGAATTAACATGAGGCGAGTGGTAGTTCTGGCGTTATTGGCATTGGCTTTACCGATTGCCGCTTGGGCGGACGGCATCAACATCACAAACCAGGGTGGAACGGTTGCGATCACCGGCATGGCGGGAACCGGCGGCCTGGGCACGATCGGCGTATCAACTATTAGTTCCCACGGTTCGCAAATGACTTCGTGGAACAACCACACAGGTCACCTTGGCTCTGTCAGCTACTCGACCGGAGCTCTCCAAAGCGGCACAATCTCGGGTGGCGGGGTGTTTGCATCGGGCGGGTCATTTGACATTACTGGCTTCGGCAATTGGGCAAGCAAATTAACGGGAACAGCATGCGGCTCAGGTTGCGATCTCTTCACTGGCAGCTTCAGCAGCACGGTTGACTGGACTCTGGTTAGTCACACGAAACAGTCTGAGACCTTCACCCTGACCGGTTCACTCGTGGGCACGCTGTATACCGGTCGCACAGTAACTGGAACCACGACGCAAGAAATCAAAATCGACAACAGCGGACAGCTTAACAAGGGTATCGGCCACATCGGCACGGGCGGCTCGCACCTCAACACTCCGGAACCTGGAACTTTGGGATTGTTGGGAACGGGGCTCCTCGCGGTTGCCGGGATGTTCCGTCGCAAGCTGACCAAGGGATGACCTGCATTGGTTTTTAGTTCGCCCAGAACACTCAACTCATGGCCCCGCCGCAAGGCGGGGTTTTAATTTTGTTAAACAGAAATCCACTTCGCAGACCCTCCACTGGCTGATTCTCCCCCACAACCCTACCCTCTCGGAACAGTGCCATTCGCTTCGAATTTATCGCCCACTCTGATTCGAAGCGTCGCCGCAAGTTTTGCCTTACATTCCTGCACCGTGTTACTGCGGTAACGGCCGGTAATGGCTTTGCCGTTGACCTTGTCGCCCTCCGAACCTACAGTCAGGCGCAGGGGGTAGTATGAAGGATATTCATGAAGTTCTGCGTCGCAAGCAGGCGCAGTACGCGCAAATTGGCAAGCAGATCGAACAACTGCAGCAGGCGGCCGAGAAACTGCGTGAAGTCGCGCCCTTGCTCGCCGAAACCGACACTGAGGATGAGACCGCGGTGCTCGCCGAAGTGGACGACGAAAACTCCAGTACGATGGCGGCCAAGGCCAGCGCTCAATCCTCGCCGGCCGCGTCCAAGTCCGGGCGCACCTCAACTCCGCGCTGGCCGTAGCCGCCGGATTTCAAGTACCCGCGAGGGGGAAGGCCTCGTTTTCGGAGGAGGGTATCGTTCTCCATGATTTTGCAGACGCTGTTGGTGTCCAAGGATGAGCTGACTGCCGAAACGCTGGTTCAGGTCCTGGCGCAGTTTGGGGTTGGGGTGAGTCGGTCAAACGCGGCCGATGTCGCCGTGGCGCGCCTGGCAGAAGAACGCTTCGATCAGGTGATTGTCGATTTCGATGACCCCGAAGCGGCCTCCTCCGTGCTCGCAGCGTGCCGCCAAGTCGCCGGTCCCGATCATCATCCCCTCGTCACCGTCGCGCTGCTGCACGATGCCTCCCAGATCCGCGCCCTCCTCGGCGCTGGAGCTCATTTTGTCCTGACCAAACCCGTCACCCGCGAACAGGCGCAAAACACTCTCCGTGCGGCGGCGGCGCTCTTGAAGCGCGAAAGACGGCAAGCGGCCCGGGTCAGTGTTCAGGCGGCAATCTCCATTCATACCGAGGATGGCAATACCGTGGAAGGAATCCTGCTCGACCTGAGCACCGGCGGCATGGATGTGCTGGCGGCCAAGCCGCTGCCTTCCGCCGCTGTGGTTCGCGTCTACTTCCAACTTCCCGACGCTGGCGTCAGCATTGAAGCTCAGGCTGACGCTGCCTGGAGCAGCGAAAACGGCCAAGTCGGGTTGCGCTTTCTCGACATGGACATCAAGATGCGCGAACACTTGGCCGAGTGGCTCGCTGCCCGCTCCCACGATTCCTTACCCGAAGAACTGGACACGGCCAGCCAATGTAAACTGACCGACCTCAGTCTGGGCGCCTGCTATGTGGAGACCGAATCTCCCTTCCCGCAGTCTTCCTCCGTCGATCTCTGCCTGCGTGCTGCCGGGTTGGAGATTCACACCGAAGGTTTGGTCCGGATCATGCATCCCGGTCATGGCATGGGCATTGAATTCCCGGCCGGTACCGAAGAGCAGCGCAAAAGTGTAGGCGACTTCATCGAATTCCTCACCAGCCGGCCGGGCGCTTCTCCGCAACTCGAAATTTCTCCGCGCGCGCTCCTCGCGAGTGCCCTCGACCTCAGCCCGACGGTTAACCCCGAAACCGATGCCGAAGACCCGCTCCTGGAATTGCTGCGCACTGGCAATCCGCTGGAGGAAGAAGCGTTTCTCGACCAACTGCACCGCCAGCGAACTCCGGCCGACGTTAGCCAATAAATTTCAGCAACAAACGTTTTAGCCAATGGAAGCAGACCCCGTCCCGCCCGCCCCCGCGCATCCCCGCAACAAAAACCAGGAACCAGACCGACACCCCGTCTTTAGTGTCGACCCAGTCCCCGGCGTTCGGTCTTTCCCTTTGATCGCAGACTACCTTTTACACATTTGTCCATGATTTCGGCGCGGTTAATTTCCTGAGAATTTTTCCGATGCAATAGAATTGCTCTGCCCGTAGAGACGGGGCTTGCCCCCGTCTCACCTGCGCCCGAAGACGCGGCCAGCCGCGTCTGTACAGGAAAGTTTTGGAGCAGGGTTAGTACAAGGCCACACATTGCTTAGAAATTCGATCCCGCGCGCATTGCTGCTGGCTGGCGTCTGTCTGGTCGCCATCGCTCCATTTTTCTGGTGGGGCAATCCCTCGGGCCACGACTTCGAATTCCACATCGATTCCTGGATGGAAGTCCTCAACCAATGGAAGCACGGCATCGTCTATCCGCGCTGGGCGGCGCTGGCGCATTGGGGATACGGCGAGGCTCGCTTCCTGTTTTACCCGCCTGTTTCGTGGACGCTGGGCGCCGTGCTGGGTGCGGTTCTGCCCTGGAAGATAGTGCCGGGCGCATATTGCTGGATTGCGCTCCTGCTTGCCGGAGCGTCTATGTACCGCCTCGCCCGCGAGTGGCTCGCAGCCCCGGCGGCGATGTTTGCCGCCGTCTTCTATGCGCTGAATCCTTACAATCTGTTGATCGTTTACTGGCGAAGCGCATACGCAGAAATACTAGCCGCGGCCCTGCTGCCGCTGCTGCTCGTCTGTCTTCTGCGGATATTTTTGCCAAAATTTGAGCCGGATCCGCGCCCAACGCTCTGTTTGAGTCTCCTGCTGGCCGCCGCCTGGATGACGAACCTCCCTGCAGCCGTCATGATTCACTATTCGACGGCGGGTTTGGTTTTGCTCTACGTTGTGCGTGAAGCTGCGCGTGGAAAATCCAGGAGTTCACGCCTTTGGCGTCCGCTAATTCAAACCGCGCTAGCGACACTGTTAGCAGCCGGCCTAGCCTCATTTTTTCTGCTTCCGGCCATCTACGAACAGAAGTGGATCGACATCAGCCAGGTGCTCTCGCCCGGAGTCCGGCCACAGGACAATTTTCTCTTCACGACTCTCACCGATCCCGATCACAACCGTTTCAATCTTCTACTCTCAACCATCGCCCTCGCCGAAATCGCCGCTCTGGCGCTCGCGATCTGGGGTTCGCGCCGCGGGCGGTCGAACCCGTTGGGCACAACTGACAATGTCCCTTGGATGCTGCTCTCGGCCTGGGGCATCACCAGCGTGTTTCTAATGCTTTCGGCGAGCCGTCTGCTGTGGCGGTATCTGCCTCAACTCCGCTTTGTACAGCTTCCCTTCCGCTGGCTGCTGCCGATGAACGCCGCACTGGCGATGCTGCTCGCCATGGCCACCCAGCGTTGGAATTGGAAATGGACTTGGACCGGTCGCGGGCTGGCGTCCGCCGTTTTACTGGCCGTGCTCATCCTAGCCGGCCATCGTATCCAGCCCCCTTGGTGGGAAACGGCACCCGATATTCAAGAGATCAGCGATGCTGTCCACGACGGTACCGGTTACGAAGGCACCGACGAATATGTTCCCGCCGGAGCCGACCCTTACGAGTTGAACAAAAATCTGCCGCCCATCAGCGACAACACGGGAGCGCCGCTCCCAAGCGAAATGTTGGCGCGGGGACCGACGGAAAAACACTTCACGGTCCACGCCGCCAAGGCCCAAAATCTAACGGTACGCCTGCTTAGCTATCCGGCCTGGGAAGTGGTCGTGAACGGCCAGCCCACTGCAACCGAAAAAACCGACATCACCGGCCTGATCGTCGTTCCGATTGCCGCCGGAGAAAACGATGTGCAGATCCATTTCCGCCGCACGATCGATCGCGTGGTAGGAAACGCCGTCTCGCTGATCAGCGTGGCAGTGTTCTTTGCCGCGTGGACGAACACGAAGATGAGAAGGATGCAAAGTCGAGTCCTGGTAGCAACCTCGAATCCCGGCAAACTCCGCGATTTCGCCGGCGCCGCTGCGCCCCTCGGCATTACGATCGCCAACATTCCCCGCTTCTCGTCTCTGCCCCAGGTAGTCGAAGATGGCGCCACCTTCGAAGAGAACGCCCGCAAGAAAGCAGAGTCCTACAGCCTGGCTGTTCCCGGCCAACTGGTTCTAGCCGACGACTCCGGCCTGGAGATCGACGCGTTAAGTGGGGCGCCCGGTGTCCATTCCGCCCGCTACGCCGCCCGCGATCCACACGCCAGCGAACCGCAAGCAGCCGAGCACAACAGCGATGACGAGGCCAACAACGCGCGTGTGCTGCGTGAACTGCGAGGGATCCCAGAAGACCAACGCACCGCGCGATTCGTATGCGTGCTCGCCGTGGCCCGCGACGGCCACACACTGCACACCTGCCGGGGTACCGCCGAAGGCATAATTCTCAACGCGCCGAGGGGAGAAAATGGATTCGGATACGATCCACTATTTTTCTTCCCGGCAATTCAGAAAACGTTTGCCGAATTGAGCCCGGAAGAAAAAGCGCACCACAGCCATCGTGGCGCGGCGTTTCGCGCATTTCTGGAGTGGTATCACAGTGCAAAGCAATAGCGTAGCGCCGGCGTCTCGCCGTCCCGAAACGACGATAAAAGCGAGGCGCGTCGCACTCGTCCGCAATAAACGCTCTCTCATTCCCCACGTGAGATAATCTCGGGCCATGACCAAAGCCGCCGCGGTAGTCATGCTGCTGATTGCACTCGCCGCCGCCGGTTATCTGGCGTACCAGGCAACCGTAGTGCGGCCCAAATATCAAGCAGCGACTCTGGCTTGCACCAACTGCACGAGTGTCAAGGAAGCCGCAGCGGCCCACTGGCGGCAGATCGAGTCCACTATTGAACTTCTCAAGGCTCAAAACAAATTTCGAGAAGCTGAAAAACTTGCCCACGACCACGCCTCCGAAAAGCCGCTTGACATCGACGTTCCGTGCGCGGATTGCGAAACTCAGCCTCCCGACTACACCCAGCCCGGCACGGTAGCAGTTCTAGGATCGATTGCCTCGGCCATGTTGTTTGGCGCGGTGAAGACAAGAAGATTTTAGTTGCGTGTTTTCCCAAACTCCCTGACGATCCGAATCTTTTCTTGACTTCCGTTCCCGCCAGCAAGCATACTAACTAGTTTGCATGTTGGACCCCGTAAGGAGCTCTCATCGTGGCGTCTACTGCCAATCCCGTCGCTCCCACTATTAAATCTGGCGTCGCGCCGCTACGCGCTCACGAGGGAAATTCCTTTCTGCTGCGCCGCCTCCATTCTCTAAGTGGCGTCGTCCCCATCGGCGCTTTTCTGCTCGAACACTTCATCTCGAACGCCGAAGCCTTCAAAGGCCCACTGGCCTATGGCAAGCAAGTCGAATTTCTGAATAGCTTGCCTTTCGTTTTTCTGCTCGAACTGTTCTTCATCTGGATTCCCATCGCCTACCACGGCCTCTACGGCATTTATATCTGGTATCAAGGCGAGACCAATGTCGCCAACTATCCCTGGACCGGCAATTGGCTTTACACCACGCATCGCTGGACCGGGATCATCTCGCTCATTTTTATTGTGCAGCACACCTACTTCCTGCGCTTCACTGGCGTGCATCTGCCGACGCATCCCATGCAATCATTCGCCAAGGTCCAGCTCGAATTTCAAAATCCGTGGATGATCGCCTTTTACGCTGTCGGTATCATCGCCTCGTGCTGGCATTTCAGCTATGGCCTGTGGTTGTTCGCCGCGAAGTGGGGAATTACAACCGGTGAAGCGGCGCGCCGCGGTTTTGGCTATGTCTGCACCGCGCTCGCTATCGTTCTCATCGCGGTCGGAGCGGCCAGCATGTACGGATTCCTGTCGACGCCGAATCAGCCCTTAGACACCAATGCACCGGAAAGCGTCGTGATGCGCTAGACATTATTATGTAGAACGGGAAGCACTCAGCTTTACAGTTTTGCTGAAGAACTCGCGTTTCGTATCAGGCTCGCGTTTCGTATCAGGGCATCGCTTTAGCGATGCCGTACGTTCTCTAAATTGAGATGCCCCTTTAGGGACCGAGCCACACAAATCGAGTTCTCAGCAAACTGTTGAGCCGTGCCGCCCGGAGTCAATCAAGACGCGGGCTTTAGCCCTTGAGGGCCCGGCAGATCGGATTCATACCGTATGGCAGCTCCAAGAATTATCGTAGTAGGTGGCGGCCTGGCTGGCCTGGCCGCCGTTATCAAGATCGCCGAAATGGGTGGTGAAGTCGACCTGTTCTCGATCGTCCCCGTAAAACGCTCGCACTCAGTCTGCGCGCAGGGAGGCATCAACGCCGCCAAGAACCTGAAAGGCGAAGGCGATTCCACCTGGATCCACTTCGACGACACCATCTACGGTGGCGACTTCCTGGCCAACCAGCCGCCGGTCAAGGCCATGTGCGAAGCCGCTCCCGGCATCATCGATCTCCTCGACCGCATGGGCGTTCCCTTCAATCGCACACCTGAAGGTCTTCTCGATTTCCGCCGCTTCGGAGGCACGCTCTACAACCGCACCGCCTTCGCCGGAGCCACCACCGGCCAGCAACTTCTCTACGCCCTCGATGAGCAGGTTCGCCGCTACGAATCCGAAGGCAAGGTGAAGAAGTACGAGCACTGGGAATTTCTCTCCGCCGTTCTCGACGGTCAGCGCATCTGCCGCGGCATCTGCGCCATGGATCTACGCACCATGGAAGTCCGCACCTTCCCCGCCGACGCCATCATCATCGCCACCGGCGGCATAGGCGCTATCTTCGGCAAGTCCACCAACTCAGTAGTGTGCACCGGATCGGCCCAGTCCGCGCTCTATCAGCAAGGCTGCTATTACGCCAACGGAGAGTTCATCCAGGTTCACCCCACCTCGATTCCCGGCGAAGACAAACTCCGTCTAATGTCGGAATCGGCCCGAGGCGAAGGCGGCCGCGTCTGGGTTCCCAGAACGCAAGGCGACAAGCGCGATCCAAAATCCATTCCCGAAAAAGAGCGCTGGTACTTCCTCGAAGAGTGGTATCCAAAGTACGGCAACCTGGTTCCACGCGACGTAGCCACGCGCGCGATTTTCAAGGTTGTCTACGAAAACAAGCTAGGCATCGACGGCCAGCCGATGGTCTACCTCGACCTGACCCACATCGACGCCAAGGTTCTAGACCGCAAGCTAGAAGGCATCCTAGAAATCTACGAAAAATTTGTAGGCGACGACCCCCGCGTCACGCCCATGAAAATCTTTCCCGGCATGCACTACACCATGGGCGGCCTTTGGATCGATTACAAGCAGCAGACCAACATCCCCGGCATCTTCGCCGCCGGCGAGGCCGAATACCAATACCACGGTGCCAATCGCCTGGGCGCAAACTCGCTCGTATCCTGTATTTTCGGAGGCTTCGTAGCCGGACCAAACACCATGCAGTACGCGAAGGGCCTGCAAGGCGCGCCCGCGAACGGCCATTTCGACGCCGAGCGCAAGCGCCAGCAGGAAATCAACGCCGGCCTGATGAAAGCCGATGGCAAAGAGAATCCATTCCTGCTCTGGCGTGAACTCGGAGCCCTGATGACGGAAAGCTGCACCGTAATCCGTTACAACAAAAAGTGCGAGGAAGCCGACGCCAAAATCGTAGACCTGCTGCATCGTTTCCAGAACATCAACCTGAGCGATCGCGCCGAGTGGGCCAATACGACGATCGCCTTCACGCGCCAGCTCTACAACATGCTGCAACTGTCGCGAGTAATCGCGCAAGGAGCGGCCATGCGCGACGAGTCCCGCGGCTCGCACTACAAGCCCGATTTCCCCGACCGCGACGACAAGAACTGGATGAAGACGACGAAAGCCAGCTTCGCGCCCGATTTAGATGAACCGAAGTTCGAGTTCGAAGCGGTAGACGCAGCCCTGATCCCGCCGCGTCCAAGGAAGTACTGATTTAAAAGCAACTTCGGATGACTTTACTGCTCTGGGTTGAGCTAAGAGCTAAAGGCTAAAAGCTAAATGCCAAATACAAAATCCGTCCTCATCAAGATCAAACGCCAACTCACTCCCGACGCCAAGCCGTCATGGGAAGAGTTCGAGATTCCCTACAAGCCGAACATGAACATCACCTCGGCCCTGATGGAGATCGCGGCCAACCCCGTCACCCGCGATGGCAAGCAGACCACGCCCGTCACCTATGACTCTAACTGTCTCGAGGAGATCTGCGGCTCCTGCGCCATGCTCATCAACGGACGCGCCCGCATGGCCTGCTCTTCCCTGATCGATCACCTCGATCAGCCCATCAAGCTCGAACCGCTAACCAAATTTCCCATCGTGCGCGATCTAGCCGTCGATCGCAGCGTGCTCTTTGAGAATCTCAAAAAAGTGAAGGCTTGGATTCCCGTCGATGGCACCTACGACCTCGGCCCCGGCCCGCGTATGACGATGCATGAACAGGAAATCGCTTACCCGCTATCCAACTGCATCTCGTGCTGCTGCTGTATGGAAGCCTGTCCGCAGTTCACCGAATCGACTGGATTTGTGGGCGCGGCCACGATTTCCCAGGTGCGCCTGTTCAACACGCACCCCACCGGCCAGGCTTTGAAGCACGAGCGTCTTTCCGCCCTCATGGGCGACGGCGGCATTCAGGAATGTGGCTACGCTCAAAACTGTGTCGAGATTTGCCCCAAGAGTATTCCCCTGACCACGTCGATAGCCGACGTCGGTGGCCAGGTCATGATCCAGGCCTTCACCGACCTGCTGCGCAAATAACATTGTAGAGACGGGGCTTGCCCCGTCTCTTGCCGGGGATGTATTTCTGGTCCCGAAAGCGATTTTTCCCGGTGTGGCAGCGCCAAAGCAGTTAGTTTCCTTCTGGTAACCACCCGCAACTCCCTTAAGTAACGGGGTTTAGGGCGAATTGTTTCACCAAATCATTGACGGGTAATTTACAATTGCAACTCCTCTGGGAGAAAGGCATGTTTTCCACAGCCCGGGGATTTTCAACCGCTGCAATTAATCTAATGATGCGCCGAACCACAACGCGAGGCCTGAACATCCGGACGGAACTGGCGTCTAAGCTACTCGCGCTTGCCATTTTCATCACGCTCGCCGCCTCAGCAAACGCCTTCGCCCTGCACCGCGTCACTACTCATCGCCGCCACCGCGTCCTGCAAGCATTTCGTTTTCGCGGCCTTCGCGGCATGCTCTGGAACCCCATGTTCCGCCCATCGCACGATTCCCTGCTCCGTCAGAATGAAGAAATCGACCGTCTCGATTTGCCCCGCATTCAAGACGACAATGAACTGGAAGCTCTTAAAGCCTCAGGGGACCTCGTACCCATCAAGGAATCCGAGTCTCTGAAGATTGAGCGCAGTCTTGATCCCTCGCGCCGCTATTGTCGTCCCTGGACTCGCGATTTCGTCGAAGACCTTTCCGAGGTTTATTACGCTCAGTTCCACGAACAGATCCAGCTGAATTCCGCTGTCCGCACCGTTCAAGTTCAGAAGAAGCTTCGCCGTCACAATCGCAATGCCGCCCCGGTGGATGGCGACACTGCGTCTTCCCATCTCGCCGGAATCACCGTCGACCTGCAGCGCCGTGGCATGACGAAAGAGCAGCTGCGCTTCGTCGAGCGCTATTTGTTCTACCTGAACGCCATCGGGTTAGTCGAACCCGAAGAAGAACGCCGTCACTGGTGTTTCCACATCATGGTTTCCGACCGCTACAGTCAGTGGCGCCAGACCCAGACAATTTTCTCGCTCCCCCCGACCGACGAACCCTTGACCGCACCCACCACTGCCGTAGCGGCCATGGCTGCCTCCAACTAGAGGCCCATCCGAATTCCGCTCCATTACAATGAGTTCTCAGTTTCTAGTTCTAAAGGCTACCGTGCCGATGTTTTCTCTGAGAACTGAGAACCGGGAACTGAGAACTGCGTTTCCGAAGAAATGATCGTTCTAATGGCCGGTCTCCCCGGAACCGGCAAAACCACGCTGGCTCGCGAATTAGCACGCCGCACTCAAGGCGCGCTCCTTGGTAAGGACGAAATCCGTGCCGCCTTGTTTTCGCCGGAAGACATCGAATACTCCGCCCAGCAAGACGACTTCGTCATGGAGGTAATGCTCGCCGCCGCCCGATACCTGCTGCAATCGGCTCCCGAGCGCAAGATCTTTCTCGACGGCCGCCCTTTCTCCCGCCGTCACCAGATCGACCGCGTTCTGAAATTCGCCCATGAACTAGCTCAACCATGGGCGATCCTCGAATGCACCTGCTCCGATGAATCGGCGCGCCGTCGTCTCGATCTGGAACCCGATCCCTCCCACCCCGCGCAGAACCGATCGTTCGCCCTCTATCGCGAGGTAAAAGCCCGCTTCGAGCCCATTTCCTATCCAAAAAAGACGATCTCGACTGATCAACCCTTCGAGCACTGTATCGACCAAGCGCTAGCCGCCTTAACGTCCTGAGTTGTCGTATGGAAACCGGTCCTTGTTCGCGAGAGGACTCGTATAGAATTCTCCTCACCATTAAGGACACCATGAACAGCCGATACCTAGCCGCTGCACTCGCCCTAGCCATAGCCATCCCCGCTTCCGCCCAAACCGCCGTCAGCAAGAAGGCCCTCGAAATCCAGAACTCTGCCATCGTCATCGACACCCACGCCGACACCCCGCAGCGCTTTCTCGACGAAAACTACGACATCGGATCGACCGATCCCAACGATCAAGGCCACATCAGTCTCGACAAAGCCAAAGCCGGTAATCTGGGCGCCGAGTTCTTTTCCATCTGGGTCGATCCCGAGACCAACCGCGGCCACTTCGCCCGCCACACCCTCGATCTCATCGATTCCGTCTATGAGCAGGCTGCCCGCCATCCCAATCGCATGATGATGGCCTTCAGCGTCGCCGACATCGAACGTGCCCACCGCGAACACAAGTTAGCCGCTCTGCTCGGCATTGAAGGCGGACACTCCATAGAAAACGACATCCGCCTGCTGCGCGATTTCTATCGCTTGGGCGTTCGCTATATGACCCTGAGTTGGTCGAACACCAACGAGTTTGCCGACTCTTCCGGAGACATCGACGACCCCAAAGTCGAGCACCACAACGGACTAACCGAGGGCGGCAACCAGATTGTCCAGGAGATGAACCGGCTAGGCATGTTGGTCGATATTTCGCACGTAGCCGATAAAACATTCTACGACGCCATAGCGATCAGCAAAGCGCCGCTCATCGCCTCGCACTCGTCCGCCCGCGCGCTGACCAACCATCCCCGCAACATGACCGACGACATGCTCCGCGCTGTGGCCAAAAACGGCGGAGTAGTGCAGGTGAATTTCTACAGTGCTTTCATCGACGAGAACTATCGCAAAGCCGCCGAAGCGCAAGCCAAAGACCGCGATGCCGCCGTCAAGGCCTATACCGACCAAATGAAGGCCGAAGGCAAAGCCGTGTCTTACATCGATGAGGACCGCATCGAACGCGAGTGGGCCGCGAAAATTCCGCGCCCGCCACTAAGCTCGCTCATCGATCACATTGACCACATCGCTAAAGTCGCCGGTATCGATCACGTGGGCCTCGGCTCCGATTTCGACGGCGTCAGCGGTGCAACTCCCGCTGGCATCGACTCCGCTGCCGATCTGCCTAAGATCACGCAAGCCCTGCTCGACCGCGGCTACAGCGCCAACGACATTCGCAAAATTCTTGGCGGCAACATCCTCCGCGTTTTCCGCCAGGCCGAGCAAGTAAGCCGCGACATGCAGTCCGGCAGATGATAAGGATGTTCAATGATTCAATCGCTCAATGATTCAATGCCTCAATGATCCTGGCGCCCATCGGCAAGCCCGAAACGATTTGTCGTACAATCAAGGTTTGCCAAAACACCCCAAGGAGCATCTATGCGAACCCTGCTGCTTACGTTTGTCCTGATCATTTCTACCTCCCTGCTCGGCGCTGCTGCCGATCCCACTGCCATCATCCACACTTCGTCCGGCGACCTGCATTGCGCGTTGCTCCCGAAAGTCGCTCCCATCGGTGTTGCAAATTTCATCGGCCTCGCCAACGGCACAAAAGACTGGACCGACTCCGAAACCAACCAGAAAAAACATGGCGTCCCGCTCTATGACGGCACCAAGTTTCACCGCGTGATTCCCGAGTTCATGATTCAGGGCGGAGATCCCCTTGGCAACGGCACCGGCGATCCCGGCTACAAGTTCAAAAATGAGACTTCACCGGATGTCACCTTCGATCGCTCCGGACGTCTCGCCTATGCCAACGCCGGACCCGACACCAACGGCTCGCAGTTCTTCATCACTGAGGTCCCATACCCCAGTCTCAATGGCAAGTACACCATTTTCGGCCAGTGCGACGATTCCGCGGTCGAACTGGTTAAGAAAATTGCGCGCGCCACCAGAAATGGCGAGAGGCCGATTTTCCCGGTCAAAATCAACCACATCGAAATCCAAGGCGCCGCCGCACCCACAGCAAAAAATGCAGCCAAACCATAGGTCGGCGTACAGCAACCGATGTAGTAGAGACGGGGCTTGCCCCGTCTCTTCCGCAAGATTAGAAGATTCAGAAATTCGAAGTAACATTTCAAGGAGACTATGACTCGCACACCCGGAACCTATGCCGTGCTGGAAACCAGCGAGGGCACTATCGTTTGCCGCCTGTTTGAAAAGGATGCCCCCAAGACCGTCGCCAACTTTATCGAGCTAGCCGAAGGCCAGCGTGAGTGGACCCATCCCGCCACCCGCAAAAAGACGAAAGACCCCCTCTACCACGGCACCATTTTCCATCGCGTAATTCCCGGCTTCATGATCCAGGGTGGCGACCCGCAAGGCACCGGCTTCGGCGGTCCCGGCTATCAGTTCGAAGACGAAACCAAGGGTGCGCCGCATAAGTTCGACAAGCCCGGAAAGCTGGCCATGGCCAACGCCGGCCCCAACACTAACGGATCGCAGTTCTTCATCACCGTAGCCAACACCGACTGGCTAACCGGCAAGCACACCATTTTCGGCGAGGTAGTGGAAGGCTATGAAGTGGTAGAAAAAATCTCAAAACTCCCTAAGAACCGTCAAGACCGTCCCAACCAGGACGTTGTCCTGAAATCAATAAAGATCGAACGCTAGAGTAGGTAGCGCCGGCGTCTCGCCGGCTGTCGGGCAGGCGTCCGCGCCTGCCCACCATGCCCACAACTGTGCGTTCAATCACACCACCGCCCCTCCCCTGTGATTGCCGTCACACCTGCCCGTGATGGCCAGCCTTCATTCCTTTCCTTTAAAATTTATAATGATTCGGTTCCTTTCAGCCCTACTGGAGGTTAGTGTAATGGCATCGTTCAACGGAGCTCCCGTCCCATCCCACGGAAAAAAGATCGAATACAGCAACGGCAAATATACCGTCCCCGATCATCCCATCATCCCTTTCATTGAAGGAGACGGCACTGGCCGCGATATCTGGAAAGCCTCCGTCCGCGTTTTCGATGCTGCCGTCGAAAAAGCCTACAACGGCAAGCGTTCCGTAGCCTGGTACGAAGTCTTCGCCGGCGAAAAAGCCAAAGCCAAGTTCCAGAACTGGCTCCCCGACGACACCGTCAGCGCCATCCGCGAATTTCGCGTCGCCATCAAAGGCCCGCTGACCACCCCCGTCGGAGGCGGCATCCGCTCCCTCAACGTCGCCCTGCGCCAGATCCTCGATCTCTACGGCTGCGTTCGCCCCGTGAAGTACTACTCCGGGGTCCCCTCGCCCGTAAAGCATCCCGAGCGCATGAACATCGTCATCTTCCGCGAAAACACGGAAGACGTTTACATCGGCATCGAATGGGAACAAGGCACCCCCGAATGTGCCAAGCTGATCGAGTTCCTGAACAAAGACATGTTGAAAAACGGCAAGAAGCAGATCCGCCTCGATTCCGGCGTTGGCATCAAGCCGATCTCCATCACCGGCACCAAGCGCCTCGTCCGCATGGCCATTAAGCACGCTCTAGACAACAAGTGCAAAGCCGTCACACTCGTCCACAAAGGCAACATCCAGAAGTTCACCGAAGGCGCGTTCCGCCAGTGGGGATACGATCTGGCGACCGCAGAGTTCCGCGACAAAGTAGTCACCGAGCGTGAAAGCTGGATCATCGACAACAAAGACAAGAATCCCAACCTGACCATCGAAGAGAATGCGAATTTGGTCGAACCCGGCCTGGAGTTCGCGACCGACGATTTCCGTCAGGGCATCTACAAAGAAGTAAAAACCTGCCTCGACTCCATCTACGCCACCCACGGCAAAGGCGTCTGGAAGAAAAAGCTGATGATCAACGACCGCATCGCCGACTCCATCTTCCAGCAAGTCGTAACGCGAGCCGACGAATACAGCGTTCTAGCTACGCCCAACCTGAACGGCGACTACATCTCCGACGCCTGCGCCGCGCAGGTCGGAGGTCTCGGCATCGCTCCCGGAGCCAACATTGGCGACGGCTACGCCATCTTCGAAGCCACCCACGGCACCGCTCCCAAGTACGCCGACAAAGACGTAATCAATCCCGGCTCGGTGATTCTTTCGGGCGTAATGATGTTTCGCTTCCTGGGATGGACCGAGGCTGCCGATCTGATTGAGCAAAGCCTGGAGCACACCATCGAGCAGAAAAAAGTAACCTACGACTTCGAACGTCTGATGGAAGGCGCGAAGAAAGTAAAAACTAGCGAGTTCGCCACCTGCATGATCGAAAACATGAACGTAGCCGTAGCAGCCGACTGATTTTGACTTTCACTGTAGAGACGGGGCTTGCCCCGTCTCTGCCGCGGATGTGCACAAGCTTCGCGAATCGCCAAAGAACTCGGGTTTTCACTTGCTTTGTCCAGTTTTTAGCTTAGCGTCGTCTGGTTTGATGTTGTTTTGAAGGGGCGCGGCTTCAACCGCGCCGTTAAGAGCCAATAACGAATGGGGATTTAACCCCTGAGGGAAGGACATTCATGCGCAATAAAGTAACCGTAGTAGGCTCCGGAAACGTGGGCGCCACTGCCGCCCACTGGATTGCATCGAAAGAACTAGCCGATGTCGTGCTCATCGATATCATCGAAGGCGTTCCGCAAGGCAAAGGTCTCGACCTGCTTCAGGCCATGCCGATCGAGAAGCGCGACTCCGCCGTCCTCGGCTCGAACGACTACGCCGACTCCGCCAACTCCGACATCGTAGTCATCACCGCGGGAATCCCCCGCAAGCCCGGCATGAGCCGCGACGACCTCCTCAACACCAACTACAAAATCATGAGCGATGTAGTCGGCAAGGTAGTGCAGCACTCGCCGAACTGCATTCTCATCATCGTCTCCAACCCGCTAGACGCCATGGCGCAAGCCGCCTACAAGCTCAGCGGATTCCCCCGCGAGCGCGTAATCGGTATGGCCGGCATCCTCGACTCCGCCCGCTTCCGCGCCTTCATCGCCCAGGAACTAAAAGTTAGCGTCGAGAATGTAACCGCTTTCGTTCTAGGCGGACACGGCGACACCATGGTCCCCCTCCCCCGTTATTCCACCGTAGCCGGCATTCCCGTCACCGAACTGATCGACAAGCCCGTTCTCGATAAAATCGTCCAGCGCACCCGAGACGGTGGCGCCGAGATCGTCAAATATCTAAAGACCGGATCGGCCTACTACGCCCCCTCGGCCGCCGCCACCGAGATGGTAGAAGCGATCCTGAAAGACAAGAAAAAAATCCTCCCCTGCGCTGCGTACCTCAACGGCGAATACGGCATCCACGGCCTCTATGTAGGCGTGCCCGTAAAGCTAGGAGCGAAAGGCATCGAGCAGATCATCGAAATCAAACTAACCCCAGAAGAGAAAGCAGCCCTGGACAAGAGCGCAGCTTCCGTAAAAGAGTTAGTAGCAGTAATCAACGTCTAAGGAAACTGTCCGTCTGTAGAGACGGGGCTCGCCCCGTCTCTGCTGCGGATGAGGTCGTTGGAACAGGCCGTTGGATCACGTACCTTTGCTTCGCATCAGAGCGCATAACACGGCGTTTTGTATCAGGGCATCGCTTTAGCGATGCCGCAATGGCGGGCGGGGCACATCTCTCGGCGTCAGGTTATGCCGTTGATTTTTGTTGGCATCAAGTTGAATGAGGGGTGCCCCGCTTCTCGCGGTTTTCGAGAAGCGGGCTTGCCGACTGCCGACATCAAACCCCTCGATGTCGTGCAGCGCTCGACCTCATCACACCGCAAGAACGCAATGTATTGACACTGCCTGTTAAACTAGATTTATAGCAAACAAAGTGTTGCTAGAAGAAGACTCTGTTCTTTGAAAATTTGAGCCGGTCGTGCACTCCGCAGCGAATAAGCCCTCGTGGCCCGCCAGAAGTAAGTCCTTATTCCTCAAAGATCTGGCGCGAAGCAACCCCGTTTCATGGCAAGAAACATCGCCTAAGTCATTGATTTCAGATATTTTACAAATAAGTCCTTATTCCCCAGAGACCTGGAAGGAATAATAGCTAAGTCTTTGATTCCAAACGCAAAAACAGGGAGGGGGGGTACCCAGGCACACCAATTCGGAGGCCACCCCACCGCCAAGTCTTTGATTTATAAGCACCTTACATCTAAGTCCTTATTCCTCAAAGACCTGGAAGAGGCAGGGGGACCAAACCCACCCGGCAATTGCCAACCGTCCAGCAAGTTTCGCTAATCGAGACTCCTCGCAGCTCGAAGCTCCTTGCCGATCAAGTCATCCTCGTTATAGTGTGTTGACGACTCCACCATGGATTTCGATCAGCTAGAGATCTTCCTGGAAGTAGCGCGCCTCTCCAGTTTCTCCCGCGCAGCGGAGAAGCGTTTCCGCACCCAGCCCGCCATCTCCTCCCAGATTCGCGCGCTGGAAGAAGAAGTAGGTGCCCGCCTGCTAGACCGCTCCGGAGGCCGCGTCTCCCTCACTGCCTCCGGTAAATTATTTTTCAAATACGCGGAAGAAACGCTGGAACGCCGCAAAGCCATCCTGACCGAGATCGCCGAAACCGAGCGCGTTCCCCGGGGCGAAATTGTAGTGGGAGCCAATGAAGGCACCTGCCTGCACATCCTGCCCGAAGTCTTTGCGCAATTCAAACGCGACTATCCGAATGTGGCCGTAAGCATCAAGCGTTCCGACTACGCCCGCATTCTCGAGTCGATTCTAGAAAACGTAGTCGACTTCGGCGTAGTCTCGCTGCCCGTAAACGATAATCGCCTCGAAGCGCAGATGATTCATCGCGATGAACTAGTCGTCATCACCGCCCCGCAGCATCCGCTGGCAACGAAAAAACCCGTCACCGTAGCCGTGGTCGCGACCTATCCGCTAGTCCTGCCGAAACTCGGCCACACGCGCGACGCTCTCGATGCTCTGTTCTACGACCATCACCTGAAACCAAAACTCGCCATGGAACTGGACTCGAGCGAACTGCTAAAGCGTTTCGTAGCCGCCGATGTCGGAGTAGGCTTCATCGCGCGCTCCAATATCGAAGAAGATATCCGCGCCAAAGCGTTAGTAGCCATCACCCTAGCTGACGCGCAAATCCGTCGCGACCTGGCCCTCGTCTTCCGGAAAGACAAATCGCACAGCCGAGCCGCCAAGGCCTTCATGGACATCGCGCTGAAGGAAAAGAATTTCTCCGCCTCTACCGCCGCGAAGCGCTCCAAATAAGCTGGTTTTGTTAGTGGAAGGACGGGCGTCTCGCCCGTCCTTCCGATGGGGACGACCGTCGCTCGATTTTTATTTCCATCGACGCCTTGAAACCCGGCCGTAGTCAAGCCGCGTCCGCGCAGGTAAAATGTGTCCCCAGACCGAAAAGCCGCGTCAGAACAGCTGCGAAGGAGGATGTATGAACTTCAATCTCAATGCCATGATGCAAACCATAACCACTATGCTCACCACTGTCGGCCTGAAAATCCTGGGGGCGATTGCCATCTGGATTGTCGGCCGATGGCTGATCGGCCTTGCCCTTCGACTGATCGGCGGCGCCCTGACCAGGCAAAAAATTGATCCCACGTTGATCCGCTACATCCACTCCGCCGTGTCGGCGCTACTCAATATCGTGTTGGTCGTCGCCATCCTAGGCTTCTTCGGAGTCGAGACCACCAGCTTTGCCGCGCTGCTCGCAGCGGCTGGTGTTGCTATCGGTATGGCCTGGTCGGGACTGCTCTCGAATTTTGCCGGTGGCGTTTTCCTCGTGATCCTGCAGCCTTTCAAGGTTGGCGACTTCATTACCGCCGCCGGAGTAACCGGCACGGTCGAGCAGATCGGCCTCTTTGCCTCAACCGTCAACACCCCTGACAACGTTAAGACCATGATCGGCAACGGAAAGATTTTCGGCGACACCATCCAGAACTTTTCCGCCAACCCATTCCGCCGAGTCGACCTGACGGCGCAATTGGCGCACGCCGTCGATCCGCAAGCGGCTATCGCCTTGCTGAAACCCGCGCTGGCGCAGGTGCCCAACGTGATGACCGTTCCTGCTCCCGACGTCGAGATCCTCACCTTCAACCCTTCCGGCCCGGTGCTCGCCGTTCGCCCATACTGCAACAACGCGCACTACTGGCAGGTGTATTTCGACACGAACCACCTCATCCGCGATACCTTTGCCCATGCCGGCTTCCCGGTTCCCGAGCAGCACTACGCCGTCCGCGGACCCGAAGAGCTCAGGCTGGCGAAAACAGCCTAGGCACAACCAGCTTTCACGCCAAGAGAGAGAGAAGGAACCATGAGATGAATAGGCCCGTGTCCTTCGTCCTGATCTTCTCGCTCCTTTCTCTCGCCGCCGCCCAAAAAGCGTCCGCTCCGCGCGGAAAAGCCGCGACCGCCACAAAGCTCATCACCCTGAAAGTCACCGGCACGACCCGTTATACCGACAAGGAAATTCTAGCCGCGAGCGGCTTGCAACTCGGTCAGGACGCCGCCGACGGCGATTTCAAAGAAGCCGTGCAACGCCTGGGAGAGTCTGGCCTGTTCAGCGAAGTCGTCTACTCCTATTCTTCGTCAGATGCCGGAGTGAAGCTCGACCTGCAGATCGCTGACATCGACCAGAGCAAGCTCGTCCCGGTGCACTTCGAGAATTTCGTCTGGTTCACCGACAACGAACTGCAGGCTGCCGCCCAGCGCTACGTTCCCTTATTCAAGCGTTTGCTGCCGCTAACTGGCTATCTTCCCGACCGGGTTTCCGAAGCCCTACAAGCTGTACTCACCGAAAAGCACTTTCCCGGCCGAGTAGATTTTCTCCGTGTAGGTGACGAATCGGGCGGCCCGCTTCACGCCATCGATTATCACGTCGAAGAAGTCAGCATTCGCATCCGCAACGTTGAGTTCCCCGGAGCCTCACCCGAGCAGACGGCTCTGCTAACCACCGCAGCGCGCCGCCTAACGGGAGCGGAGTACGGCCGCACCGTGCTAGCGGCAACTGCGAAGCTAGACCTGCTGCTGATCTACCTGCAGCGCGGATATTTGAAGGCAGCCTTTGGCCCGTCCGACGCGCGCGTCGTGCCCCAGACTGCGTCCGCCGAGAATGATCAAGCATCCGCCGATATCGAAGTCGATGCCATCTTGCATGTAACGCCGGGCAAAGTGTACGCCACCTCCGGCGTCGACTGGAAAGGCAACTCTGCCCTGACCACCACCGAAGTCGCGCCCTTAATCCACCTGCCGCCCGGTCAGCCCGCCGACGCCGTGCATCTTCTCCGCGACCTGGAAAATGTAAGCAAGCTGTACCGCAGCCGTGGTTACATGGCCGTTCAGATCAAGCCCGAACCCCAGTTCGACGAAGAGAAAAGCACCGTTCATTACGACCTCAACATCGTCGAAGGCGACCTCTACAAGATGGGAGAGTTGGAGATCCTGGGACTAGACACGCAAGCCAAAGCCCGAATGGTAGAGGCGTGGACCTTGCGCGAAGGTCAACCTTACAACGCCGACTATCCCAAACAATTCCTGGCCGCCACGCGGAAAATGCTGCCCCACAACGTGGACTGGACCACCACCATTCATGAAACACCGGATGCGAAGGATAAAACCGTGGCAGTCGAGATCCGTTTCAAACAACAGTAGAGGTCTGCCGCAAGCCGTGTCGTAACCTCATGATTGTGAGATCATAGGCGTAGACCAAACTTCATCTATTTTTTGCACCCTCACCCCGTTTCACAGGAGAAGAAAGAAATGAAAGTAAATCGAATTGCGGCCGCAGTTCTTGCGATACAGATGTTGCTTGGCATTGCGGCAATCCCCGCGCTGGCTGCTGGTAAGAACCAAACCCTGACCGGCGAAGTGAGCGACGCCATGTGTGGGGCAAAACATGAAATGCCCGGCAATGCCGCCGGCTGCACCCGCGGATGCATTCAGCACGGATCGAAATACGCGCTCGTGGTGGGAGACAAAGTCTATACGCTAGAAACCTCGGATCAAGCCGCTCTCAGTAAGCTGAACGACTTGGCGGGAGCGAAAGCAAAAGTAACCGGAGAAGTAGAAGGCACCACCATCTCCGTAAAATCGGTAGCCGCAGGATCGTAACGGAGCAGCCCGTGGAATGACGCGCGTTTTCGCCCGTCTCGCGTTTCCCAGAATGGCCAGCAATAAAAAACCGGCGGTCAGCCCGCCGGTTTCTCGTTGCCCAAACAAGCTTACTGTTGCTGTGGTTGTTGCCCCTGGCCGCCACTATCGTCGCGCCGCTTCAACGTCGGACGATCGTCATCGCTGCTGCTATCCGTGCCGCTGCCCGTCTTATCGCTGGTCGAAGCGCGGCGCAGGCTGGGCCGGTTCGCATCTTTCTCTTCAATTACCTTGTGCCGGTTCTCAATCATCGCCAGCCGCGCTTTCACGTCGTCGAACTCTGAAGTAGTAACGATGTACTGCGGCCGCGCCGGAAGAATCGTCGCAATTTCCTTTTGCGAAGCCGCAATCCGGTCCGGCGTCTGCGGATGCGAAGCGAAGGCCTTCGAGATTGTTCCCGGCTTCTTCTTCTCTTTCGCCTGAATCTTTTCGAAGAAGCTGATAAACGCCTGTGGATCGTAGCCCGTCTTATACATATATTGCAAGCCGAGGTAGTCCGCTTCCGCCTCGAAATTGCGCTGGAACTTCATGAACGTAAGCGGCAAGCCCAATCCCGCGGCCTCGTAAATTCCGTAGCCAATTCCGCCGCCCACGAAGATCAAGGGAATCGTCGCGAGTTGCGCAATATTCGCGCGCGTCATCTGGCGCATTCCGTGCCGCGCCGCCACGTGCGAAATCTCATGCGCCATCACCCCCGCCAGTTCCGCTTCCTCGTCCGCCGCCAGAATCAACCCCGAGTTCACGTAGAAAAATCCCCCCGGAAGCGCGAACGCATTTACTTCATCCGAGTCGATCACCTTGATCGTGAACGGCACCTTGGCGTCCGAATTCCGCACCAGGTTCTGTCCAATGCGATTGACGTATTCGTTCACCACCGGGTCCTGCACCAGCTTCACGCTGTTCTCGACTTGCATGGCATATTGTTTGCCCATCCGAATTTCGGTTTCGAGCGAGTACCAATCGCCTATGCCGCGTCCGCCCACGTTGCGGTTCCCGATGGCATCCACATCGTCCTCGCCGCCGGTATGTTTCACCTTGCTGGCGTCGGGCTCTTGAATCGGAGGGTTCCCAACCGGTGCCGGGTTGGTGTCGGCGCTGTCCGTCGAAGGAGTGTCCGTCGGCGGAGCCGGGGTTGGCGCGGTGGTAGCCGGGGGATTCTGCGTTGGTGCCGGTGTCTGCGGACTTTGATTCTGCGCCAACGCACCTACCGCCAACAGGACAACTAAACTCAGGGAGATCAGCAATTTGCGGAACGACATTTGGAAACCCCCAAAACCCGCTCGATTGCCACCATTATACTCCCGATGGCAAGCGGGGGACCGACAGACTTTTCCCATCTACTTGGACGCCAGCTGGCCCTTTAGAGTTACCCGCTATTTCCACCTAAAGTGGCGTCGAAGGTCCTTTCCATGGGCTTTCAGCCGACCAGTTTCCGATTCAGCCGGAAGCCTACGAAAGCACAGGCCTTCAGTCCCCATGCGGGTTTCCTGAGTGTTCCTTCGTGTCATCCTTCGTGTCCTTAGTGGTTGATTCGATACGGCAAGATCCACTGCCCTTTTCGCGAACGGGCAAGCCGGTGTACCATGGCGCGTCTTTTGAAAGAGGACCAAGCATGCTGAACCGCCGCAACTTCCTGTCGTCATCGTTAGCGTCATCCCTGGCCGTGGGCGCCAGTCTTGCCTGGCGAGGAAATCTCTGGGCGCAACTAGAGTCGCTCCCCTCGAAGCTCCCCGACCCTTCCCTGTTCGACCAGAACGAAGAAGCCTACTGGCGCGAACTCCGCCGCCAGTTTCTGATTCCGCCCGACGAAATCTACCTCAATAACGGCACCGTAGGATCGAGCCCAGCTCCCGTGCTGAGAGCCGTGTTTGAAGCCTATGACAAGACCGAGAAGATGAACCAAGATGATCCCGAAGACTATCCCATCTGGGGATATGGCCCGTGGAACGAGTTTCGCGATCCGCTGGCCGAGTTCGTAGGCTGCCATCGTGACGAAATCGCGCTCCTGAGAAACGCCACCGAAGCCAATAGCTACATAGCGAACGGCATTGACCTGAAGCCCGGCGACGAAGTCCTGATGACCGACCAGGAGCATCCCGGAGGCGAGCATCCATGGGACTTGCGCGCCAAGCGCTACGGCATAGTAGTGAAGAAGTTCCCGCTGCCAAAGCCCGTCATCAATCCCGAGCAGGTATTGAATCTAGTTAACGCGGTCATCACGCCGCGCACCAGGGTCCTGTTCTTCAGCCATATCACGACGTTCTCCGGAGTAGTTCTTCCCGCCAAGCAACTCTGCGCCTTAGCCCGCGGCAAAGGGATCATCTCGGCGGTCGATGGAGCGCACGTTCCAGGAATGATGCGTCTGAACCTGCACGATCTGGGCTGCGATATGTATTCCTCGAGCCCACATAAGTGGCTGCAGGCGCCCAAAGGCTCAGGATTTCTCTATGTGAAAGACGACATGATCGACCGCCTCTGGAACACCATCGCCACCGAAGGTTGGGACGACCCCAAGCTCCGAGCCGAACGTTTCCAGCGCATCGGCAGCTCGAACGTCCCAGCGCTATGGGGCCTGCGAGCCTCGATTCAACTAGCCAACGACATAGGCATGGAGCGAATCGAGCGCCGTCATCGCCAGCTCTGCGACTACATCCTGAACGCCATGATCAAGCGCGGAGCCCAATCCTGGACATCTCCCGATCCCGCGCTACGCTGCGCGATAGCCACAGTAAACGTTCCGCCGCTAGTCCGAATCGATCTGGAGCATTGGCTATGGAAAGAAAAGAAAATCAGAATCCGAGGAGCCGAACCCAACAAGCTGCGCCTCTCAACGCCCTATTACCTGTCGAGACAAGATATAGATCGTTTCCTGGAAGCCTTCGACGAGTACAAGAAGTCGAAAGCGTAGCTCTCGGAGATTCGATGAGGGTTGTGTGCTGTTTTTTGGTACCGAGCGCTTGGACCCCCTGGGTCGGTCTTTTGGAATCAAAGATTTAGCGACCGATTTTCGCTAGATCTTTGAGGAATAAGGACTTAGCTGTAAGGTATTTTAAATTCAATCAGTTAGGATGGATTTCGCAACTTTTGTTTGAAGGACCTACTCAAGGCGCACTCGCCACTCTAACGTGGTACAGCGCCGGACCAACTCCGCTTTCCGGATTCCAAACCGCGATCTCCAAGTCGTCTCCCGAGCTGAGCTTCCACCCACCTCTGCCGTAATCCCCGCTGAAGCCGCTCACCACGATTTCCGTGTCCGTCCAGCTTTCCACATCCACCATAACCTCATCCCAATTCTGCGGCATCATCATCCCCGCTTCCCATTTCGCGGTTTTGTCCCGAATGGCTAGATACGGTGAATCGGTGCGAGCATATGGGACGTGTAACCCGAAGCCCGTGCCCTTGATGACCATCCTCTGTCTGGGCTGGGGGAGGATTGAGGTTATGGAATCAATACGCATCCCGTCGCCCGGCCGATTCGATAGAGATCGCGGCCTCACCTCATAGATTGCAAGCGGGGCCTGCCCGCGCTGCCGTAGAGCCAACATCGCCGTACCTGCAACCGACATGATGGCCACCATCATGAGGGCAAGCACGCGTCCGCTCATGCCAACATGAAGCCACTTGCGCTGAACCAAGGTCTCTTGCGGTGATTCTGGCAAAACGCCGCCTTGGCTGGGTTCCAGGTGATCGCCAGAATCGCAAGCGATGGAAGGGGGAGTTGGCTCCCGCACAGGCGCGACAAACCTGTACCCTGCGCTACGTACGGTCTGAACGTAGCGGGGCTGCTCCGCATCATCTCCCAGTGCTATGCGAAGTTTCTTGACGACGAAGTTCAGCCTGCTGTCAAAGTCGCCATAGGACTGCCCCGGCCAAAGCTCTTCTTTGATTTCTTTACGGGTGACAAGCTCGCCCGGCCGCTCTGCCAGCATCACGAGAACTCTAAATGCCTGCGGTGGTAGATCCAGCGGCAACCCGCTTCTGTAGACTTGACCGAACTCTACGTCCAGTTCGAACGGGTCGAACAGGATCGGCGGACGGAATACTGAGGACTCGTTCCTTCCTGCGGTCGCCACAACAGCCTCCCTACCTACCCCGGAGTCGTCGTGCTACCGCCTCCCCCCACCTCACCAAAACTTACCTTAACTCATTCCAGCAGTCAAACCCTGTTTTTCTATCATCTTCCGCGCTCACGGAGCGCTCATCCGAAACTTCGTTGACACCTTCCCGGGAAAGGTTATTGTGGCCGGGACGAATCACCAATCCGCTCTCTTTACAAGGAGGAAAGATGAAAAACCTGACTCAAGCTTACATACCGAACGCTCCCGTAGCCTTTCTAATCGCGGTGGCCGTGTTGCTCGCCGTTCCTAGCTACGGGCAGTTTGTCCAAGCCGGCTCGAAAAGTCCCACCATCGCCGTTACCGTTCAGGATATTACAACGGGACTCCAAATCTCCAACGGAGAAACAGTAACAGCCGGCGATCAGTTCCAAGTGACGGTAACCGTCACCAACAATATCGACTGCGCTGGGCAATTCGTAGTGACAGCATTGGGCGCATCTGGAGCGCCACCGGAAGTTTTGGTTCAGGACGTAATATTCATTGTTGGCCCAGCTTCCGGGGGCGACACGGCCACAGGCGGGATACTAACTTCCAACGGGACTCCTGGCCGTCCAAACGAGTGGAAAGTAAGTGCCTCCTGCGACGGTGCGGCAGCACCAGGTGCTTTTGGCTTTAGCAAATTCCACTTCACATCAGCGGTGCAACAGTAGCGGAATGGCGAGTGAAAGGAATACTGAGTTTAGATCTTCGTTGACATTCTCTAAGGAACCTTATCATGGCGTTTTCCGGACGGCGAAACGCCCGGACATTCAAGTAAGGAGGAGTCATCTTATGAGTCGCAAACATGAGTTTCCGGCGCGTAGGCATTTGCTTTCCGCCGCGTTGTGTATCTTGGTAGCGCTTTCGACTGGCCGCAGCTACGCGCAGCGCACCCCAAGCCTAATTACCGCAGCGTCCCATGCAGGTTATGTACAGCTGGGCCCTACGGCTGACACCTTCCAGGGCAATTTGACAATAAACGGTGATCTGACCGTGACGGACTTTGTGTCGGGCAGCAGCTTCCTCATCGGAGACAATCTTTTTGCCTTCGGATCTGATGCCAATAGCAACGCGTTCCTGGGTTTTGCGGGAAATTCCACGATGACGGGTACTAACAACACCGCCAGCGGCTGGATGGCCCTCTACTCCAACACTACGGGCAAATACAATACCGCCAGCGGCACGTCGGCGCTGTCCTCGAATACCACGGGCGGCGGTAACACGGCTGGCGGTCAGAACGCGCTCTACTCCAACACTACCGGCATTCAGAACACAGCCAGCGGCATGAACGCGCTCAATTCCAACACCACCGGTGGAGGGAACACTGCCACCGGATGGGATGCGCTTTACTCTAACACGACAGCCGACCAAAACACGGCGGATGGCTTCGCATCGCTCTTCTCGAACACCACGGGCTCTCAGAACACTGCCAGCGGTCAGAACGCGCTCAATTCCAACACCACTGGCAGTGCCAACACCGCCAGCGGCTTCCAAGCGCTTGAAAATAACACTACTGGTAGTGACAATACCGCCTTGGGCTGGTCCGCAGGGCCAGACCAGAACTCTACCAGCCTCAACTACGCGACTGCCATTGGTGCTGGCGCAGTAGTCAGCCAAAGCAATGCCCTTGTGCTTGGGGGTCCGCTGGGCAGCGGCGCGAATGTCAACGTCGGCATCGGCACCGCGACACCATCCGATGTCTTCACCATAGCTCGAGGAGCGGGTCAAGCGATCGCCGATGGCTGGGGCACCTACAGTTCCAGTCGCTGGAAGACCAACATCAAGACGCTGCGCGGTGCGCTCGGAAAAGTCGAACAGCTCCGCGGCGTCTCTTACGACCTGAAAGCGAACGGACAGCACGAAGTGGGTGTGATTGCCGAGGAAGTCGGAGCCGTCGTTCCCGAGGTCGTAACCTGGGAGAAAAACGGAAAAGACGCCCAGGGCGTCGATTACGGCCGGCTCACAGCGCTGCTAATCGAGGCCACAAAGGAGCAGCAGACGCTGATCCTCGAAGAGAAAGAACAGATCAGGGCTCAGCGAGGGCAGATCGCCAGGCTCACTAGGCAAGTGAAGACAATCCAAGCCACTCTGAGGGCGAGCAGACAAGCTGGCTCCGCAGTTCGCACGGTGAAGACAGAAAGTACGATGGTTCGCCAGTAGGTCCCGAAGAAAGGCCCCTGTGTCCCATCCTTCCGCGCTTTTTGCGCAAGGGTGGGGTTCCACGGAAGCATCAGAGCAGGGTCTTAACTGAGGGCTGACAGCTGAGAGCTGCCTACGTCCAGCGAAACCAGCGCAGCGCCAGCACAAACGACACTCCGCCCCAAACTGCCAGCACCAGCAGGCGTCCCGATTGCGAGGCGAGCGAAGCGCCTTCAAGGATCGTCGAGCGCAACGCGTCGTTAAGAGCGGTCAGCGGGAGCGCCTTGATGAATGGATGAGTGACCGCAGGAAATCTCTGGTAAGAAAAGAAGACGCCGGAGAAGATCCACATCGGCATCATGACCAAGTTGATAAGTCCGGAAACGGTTTCGATTTTCTGCGCGCGGCACGCGGTGAGCAATCCAACTCCGCCGAACGCCACCGCTCCCAGCGATCCCAGCAGAAAAACCGACACAATCGATCCCAGCACGCGCATGTGGAAAACGAGAACGCCGAAACCCAACAGGAGTCCGACTTCGATCACCATCAGCACCAATCGGCTGCTGGTAAGCGCCAAAAGAAAATCGCTGCGCCGCATAGGCGTGGCGACGAAGCGCTTCAGCAGTTTGCGCTGCCGCATTTCGACCAGCGCAAAACCGACTCCCCACATGCCGGAGTTCATCAGGTTCATGCCCAGCAATCCGGGAATGAGGAAGTCGATGTAGCGCGACCCCGGTTCGCTCGAAGATTGGGACGAAGTGGCAACTGCATCTTTGCGTCCCGCGGCCGATTGCAACCTGGCATCAATTTCCGCGCGCGAAAGCACGCTCTCCGGACGCGCTGGATCGTAGTAATAAGTGTAGCTGCCGTCAGGATTCGGTTCGATGGCGAGATCGTACTTGCCGAAGTGGAAGCCCTTGAGCGCTGCCTCGCGATCCAGCACAGTAGCTTGGATTGCCGAACGCGCGTTGCCCGAACTCTTATCGGACGGATTTTTATCGACAGAGCCTTGCAGCATGGCCAGCGTCTTCTGCGCGCCCGCACCGTCGATTACCACGACCGAAGTGACGTCCGCGGGCTTGTTGCGAAAGGCGATGCCCAATCCCGCGGCCAGCAGCAGCGGAAAGACGAAAACCCAGAATACGACTTCCGGTTCGCGCCAGAGTTCGAGGATGCGCGCCCAGAGCAGATGACGGTATCCCGACCAGCGTCCGTTGCGGAGCGCGTTCGCACGGGCTCCGGGCGCAGGCAAAGGCTGATTCTTTTCATCGTGATTAAGCGTCGGCGTATTGGTTTCCGTTGCCATTTAGTCTTCTCGCAGGTGACGCCCGGTAAGTTGCACAAAAACATCTTCGAGGCTGGCTTGCCGCGTGCTCAGGTGCTCAAGTTGATGCCCGTCGCGAGTCACTGCCTCCAAAAGCGCCGGAATGGTAAGGTGCGGCTCGCGAACACTAAGGCAGAGAGTAGAATCCTCGCGACGCACCGATTCGACGCTCGGCAGCGACCGCCAGCGGTCGAGGTTGGCGCTGTTGTCGCCGTTGTTGTTGACTTGAAATTCGACCACATGATGCCCGCCGAGCCGGTCGATAAGATCAGATGGAGTTCCCTCGGCGATGATCACGCCGTGATCGACGATTGCCAGCCGGTCGCACAGCCGTTCCGCTTCGTCCATGTAGTGAGTCGTCAGCAGCACGGTGCCGCCTTTTTTCTGGAAGACGCGAATGATGTCCCAGAGCTGGCGGCGGCTTTGCGGATCGAGTCCGGTAGTGGGCTCGTCAAGAAATAAAATGCGCGGATTGCCGACCAGCGCGGTAGCGACCGCCAGCCGCTGTTTCTGTCCGCCAGAAAGTTTGCCCACCCAGGCGTCGGATTTTTCGCTGAGTTGCAGCTCTTCAAGAATGTCGTCGGCCGCCCGCGGCTCACAGTAGAAGCTGGCGAAAAGCTCAATGGTTTCGCGGACGTTGAGTTTTTCCGAAAGCCGGGTTTCCTGCAGCGAAATACCGATCCACTCGCGCAGTTGGCGCGGGTTGTCGTTCCAGGCGTGTCCGAAGATGCGAACTTCCCCGGAAGTAGGCGCGAGCAGCCCTTCGAGAATTTCGATGGTCGTGGTCTTCCCTGCTCCGTTCGGGCCGAGCAGTCCGAAGCACTGCCCGGCTTCGATTTGCAGGCTGATGCCGCGCACGGCCTCCACTTTGCCGTCGTAGGTTTTGCGCAGGTCGGCGCACTGGATAGGAGATGCCACGATGGCATTCTAAATCAGGTCGATCTTTCGATCCTCGGCCATCAGAAGGCCGGTTCGGAATGTGAATGGCTAGTAACCGGCATGGGCGCCGCGCCCTTGGCGTCCTGCCACAGAATCGCATTGAGCTTGCGGGCGTCATTAGCATCGGGCCTGGAGAAATTCATCAAAGACGACTCCTTGGCGCCGGGAGCCGTCTTGGCGTTCACCCGATAGATGAGTCCGCTGCGCAGATTCCTGTCGTCAACCTCATACGGCGGTTGCGTTCCGGGACCGGTGAACAGCGGCGCCATGAGCGGCGCATGGGCGTCGAACAGATTCATCGGAGGCAGGCCGAGCAGCGCCTCCATCGTATGAATCACGCTGACGGTTGTGTAGAACTGGTGGTCGACAACCGGATGGTCCGCACGCGGAGCATATTGGCTGATGGCCAAAACAGTAGATCGATGAGCATCGATGTGATCGGCGCCATCTTGCGCGTCGTCTTCAAGAACGAAGATAGCAGTGTCATCCCAGTAAGGACTGTGGGAGACGGCATCGACGACTCGTCCGAGCGCGAGATCGTTGTCCGCGACCGAGGCCTGCGGCGTGGGCTTGCCGGGACGCGTGCCTCCGGTATGGTCGTCGGGCAGGTAGAGCAGCGTGAACTGCGGAAGCTCCTTGGCGCTTCCCTTCGCCTTCACAAACTCGTCGAACTCGCGCAGAAACTCGTCGGCGCGGAGCTGGTCGGGATAGTCGGTCTCGAAATCCGGAAAAAGCGGGTCGTAGTGATCGCGCAACGCGGCTTTGGTCGGACGCATGCGCTTAATTTGCGGAATCGCCCACGGCCAGGGGCTCGGCCCGCCGGGCGGATTGCCGACGTTCGGCGGCAAGGGCTCTCCCTTATTGATTTCGGCGACGGGGCAGGTTGCCGCGGTTGTCCATGGTGTCCCCGTAACCGGCGCTTTTACTTTTTTGTTCTTGCACCACACCCCGGCAACGAATTCTCCATAGATGCGATAGCTGAGGCGGCGGCGCGCGAGGTTATCCCAGAGGAAGCCGGTGGCAGGGTCGTTTACGTCGGGAATTCCCTGCTCCAGCGGAAACTCTTCCGCCACGCTGCCACCGAAGTCGTAGGTACGCTCTTTGCTGCGATAGGCGATGGGCCATGTTTTTTCGTTGTAATCCGAAGTTGTCGCTGCCGTAGACCAGAGGTGGCCGTCACCGGAAACTTCTCCACTGTCGTAGAAATTGTCGAGCACGCCGAACTGCAACGCGAGCTTGTGCTCGTTGGGCGTAATGTCTGCGCCATACATGGTGAGCGATGGATCGCCGTCGCCCACGGGCAGGTCGCCGAAAATCTGATCGTAGGTGCGGTTTTCTTTCAGCACGTAGATCACGTGGCGGATGGGATTCGTTCCGCCGGCAAACTCAAGCTTGCCCCCGTCGGAGTGCTCGAGATTGTCTTCTTCCACCTGGCGAGTGTAGGCCGCGAGATTCTTGTCGATGTCGGCCAGGCTGATGCGCTGAATGGAGCCGCCGATCAAAGTTGGAATATAGGGATGCTCTTTCCTCTTACGCTCGCCTTTCAGCGTGCCCAGCATGTTGTTAGGGCCGCTGCCTTCGCCCTTGGCAGTAGCGATGAGCAGATCGTTGCCCGCGATGGCGAGCGCGCTCGGATACCACTCGGTGGGGATGAAACCGAGGGGGCTAACTAGTTTTCCCTCCGTTGCGGACTTTGTTTCGAAAACGGCGACCGCGTCCAGCGAGCCGCTGGCAGCATAGAGGCGAGTTCCATCGCTGGAGAGCGCGATTGCCTGCGGAACCGATCCGCCGGGCTGGGAATCTGCCGAATTCGTATAGTAGAGTCGCGGCACGCTACCGTTCTTGAGGTCGACAGCGGCCACGCCATCCGTATTGCTCAGCGCGACATAAAGAATTCCTTCGTCTGGGCTCAGCAGCATGGTGGTCGGATGCGACCCGGGCGCAGTTGGTCCGCCGGAACTTGCCAACTCAATGAAACGAGTGACCTTGCCGGTCCCTAGATCGAGTTCGGCGATGGCTGACGAATTCCATAGGCTGCACCACGCCTTGGTTCCGGCGCGGTTTGCAATCACAGTGTAAGGAAAGGTGCTAGGAATGAATCGGCTGCGACTTAAGTCGAACCACCGGAAGATCAAGCCGGTGGGCGCATCGAGCAGCACGGCGTTGTCGGAGAGATTGTTGGCGACGAGGAGGCTGTCGCGCTGGGGGTCGCCAAGCTGATTGCGAGTGCCTCCGCTGATCTTGTTGAGAAACCCCGGCAGCACCGCGAATCCAGCAGGATAAGGCAGCGCGGTTCCAGCCGGAGTTGTACGCAGGCCAAACGCGACCTCTTTCCCTTCCGCGGGCTGCGGAGGAATCCCGATGAAGCGCTCGGGTGCGATCTTGCCGGAATCGAACCTATACACTGCAATTCCGTTACCCGTGTCAAGCGCCTTCTCACGCGTGGGGTCGGTGATCGATCCCATCGAAGCGTACAGATGCTTGCCGTCCGTCGAAAACGCGAGTCCGATGAAATAGCTTTGGCGCGTGGAGTAGTCGTCGCTCAGCCGGTCGTCGGGAAAGTCATGCAGCTGATTATTGCTGAGGTCGAGAATGGCGATCGATTGGCGGGCCCCGCTCTCTTGCGTGCCATAGCCCTGGTTAAGCAGCGCGGCGTAGCGGCCGTCGGGACTGAGCGCGATGGTCGCAGGAAAGCTATTCGTGCGGCCGAGGTAGCCGGGAACGGGGAGCGTCAAACTCTTGCTGGTCGGGAGATTAATACGACGCGAGCGGTCGGCAGCGCGGGCAACCATGAAAACAACCAGTAGCGAGAAAAGAGCTAAGAGAGAGACGACGGCAGTCTTTTTCACGAGCGAGGGCCTCGGGAGGGTTTTACCATCCCGAGCGTGCGGCGGGCAAATTCAAGCCCCTACTTCGTCCCCACCAGATGCACTTCGGAAACCGGCGGCCCGGTTTGCGATTTCTTCACCCCGATCAGCTCCACCGCTTTGGCGGCGATGTGCTCGGCGGAAACCTCAAATTCCTTGATCAGTTCCCAGGGCGCGCCGGAATCTCCAAAGCGATCTTTGACGCCAATCGCCCCCGTAATCACAGGAATGCCGTAGAGCGCGGGCGACTGAGTAATGGCGCTCGCGACGGGCCAAGCCAGCGCGCCGACCTGGTGCTCTTCGGCGGTCAGAACAACACTGGTATCGCGGGCAGCGCGCACGATGGCCTCGTTGTCCAGCGGCTTGAGCGTGTGCAGGTTGAGGATGCGCGTCTCGTAGCCAAAGTCTTGCTTCAGAATCCAGGCGGCACGCATCGCTTCGGGAACCATCGGTCCGCAGGCAGCGATGGTCAGGTCTTCGCACTCATCGCGGTATTCGGATTCGAGCTTAGTCTCGAAGGCGTCGATGAAATTCGCCGCCTCGCCACGCAGTCGAATCACGTTAGCCTTGCCGAAAACGAATGGCGTCTTTTCGTCGCTAACGATCGGCGTAGCTTCGCGCGCGAAGCGAATGTACTTCGGCCCGAAGTGCTTCAGCAGCAGGTAATCCGTGGCCTTGCGGGTCTCGACGATATCGCAGGGGACGACCACATTCATGTTAGGCAATCCGCACATGGCGAAACAATCCTCGAGCGCCTGGTGAGTAGCGCCGTCGGGACCAACGCTGACGCCGCCATGCGCTCCAGCGATCAGCACATTAAAGTTGCCATAGCAGATCGAAGTCCGAATCTGATCAAGATTGCGCGCCGCGGCAAACGTCGCGTAGGTTCCAAACACGGGCAGCTTCCCTTCTTTCGCCAGTCCCGCCGCGGCCGAAGTAGCCGACTGCTCGGCGATGCCCATGCTGATCCAGCGTGCCTTACGCTCCGGCTTCCCGGCGTAGAACTCGCTAATGGTGATTGACCCGGAGATGTCCAACCCAAAGCAAACCACACGCGGATCATCGCCATTGGCGGCAAGCGACTGCCCAAAGCCCAGCCGCGTAGGCTTCATCTGGACCTTCATGTTCTCAGCCGCATTCCACCAGTAGTTGCGATGGAACTTCGGCATCTTAGCGTCTAGCTTGCGCTCGACTTCCGCTTGATATTGCTTGGCGTGGGCAAACAGCTGCTCGACCGGAATCTGTCCCTCGATCGCAAGTTCCTTCAACCCTTTGTTCAGCTCTTCAAGGTTAGGCGCTTTGCCATGCCATCCGGCAATGTTCTCCATAAAGCTGACGCCTTTGCCTTTGACAGTGTCGGCAATAATAACGGTGGGCTTGCCCGATCGGGTCGTTGTCTTTGCCTTGGCATTCTCCAGCGCTTCGACCACCTGCTTCATGTCGTGGCCGTCGATGGTAATCACGTCCCATCCGAAGCTGCGATATTTTTCCTCCAACGGCTCGACGTTCATCACGTCTTTCACCCAGCCGTCGATCTGCAACCGATTGCGGTCGACAATGCCGATCAGGTTGTCGAGTTTGAAGTGTCCCGCTTCCATCGCCGCTTCCCAGATCTGGCCTTCCTGCTGCTCGCCGTCTCCCATGATGCAAAACACGTGGTGATTCTTCTGGTCCAGCCGCGCGGCAAGCGCGATGCCGACAGCAATGCTTAGCCCCTGGCCCAGCGATCCGGTAGAAACTTCCACACCCGGCAGTTTAAGCCAGTGCGGATGCCCCTGATACGGCGAATAAAGTTTGCGCAACAGCGCCACGTCTTCCTTAGGACAGAACCCGGCGAAAGCTAATCCAAGATAGAGGCTGGGCGCCTTGTGTCCGGTCGACCACACGATGCGGTCGCGGTCCGGCCAGTTAGGATTTTTGGGATCGTGGTTGGCGACGCGAAGGTAAAGGGCGGCTGTGATATCCATGATAGAAAGCGTGCCGCCGGCGTGCCCAGACGTGGCGGCGCACAAGGCGGCGAGATCATAGCCGCGCATCAAGTTAGCCTGCTCTTTCAGTTCGTCAATGCTGTAAGAACGCAGAACTTCGCCGGTCACTGAATTTAGAATAGACATGGGGTGGCTCCTTCGCGTACGCCGAGCGTTGGACGGCAATCTGGGCAAGGCGGGAAACGGCGCATAGGCTTGCAGAATGAGCGTAGCTGGCGCCGTCGCAGCCTTCAGTGAGCCCGGTCACAGGCGGGGGTGACGGGTAACGGCATTCCCTGCAAATTCCTTCTACTCAAACAGTTCGCCACACCACAGTAATTGTCATCCTGAGCGGCGCCGCACTACCGCGACGACGTGAAGATCGCGAACGTTGCCCCCTGCGGGTCGGAGATCACGGCCATGCGCCCCGCTCCTTCGATCATCAGGGGCGCAAGACAAAGCTTGCCGCCCAGCGCTTTGGCCTTCGTCGCGCAAGCATCGACGTCATCGACCTGGAAGTAGGCCATCCAGTGCGGCGGCACTCCGGGCGGGCGAAAAACCGCCGGAGGAATGCCTCCGATGAAATGCTCTCCATTCTTGATGTGCATGTAACCGGAGGGATCTTTCGTGCCGTCGGTACGCTGGTTCTCAATCTGCCATCCAAAAAGCCCGGAGTAAAAGTCCGCAGCGCGTTTCGCATCCGGCGTGCTCAGGTCGGCCCAGCAAAGCGTGCCATGAGCGTGGGTGATTCCGATTCCGGTATTTCTGCGCGCCTGCCAAAAACAGAAAGCCGCGCCGGTGGGGTCTTGCACCCATGCCATGCGTCCGGCATCCATCACGTCGAAGGCCGGAGCAAGAACCTTGCCACCCAATTGCTCCGCCTTGGCGACCGCGGCATCGGCGTTTTCCACCGCGATGTAAATCGTCCAGTGCGAAGGGACCGATTGCGCCCGCTGCTCCGGCCGCAGCGAGCATCCGGCAGCGGCATCGCGGCCTTGGAGTCTGAATATGGTGTAAAACTCGTCCGGCCCCATCGGCATGTCGTTGGCTTGCCAACCGAAAAGCGCAGTGTAAAAAGTCTTGGCCGCATTCTGGTCCGAGGTATGAAGTTCAATCCAGCAAAAAGATCCGGCGGGATGTTTGTCGACGTTTGCCATAGCGGCAGAAGTTTACACCAAGTCTGGCTTGTGGGTTGTCAACATTGAACGGGGTTCTGAGCGGCTATAGCTGGTGTCTGGGGTGGCGAAGAAAACGTCCTTGACCGGGAAGTATCCCGGTGCCACAATTTGGGCGTGCAAGAGGGCGCGCGCCTGTGCCCCGTAAATCCGCGTCGCACGCACTGCCCTTCCCACCAGATAAACCCGCTCGCCAGAGGAGTTACTATGGAAAGCCTCAGAGCATCAGACCTTCCCCTCCGTCAAGCCAGGTCCCGCCTCTCCGTTGTTATCAGGATTATTTCAATCATGATTGCTTGCGGCACGCTCTCGTTCGCGGGCGATTTCAAAGTCCTCCACGCGTTCAGCGGAAATCAGGGGGACGGAATGAACCCGTTCGGAATTCCCACGGTGAGCCCGAACGGAGTTGTTTATGGAACGACGTGGCTCGGCGGAAATCTTAACTGCAGCGGGGGCTTTGGATTCGGCTGCGGTGAAGTCTTCGAGATCGCACCCCCGACGAGCGGCAAGGGCGCTTGGCATTACGCACCCATCTACGAATTCACGGGCGGTAGTGATGGAGGCTTCCCGACAACCCCCGTCACTCTCGACAACACTGGGAGGGTTTACGGAATAACCAACAATAATACGATTGGTTTTGGCGCTGCCCTCAGCTTGTACCAACTGACGCCTGTCCCCAGTTTACCCGACCATCCGAGCGCCTTGTGGACATACAAAGATCTCTACGATTTCCCGAACGGAGTCGGACCGTCGACCCCGCTGCTAATCGACGGCTCCGGTGCGCTCTATGGCGTCGGCGCCTACTCTTCCGAATCCTACAACGCGGTGTTGCAATTCGTCCCGACGCAAAGTGGTCCTTGGATCGAGAACGTCGTTTACCAGTTTACGGGCGGCGCCGACGGGGGTGGGCCTGCTGCCATCGTGATGGATAGCACTGGCACGATCTACGGCATCGCCAGCTATGGCGGCAATAACGACAACGGAACAGTTTTTGAGATCCAGCCCAACCCGGGTGGTACATGGACCTTCTCGGTTCTCTGCAGCTTCACCGGTTCGCCTGACCGTTATCCTTACACATTGGCTCTCGATTCGAGCGGCAATCTATACGGGCTCGCAGCCAATAACTCTTCAGGATGGTCGGAGATCTTCGAACTCTCTCCAAATAACGGAACTTGGACAGAATCTATTCTTTACCTTTTCAGGACGAAGCAGTTTTCCGGCTATGCTCCCGACACTTTGGCAGCAGCGCCGGACGGCACGCTGTATGGCACTGTTTCCGGCGATCCGGATTTTTACGGTGGCGCCCTGTTCGCAGTCGCACCCCCGGCTGGTCAGGGCGGGTGGACGCTGGGCGTGGTTCACAACTTCAACACAGGGGCGTTTTCGCAGCCGAATGGCGTCGCCATTGCGCCCAATGGCGACGTATATGGAACGTCAACTGACGCTAACGGCGATGTATATGAATTCACGCCAGGCGGTCAATAGCTCGGCTCCGGAAAATCTCTGGGCCAATGCTTTGATTGACGTGAGGAACTTACGGTCTCACCGAACGCCCAAGCAGCACCGCAACATACTGCCGCACTTTGCCGACCAGCACGGGCTCTGCCTTCGCGCGAAATCTCGCCTTGCGGACGGCCCAATCCATGCTCTTCAACTGATCCACTAAGACGGCTCCCTCCACTTGGTCAACCGTAATGGGCAGGGCGAAGGGGTAGGGTTTGCGCTTACTCGTGAGCGGACAAACCACGGCCAGCCCACTGGCACGGTTGTAGCGTTGATCCGTCAGCACCAAAGCGGGGCGTCGCTTCGCTTGTTCGCGGCCAAGTTGCGGATCGAAATCCATCATCACGATGTCCCCCGCCTCCGGAACGTACGGGGTCACCATTCCACAACTTCCTTCCCTCTTTCAGCGCCGGTTGAGATCTCGCCGTAGCGATTCTCAGGAGTGATCTGGGCAACCAGTTGCGCCAGCGTGGGGATCCTCGTCGCCCGGCGCAGTTCGACTTGGCCTTCGGCGGGAGCTTCGATCTCGAGCCAATCGCCTTCCTTCAGATTGGCTTCCTCAACCACGTGCCTGGAAATGCGCACCGCCAGACTATTGCCCCACTTGACCATCTGTGTCTTCATCGGCAGGAACTCCCTTCGTATATCTACATAGTATAGCCTTAAGGTATATACTTTGTCGATACTCCAGGAATCCTGCTGTCTCGCGGACTTAGCGCAAATTCTTCCCCACCCAGTCCTCGATCCGCGACAGTGCGGCGGTGAGGTTCTCCAGCGAGTTGGCGACGCTGAAGCGGAGATAGCCTTCTCCAAATGCACCGAACGCCGTGCCGGAGAGCCCGGCGACTCCCGCTTCCTCAAGCAACGCGTCGGCCAGTTTCTTCGACGGCCAGCCCGTCTTGGTGATGTTCGGAAACACGTAAAACGCACCCTTCGGCACGCGGCAGGAAAACCCTTTGATCTTGTTCAGCCCGGCAACAAAAGCATCGCGTCGGCGCTTGAACTCGGCGCACATTTTGTCGACCGAAGACTGGTCGCCGCGCAGCGCTGCGATTCCGGCAACCTGGGTGAAACTGGCGGTGCAGGAATTCGAATTCGTATTCAGCCGCGCGATCTGCGCGGCCAGATCGGGACGCATCACGCCGTATCCCATGCGCCATCCGGTCATCGCGTAGGTTTTCGAGAAGCCGTCAAGCAGAATGGTCCGCTCCTTGAAGCCGGGCACGCTCATGATGGAAAAGTGCTCGCCGTCAAAAATGAGCCGGCTGTAGATCTCGTCCGACAAAACCATGATGTTGCGGTCGCCGATGGCCTCGGCAATCTCTAGAATGTCTTTTTTCGTGAGCACGCCGCCAGTCGGGTTGTGCGGCGAGTTCAGAATGATCAGCTTGGTACGGTCGGTGATCAGCGACGCCAGTTCTTTCACGTCGACAGAAAAATCGCGCTCTTCGCGGAGCGGAATGGGAACCGCCTTGCCCAGCGAATAGTTGATCATGGACTCGTAGATGGGGAAGCCAGGATTGGGGTAGATGACTTCATCTTCCGCATCAATCAATGCCAGAATCGAAAAGAAAATAATGGGCTTGCCGCCCGGGACCACGACCACTTCATCGCTCGAAACCGGAACCTTGCGGGTGTGGCTGACGTAGTCGGCAATGGCCTGGCGCAGGTCAGGCAGACCGGCGGCGGGACCGTAATGGGTCCATCCCATGTGAAGCGCGTCGACGCCCGCCTCGATGATGTTGTCAGGAGTGGCAAAGTCGGGCTCGCCGATCTCGAGGTGAATAATTTCCTTGCCCTGCTTCTCCAGCGCGCGAGCGCGGTTGAGAACTTCAAAGGCGGTTTCAGTGCCAAGCCGTGACATCCGGCTGGCCAAGCGTAAGTCGAATTGGGTTATGGCGGGCATAGCGGCGATGAAATTATAGCGCTTTGGTGAGGTCAGAGGTGAGAGGTCAGATTGAAGAGGTAAGAATCAAAATCTACAACAGAGTGTCGAAGGAAGGTTTTCACTTCTGCCAATCTGACTTCTAACTTTTGACTTGCTTTATTCCGAGATCGTCCGCTCTTCGTTCTGCGCCCGCAGAACGCGATCGACCGAGTACGGAGCGCGCTGGGCGGAGTCGTGGAAATGGCGCACCTGCATCTCTCCGAGCAGGCCGACGGCCAGCATGTTCAGGCCCGCCAGCAGCAGGACGGCCGCGAACATCATCAACGGTCCGTGCTGGTACATGATATCCATCTGCGGATGCAGGATCTTCTCCAGCATCAGCCAGCCGGAGATGGCGGAGCCAGCCACAATGCTGAACGTCCCCAAGCCGCCGAAAAAATGCAGCGGGCGGGAAAGATATTTGAGCAGAAAACGGATGGTGATGAGGTCGAAGAAGACGCGGAAGGTGCGCGAGATGCCGTAATGCGAGGCGCCGCGCTCACGAACGATGTTCCGGATCGGAACCTCGATGATGGTCGCGCCATACCACGAGGCCAGCGCGGGAATGAAGCGGTGGAGTTCTCCGTAGAGCGGGACGTGGCCCAGGATTTCGCGGCGATAGGCCTTGAAGGTGGTGCCGAAGTCGTGGATATCCACGCCGCTTAACTTCGCCATCAGCCAGTTGGCGCAGCGGGAGGGGATGCGGCGCATCCAGAAATTATCGACGCGATGCTTGCGCCAGCCGCTGACGATGTCATAGCCCTCGGCTATTTTTTCAAGGAATAAGGGAATGTCGGCGGGATCGTGCTGCAGGTCGCCGTCCATGGCGATGATGTACTCGCCACGGGCATGGTCGAAACCGGCGGCCAGGCCGGCGGTTTGGCCGAAGTTGCGGCGCAGCTTGACTACGGTCACGCGGCTGTCGACGGCGGCAATCTCGCGCAGCAGATTGAAGGTGCCGTCGATGGAGCCGTCATCGACCAGGACCATCTCGAAGGTCTCGCCGCTGGCCTCCATGACGGCCTTGAGGCGGGCGTAGAGGTCGGTGACGTTCTCCTGCTCGTTGTGGAGCGGAACTACGATGGAATACTTGAACACAGTCCTTTTATTATACGGCAAGGAGATGGATTTTGTAATGGAATGTGTTAGTTACGTGGTACGGTGTATGCAGGTACACGAAATGTAACTACAGAATGTTTCACGTGGAACATTATGTAGTTACATTGAATGTACGTACGATGGTGTAGGTACTATTATGAAGAAAAAGCGAAGATCGGCTAAGAAACGGGGGGAGATCGCGCGGTTGTGGGCTTCCGTCGAGGAGTCGGAGTCTCTGGCGGAGCCGCGGTGGGAATGGCGGAGAAACTACAAGGCGCCGAAGAAGTCGGTGACGCTGCGTCTGGATGCCGATGTTCTGGCGTGGTTCAAGAAGCAGGGGCCGCGCTACCAGACGAAAATCAACCGGACGCTGCGGCGGGTGATGAACGAGGGAATCGACGTTTCGTTGTGAGTCGCCACGGGCGCCGGGCGCACAATAGGCGAACAAAATATTGTGTTCCATACAACTATGTACGTACATGTCGGGCAGAGACAACATATGGAAGGAGTTCGGCGCTTTTTGGAGGCTCAGAGGGGGCTTGACACGGCGTGCTATCCTCAATGGCTCACTTTTCTGCCCATTACCACGCCCTACTCACGAAGGTAAAGCAAGGTCCAAGCCCAAAATGTACACAGTGTGAAATCCCACGTTTCGAACGCGGAACATGGGGCACCGGCCGCGTAAGGGCCCAAGAGATTGGCACTCGGAAGGCCCCCTTCTCGAAAAGCGCGAGAAGGGGGCCACCCCCGACTTGCTTCGTAGCGAGCCAACTGGGATCAGTGAACAGAAATCAGGGATCGCAAAATTCACACTTGACATTGACCGACAATCCACTACCATATGGTTGTGGATAAATTAGGTACAACGTTTGCGGCTTTGTCTGATCCAACCCGACGGGCGATGATCGAACGACTCTCCCATGGGCCTGCCTCTGTGCATGGATTGACGGAACCGTTTGCACTTTCGCAGCAGATGATTTCAAAACATATTGCCTACCTGGTGCGGGCGCGGATTGTGATCAAG
>Ga0074046_10000049_pt1 | contig 98716 bp, 97 predicted proteins | sample BogForMeECP23OM3_FD_94441 | JGI IMG/M metagenome (GOLD analysis project Ga0074046, IMG submission 94441) | Bog forest soil microbial communities from Calvert Island, British Columbia, Canada - Bog Forest MetaG ECP23OM3 | ecosystem: Environmental > Terrestrial > Soil > Wetlands ... | reverse complement strand
GCTACCAGCGTCCATACCGTGTTGATCGCGTTGACGTTCGGCGGCGGCAAGGCCGGTGCGGTGTCCGCGTATGCCGAGGCGGGCAGATACCATTTCGAGATCAGCAAGAGTACGAGCCCGAGCGTAACCCGCGTTGCGGCGGACCATCGGGTCTCGCCAGGCGCTTCGCGGATTCTCTCCAAAAGTCCCGTTGCTCCTGAGTACATCGATCATCTCCCTCCAAGGTTGATTTGCGTTGGCTATGCGCCTCCGCGCGGCGCGACGAACGCGCTGATAACTCACTTTTCCCCTGGAGCAAGACGTATGCCTCGGCGCCAATGATCCCGAGTCCATCCAACGATGAATCAAGTTGTAGACCTATCGATGGAGCGAGCGATCCACCTTAGGTTTCAAATTTTCGCTTAACTAGGAGTTATCTCTGCTGGCCCGAGAAATCCTGGGAGAATGACGATGCCGCATCTAGCGGCAATGCCTGTCATATGCGCATCACTGCGATCGGCTTGTCAGCGATTGCGATCGAGTACCGCGACCATTCCGGTCTTGATCGCGTAGTGCGTCAGCTCAAGACGATCGCGCACGGCGAGCTTTTGAAAGATATTGTTGAGATGGGTTTTGACGGTGCTCTCGGTTATCGAGAGCCGCTCGGCGACTTCGATATTCCTTAGGCCAGAGGCGACGTAGCGGACGATTTCGGATTCCCGCGGTGTCATTCTTTTCCACTCGAGCTTTCCTGTCTTGCAAACTCGGTTTGCACCGTTGGCGGCATCCAGACCATTCCATCGGCGACAGAGCGTACCGCCATCATCAACGTCTCGATCGCAAATCGCTTCTGCACAACACCCTTGGCGCCGAGTCGCAAGGCTCTAACTCCATTTTCGGCACTTTCGCTCGCGGTCAGCACGATCACGTTTGTCAGGCGGCTGAGTCGCGCGATGTCTTCCATCATCCAGCGGTCCATCTGCAGATCGAGCAGAAGAATGTCACTGTCCGTGTCGGAAACGACCGGCTCTACATCATCCGCTGATTCTATTTCGGCGACGACCTGAGTGTCTGGTTGAAGCAGCAGCAGCGACTTCAGTCCCTGCCGGAAGAGCGCGTGATCGTCGGCGATTATGAGACGCAGCGGCGTTCTCATACCTGGCTGTTCGGGAGTTCGATTTGCAACCGGGTGCGGCCATCGCTGTGCATGCTCATGTGCCCTTCCAACTCCGCGACCCTCGAGGCTATAGCCCATGGCCGCGACGACGAGTCTGACAAGCCCACACCATCATCCTCGATACTGATCGAAACCTTGTCGTCGGCCTCATGCACGTCAATCCTTACCAGGTTAGCCAATCCGTGGCTCCTGGCGTTGCGCAGGCCTTCAAGCATGATCTGCAGTATATGCTCGCCGAGAAGACTGCGACCACTGAACGCGGCTAGAACTTCAAAGTTTGGATCAGAAAATCGCGCGGCGAGATCCGCAGTAGAGCCCTGGTCGATCCCTGCGAGCGAGCGCAGATAGATTCGCACCGAATCATACTCTCGGGCGACGCCGGTTTGCAGATCCGTGATTTCCAGGAGCGCGTCTTGCGGGCGATTCCTGTTCAGGAGAGCGCGGCAGGTCTCGAGCCGCAAATTAACTCCGGCCAGGGCCTGGACGTAACCGTCATGCAATGATCGCGCGATCGATTGTCGCTCGGCGCGCGTTTCCAACTCGCGTACCTCCGCTTCAAACAGGGCGCGCTGCTGCGAAAAGAAGCCGATCAAATATCCGGTGATCGCCAGGTACACCGCCCGCATATCGTAAACGCTGGTTATCCCCCTCGTCAGGACTATCACCAGCAAATACAGCGCTACGCTCAAAAGCGTCACCGTGACTATTGGACGAGACTTCGCGCGGCTTCCGGTTGCGACAATCGCGAACACAAAGAAGACGTACGACGCGCTCGTTTGCCCCTCGGTTATGAATGCGACCACGGTCGCGAAGAACAGGTCGAAGCTGGTTGAAAGCACCTGAAGATTCCCGTCCGCCAGTCGGCGGCTGAGCGCGAAATACATTCCAACGCTGTACGCCAGATGGCAGAGCAGGGTTGTCAACGCGTAAATGTTCAGGTGGAAGAGGCCACCGGCGGTGCTGGGATCGATGTACAGGGACAGCATCGCAATGAGCGACAAAGCAATTCGGGCTCGGGCGATACTGAGATCCAAATCCTGGAACTCAGGCAGATTCATGCAACCTATCAACCTCTGCGAAAGAATAACCAGATCGAATCTGGTGAACATAGGTGGACGCCAGCGGGCACTCGCTTGCCAGACGGTCATCAGCACCGCACGCGCGATTCTTTGGGCTCGCTACGATTTCATCCGCGAACGGGGAATTCCGAGCGCCACCATCCATAGCGGACTCTTTCCTGCCGCGTGCGGCTCGAAGAACTTGGTCGTATCGTCGTCGTAGAACGTCAGTCCCGTCGCGCCGCGGCCGAGCGAATACGCCGCCAGGTACGCACGGCCGCCAAGAATTCCAGCCTCGAGATTCGCATAGCCGTAGCCGCGATTTCCCAACGCGTGCAGCGCGCGCTCGAGATCGGCCATATAAACAACAAGCGCCGAGCAATCCATGCCGAGCGGCTGTTCGAGGCACAAGTACCCAGCCTCACCCCGGAAATTGCCCGCCTTCAGCAACTCGAACGCGCGCCCATCTCGGTTGTAGTAGTACGCACCGGGTTCCAATCCTTCGGCCGCGTTGACGATTAGATAAATCTCGGTCAACGCCGGAAAGTCAGCCTGCGGATGCACGCTTGAAGCGGCCAGGATGGTCGCGAGCTCTTCGGCAGTAATCGCCTGCTGCGCAAATGCCCGCGACGATCCGCGGCGCAAAATCGTCTCGCCGAGTCCCGCGGATTCCTCCGAAGTTATAGTTTCAAGATGAAGCGCGTTCGCACTCGGCGGCGATTCAGATGGCGCTGATTCCAGTTTCGCCGCGGAGACCATCGCGACTTCATCGGCGGTGACTAGCCGCGACTCGCGATGCATCTTGACTCTGTCCTGGTACACCTCGTCCTTCGCCGAGAGCGGAATCGACTCGAGAGTCAACGGCTCGATTTGCGGCGACGGCGTGGCCGGTTGGTCTGATCTTCCAAGCGCAACAAGCGCGATCATGCCTTCCCGCTCGCCGTCGATTCCGAGTAACTTTTCGAGCGCCGGATCCTCGAATGCGGTGATCACCTCCGCGGATATTTCCTCGGCCGCCGCCGCTGCAAGCAGATTTGCGAGCAGAGTTCCCGCGTCCCAGTAGCAATACCGATACGCCCGTGCGCGATATTTCCATTCACTGCGCCAGTAGATCGCCGACAGCGCGATCACCACACTCGCGTGCCGAATCGACGGGCGCTGTGCGGCAGCCTCGGCAATGTAACTGCGCCAATCGCCGCGCCTGAGCCCGGTCATCCGCAAATCAGCCGGCGAAAAGTGGTAGAGCCCGTTCTCGAGCACGTCCACGTCACTGGCCGCGACGTAAATCTCGATTGGATACAGCGCGCCCGCGGACGGCGCCGCGCGGAAATGATAGTCGTCGGCACCGACTCGCTTGTGCCGCGTCAGGCCGTCGGCACAGAACAGGATACGCGTCAGCGCCGGCGTATCGATCGGCGCGGAAAAATCCGCCGGTACGTACGACGACAGCGCGGCCAGCGTCGGCGTCGAGGAAAGATTCAGGTCGCGCGGCAACGCGACCGACGCGGCGCCCGGATAAATCTTGTACGGGAGCGGCTTGATGTCCCAGTCCAGAAAGTGCGGCGACGAACGCACGCTGGTGTACGAATGCTTGGTGACCTCGTGAAAAATCCGCGCCGCTTCGATGTAGTCGTTACCCAACTGGTCTCTCCGGATCCCGCGAATCCATACCGATCGTTCAAATTGACAGGCCCGCCGCCGGGCGTGCTATACGGGGTTTTCCACGCATCCTGTACCGCGGGAGAGATTATCATGGGGCAAAAGCTTTCGCCTTCGGACGTGATTGGAATGTTCGAGAAGCTCAGCAACTGGGCGCGCTGGGGCAAGGACGATCAGCGCGGCGCACTGAACTTCATCACCAATCAGAAACGCGCCGCCGCAGCGCGCCTCGTGCAAACCGGCGAAAGCGTCTCGATGGCGCTGCCGCTCGCAACGATCCCCGCGCCCGACAATCCAAACCCGGTTACTCACTTGATGGTGCAGGCGGGCGCCGACTCGCACGAGCAGGCGCTGCCTTATTCCGGTGACTATTTCGCGATCGCGCCGCATGGAATGGCGAATACTCATATTGACGCGCTCTGTCACGTCTTCTGGCAGAACAAAATGTACAACGGCTTCGACGCCAGCGAGGTCGGATCGCATGGCGCAAAAAAGTGCGCGATCGACGTCACCCGCGCGGGTATCGTCAGCCGCGGCGTCCTGCTGGATATTCCGCGCCTCAAAAAGATCGAATGGATGGAGCCCGGCGAAAAAATTCTGCCACAAGATCTCGACGCCGCCGAAAAAGCGCAGAAGGTTCACGTCGAAGAAGGCGACGTGCTGATGGTTCGCACCGGCCGCGCCGCGATGCGCAAGGTCAAAGGCGGATGGGATCCCATGCGCGTCGGTCTGCCTGGCCTCGAAGCCGCCTGCTTGCCGTGGCTCCACGAGCGGCGCATCGCAGTCCTCGGCTGTGACGCAGTCAGCGACGTGATCCCCAGCGGCTATGACGGCGTTGCGTTGCCGATCCATGTCGGCACGCTCGTCGCGATGGGCATACATCTGATCGACAATGCCGACCTCGACGCGCTGTCGTCGGCTTGCGCCGGCCTAGGCCGCAACGAGTTCATGTTCTCGATGGCGCCGCTGATCCTCGAGCGCGGCACCGCATCGCCGGTAAATCCGCTCGCGATCTTTTGATTAGTCAGTGACTACTTAGTAGTGCGGGAGTTGATACTATGAAGACTGAAGAACTGATTATTGATTGCGACGGGCATATCCTCGAACCGCCCGACCTCTGGGAGAAGTACATCGACGCCAAATATCGCGAACGCGCGATGCGCATTCGCGTCGGCGACGACGGCTTCGAGTATCTCGAAATAGATCGCAAGCGCGCCAAGATGACCGCGCCCGGCCTGCTTGGCTCACTCGGCGGCATGGGCAAGAAAGTCGAGGACGCAAAAAAATTGCGCGAGTCCTCGACGCGCGGCGACGTCAAGCCGGAGCAGGTGCGGATGCTCGCGCCGAAACCCGAGGACACCTACCTAAAGGGGGCGGCCTTCGGAACCATGGTCATGAAGGAACGGCTCGAGCTGCTCAACCGGGAGGGGATGGCGAAATCGATTCTCTATCCGACGATTGGACTGCTCTGGGAAGCGGAACTTTTCGACGCCGAGCTCTCGGCCGCATACTGCCGCGCCTACAACCGCTGGATCGCCGACTTCTGCCGCGACTCGGGCGGACGCTTGATCCCGATTGCTCATCTTTCGCTCGGTGACCCCGCAGAGGCCGCGCGCGAACTCGAGCGCGCCGTGAAGGACGGATGCAAGGGCGCCTTCGTCTGCCCTTTCACCATCACCCGCGTTCCGCACGGCGACCCGCGCCACGACGCGGTCTTCGCGGCGGCGCAGGATCTCGCCGTCCCGCTCGCGATTCATCCAACCTTCGAGCCCGCCAGCTTCGGCATCCATCATCGCTACGACAACTTCGGCTGGGCCGCGTGGTACTACGATCTGTTCGCAGGCCAGGGCGTGCAGCACGCCTTCGGAACGTTCTTCCAGCTAGGAGTATTCGACCGCTTCCCGAAGCTGCGCGTGGTCGTGCTCGAATCGCAGGCGGGATGGATCGGCTACTTCCTCGATCGCGGCGACGCCATCTTCAACGGCACCACGCTCGGCGCTACGGTTCGCCTCAAAGAGAAGCCCTCGTACTACTTCAAGCGCCAGTGTTACATCTCAGCGGATCCCGACGAACGTACTATTGCGGCGATGATGCAGATTGTCGGCGAGGACAAGTTCTTCTGGGCGACTGACTATCCGCATCCCGATCATCCGGGCAATTATCTCGATGAGCTGAAGGGGATGATCGCGCCGATGACGGAGTCGGGACGCCGCGGTATCCTTGGCGAAAACGTCGCGCGCGCATATCAACTAATTTAGTCAGAATCATAACCCGCCATCCATTTCCCTCGCCGGTCGCGGCTATGCTGTGCTGCGCCGCAGCGCAGTCTATACTTGACCATCCGTCCGCCGGAGGAATCTATGCCGCGTCCGATCCGCCGCCAGTCACTAACTTCACCCGCCGCCATTGCATCGATGGCAATTCTGTTCGTGTGCGTCGCTTCCTCGTGCAATTCGCAGTCGTTCCAACAATCGACCGGACCTTCGATGCCGGTAGCTCCGCCCGCTCCCGTGCAGCCGCCCCCGCCGCCGATGAACGTAGCGAGGCTGCTCAATGGAAACTGGATGGCCACCTATCCGGGTGGTCCGCTTCGAGTGGTAATCGGTCTCGACCAGATGCTACGCGGCCGAAACTACGTCGCGACTCTCATTGACGGCAACAAAAGTATCCCCGCGGGCCAGGTCGTATGGAAGGGAACGCTCGATCAAAACGTGCCTGGCATAGTGAGGGCCGATCAGATTTGCGCCGATCATGGATTCCAATCGGCGCGATGGGTGAAGGCACGAATCATCGTCAGTGACGCGAGCCACTTCCGTGAAGAACTCGTCACTCCGGGCGACTGCCACGGCTTCCCGGTGACGTTCACGCGCGTCGGACCCGCCCCGACCGCGCCGGTCAAGCACTGACGCGAAAACAAAAAGGCCGCCCCGCTCGGGACGGTCCTCTCTTGTCATCCTGACGATGCGAGCAGCGCGAGCTGAGGAAGGACCTCGGACACCTTCGCGCCACGCGAAGCCGGTTCCGGTCTCTTGAATCGCGAGCTGCGCGAGCTCCTTTTGCCTCCCGCTAAACGAGCATCCCTGCCTGCACGACGGTGGGTCCGTCGCTCTTCGGGATTTTCGGTTCCGGCTTGCGCTTCATCGCCTTCTCGAGGATCGGCGCGATTCGCTCGGCCTTCTGATGCGCGCGCTTTTGTTCGCGCTCCTTGAATTCCGGCATCACCTTTTCGGCGAACAGGTTGAGCGACGAGCAGATGTCTTCGTGCTTGTTGTTGCCGGCCTGCGAGATGAACACGACCTGGTCGACGCCGGCTTCCTCGAACTCGCGCAGCCGCGTGCGAATCTGGTCGGGCGAGCCGACGCATGAATTCGTGCCGTCCATGCCTGGCAAACTGATCGGACTGGATTTGAAATTATTCCAGATATTGGTCTTGCCGGGCTCGTGTTTGCCGAACGCATAATGATGGCCGAGCGCGTACGAAAAAAACTTCAGCCCCTCTTCGCCCATCTTGTGCGCGAGCTCGGCGTTCTGATCGCACATGAACCCGGTGACGATCGCGATATTTGGATTGATCGCATATCCGATCGGCTCGCATTCATTCTCGAGCGTCGTGTAGTAGTCGTTAACCCACTGCCGCGCCTCTTCCGGCGACACGAACGCGAAGGTCAGCGCGCCGATTCCAAGCTTGGCCGCGAGATGAATCGTCTCACGCCGCGAGCATGCGACCCATAGCGGCGGATGCGGTTTCTGCACCGGCTTCGGCACCACGTTGCGCACCGGCATCGAGAAGTACTTGCCCTCATGCCCGAGAAACGGATCCTCGACGAACATCCGCGCGATCGCGCCGAGCGACTCTTGCCACATCTCGCGCTTGTCCGCACGCGCGATGCGAAAGCCGCCGAGCTCGAGCTCCGCCGACGACTCGCCGGTGCCGAATTCGACGCGCCCGCCGCTCACCAGGTCGAGCGTCGCGATCCGCTCCGCCACCCGCGCCGGATGATTGTACCCCGGCGGCAGCAGCACGATTCCGTGACCAAGCCGAATCTGCTTTGTCCGCTGACTGGCCGCCGCCAAAAAAATTTCGGGCGCTGACGAGTGCGCATACTCCTCGAGAAAGTGATGCTCGACTTCCCACATATGGTCGATGCCGAGCTTGTCCGCGAGTTCGACCTGGTCGAGCGCGTCCTGAAACAGCTTCAGCTCCGAGCCCTCTTTCCACGGCCGCGGCAGCTGATGCTCATAGAAAGTTCCCAACTTCATAAGCGCGATTCTCTCCTTTTTTTCAGTATCTATTCCCGCGGTGATTCAGGCGTTCGTGGGCCTGTCGTGAACAGCGTGCGCTCGACCATGTCGATCACTTCGCGCTTGCGCCGTTCGATCATTGCAGGTTCGAGCAGGTTCATGCTCCACAGCCGCCGGATCATCGCCGCCGTCGTGAAGTAGCCGATCGTGATCGAATTCAGGCTCCACATGAAATGCAGCGGATCGACTTCGGTGCGGAACTCGCCGTCGCGCTGCCCGCGGAAAATAAAATTAACCGCGGTGGAAAACAGCGGCGGCAGCCGGCGCTTGAGCACTTGCCGCCCGACTCCGCTTTCGTCGGCCATCTCTTTCCACATGATTCGCACGAAATCCGGATGGCTCGCGATAAAGTCGATCGCGTCGCCGACCGCCTGGCGCATCCGCTCCTGCCGGCTCTCGCGCCCCCACGCGATCGCATTGGCCGCGTCCTCGAGGCTCTCGAACATCTTGTCGAGCACCGCGAGGTAGAGCTGCTGCTTGGACGGAAAATGATGCAACAGCGAAGGCGCCTTGATTCCGATTCTCTTCGCGATATCCCGCAGGCTGGTGCCGCGATAGCCGCGCTCCGCAAACAGCGCCTGCGCGACTTGCAGCACGCGGTCGCGCGTGTCCGTAGGCCGCCGCAGGTCAACGATCTTGGCGCTCGCGCGCGCGGCTGAATTTTTGGAAACGCCTCGCACTGGTTTGTCGAAAAATTTATCTAACGTCTGTTAGGGAGTCAAACCGCACCCCCACTGGGCACCTGCGTCCGGTTTCCTTTATGATTCCGGGCTTGTCATAGTAGGTTTTGTTTCAAGCATTAGGACAGAACCCGACGAAAGCGCCAGTCGTCACATAAACCCTTCGCGAAAGCCGCACTGCGCGAATTTCGCCTCTTCGCGTCTTCGCGTCTTTCATTGGGTGCAGGGGTCGCCCCTGCCGCCCACCGCGCAGGTGATTATTCCTCGGAGGTGTCCGCCATGACCGAACTGTATTGGAAGCCAGCGCATGAACTTGCCGCGTTGATTCGCAAGCGGGAGATTAAGCCGAGCGAATTGATGGACCTGACGATCAGGCGAATCGAGCAGACCAATCCGAAGATCAATGCGTTTGTCGCGCTGCGCGCTGACGCCGCGATGGCCGAGGCGCGCGCGCTCGACGAGAAGATCGCGCGCGGCGAGAAAGTCGGCACGCTGGCCGGGTTGCCACTCGGCGTCAAGGACCTCGAAGACACGATCGGTCTGGTGAACAGCCATGGGTCCAAGCCGTTCAAGGACAACATGTCCAAGACGGATTCGATCCAGGTAGCGCGGCTTAAGGCGGCCGGCGCGATCGTGATCGGCAAGACCAACGCACCCGAGTTCGGCGCCCCCGCATTCACCAAGAACCTGCTCTTCGGCGTCACCCGCAATCCGTGGAATCTCGAGCGCACGCCCGGCGGTTCTTCTGGCGGCACTTCGGCGGCAATCGCGGGCGGCGTCGTGCCTATCTCAACCGGCTCCGACGGTGGCGGCTCGGTGCGAATCCCCGCATGTTACACCGGATGCTACGGGCTGAAGCCGAACTACGGCAGGATTCCGAACGACCCGACGCTCGGGATGCAACAATGGAACGATACTTCCGTGCACGGTCCTATAGTTCGCACCGTGCGCGACGCCGCGCTCTTTATGGACGCGGTCGTCGGCTATCACCCGGCCGATCCCGACTCGCTGCCACATCCGGGAATTTCCTACTCCGCGATTCTCGAGGGCATCCCGAAAAAACTTCGCATCGCGTTTCATCCTGACTTCGGCCAGCTCGTGCAGCACGATGTCGCGCGCGAAATCGCGAAGGCCGCCGCCGTCTTCAAGGCCCTCGGCCACGAGGTGACGACTATCGACGACCCCGTGCCCGATACCGGCCGCGCCTGGATGCTAATCGGCACGTCTCAGACCTATGCGATGCTGCACGAGTGGCTCGAACGCGATCGCGAGAATTTCGGCCGCGCATTCGCCGCCGGCTTCGACGGCGCGCCGCGCATCACGTGGGAGCGTTACGGCGCCGCGTATCGACGGCGCCGCGAATTCAACGATTGGTGCCAGCGCATCTTCGAGCGCTTTGACTTGCTGCTGACACCCACGCTTCCGACCGAGGCGTTTGCCGCCAAAGGTCCGATGCCTAGCGAGATCAGCGGCCAGCCGCTCAAACATCCGCTCGACGCCGTGGTGTTCACTTATCCGTTCAACATGAGCGGTCATCCCGCGGCGTCGGTGCGCGCGGGCCTTGCCGACTCCGGCCTGCCATGCGGCTTGCAAATCGTCGCCGAGCGCCATCGCGAGGACCTCGTCCTGCAAGCCTCGTACGCCTACGAACAAGCGCGCCCATGGAACAACAAATGGCCCGAGATTTAGATCAGGCATAAGCTGCGGGAGCGGGTTAACGACAGACACAACTTTCCTGAAAAGAGGAGACCACCATGGCTGAGTTCAACGAAAAAGCAATGCATGAATTCAATCAGAATCTAATCAAGGAATTTCGCGCCAACGGCGGCAAGGTTCTGAGCGGCCCGTTCGTGAACGCGCCCTTGCTTCTGCTGACGACGACCGGCGCCAAGAGCGGCCGTCCCTTTACCACTCCGCTCGTGTACACGAAGGATGGCGATCGAATCGTGATAATCGCGTCAAAGGGTGGCTTCCCGACAAACCCCGCCTGGTTCCACAACCTGAAGGCTCACCCGACGGTTACGATTGAGCTCGGCAAGGAAAAGTTCCAGGCCAAGGCTGTCATCACAACCGACCCCGAGCGTCAGCGCCTGTTCGACGCGCAAGCCAAAGTGATGCCCAACTTTACGGAATATCAAAAGGCCACGACGCGTCAGATCCCGGTGATCGCTCTGCAACGAATATGATCGACTGAGTAATCACGATGTCGGACCCGATCGATCCATCGATCATAAGTTGCTATCACGCGCACATCTACTACGATGATGCGTCGCGCGACACCGCAGCACGGCTGCGCGAATCGATCGAGCGCACCTTCAAAGTGGTAATGGGCCGATGGCGGGACGCGCCAGCGGGTCCGCATCCGCAGTCGATGTACCAGGTAAAATTCGATCCGGATGAATTCGCGAAAATCGTCCCGTGGCTGATGCTGAACCGCGCCGGCCTAAACATCCTGGTCCATCCCGAGACCACCGACGCCTACACCGATCACGCAATCAATGCACTATGGCTCGGCGAAAAACTGCAGTTGCGCCTCGACATCCTCCGCAATCACAAAAGTGGTTAGATGAAGACCAGGCGCGTTCACGTCATGGGAGCTTCTGGCGCCGGCGTCACAAGCCTCGGTCGCGCTTTGGCCGATACTCTGGCCGTCCCGCATCACGACACGGATGATTACTTCTGGCGGCCGACGAACCCGCCGTATCGCGAGATGCGCGAGGTCGCCGATCGTCTCCGCCTTATGCGCGAGGTGTTCCTCGATCGATCAGAATGGGTACTGAGCGGCTCGCTCGACGGTTGGGGCGACCCCATCATTCCGCACCTGGATTTGGTGGTATTTTTGTACGCCCCGACCGAGATTCGCCTGCAGCGACTGCGCGCGCGCGAGGCTCGGCGCCTCGGCCCCGATGCGGTTGCTCCTAACGGCTCGCTGCATCAGCAAGCGGAGGAATTCATTGAGTGGGCTTCACACTACGATGACGGCAGTCGGGAGGGGCGCAATCTCGCGCGGCACCAGGCATGGCTCGCGAAGTTGCAATGTCGCGTCGTGCGTCTCGATGGAACTCGTGCATTACCCGACCTGGTAAAGGAAGTTTGTTCAGCGATTCAGAGGTAGGCGTTACTGAGAGACATGGTTATGGCTTCAACCATGAATTCAGCGACCCGGTAACCCGCGAGGACATCGTGCTCTGCGAATCGGTGCAGCGCGAGCTGCGCTCGAGCATGGACATTTAATGCTGTCGCGCGAACGCGGCATCCAACACTTCCAAAGGCTCGTACCGATTTCTGACCGCTCGGGAGCCCGCAGCTTAGGTCATCGGAGTTTTCAGACCATCCGCAACGCGAACCATCCCACGGCCCCGCCTGCGAGGATAAGCAGCGCGGGATTGATATGACGCTTGAGCAGGATCGCGGTCACTATCAGCGTAATCGCGACCGTGGTTTCGTTGAAGCGCATCGAACGGTCGAGATTGATCGTGGCCGTCCGGCCGATCGCGTACACGCCCGACATCATCAGGCCGATCGTGATCGGCGCCATCCCGCGTTGCACCGAGTCGCGCCACGGCGAGCCTTCAAAGTGGTCCCAGAATTTCCCTACAGCGAACACCAGCGTGCACGACGGCACATAGAAGGCGAGCAGCACCAGGATCGCGCCCGCGATCCCCGAGACGTGGTAGCCGATCACTGCCACCATGTTCATGTTGGGTCCCGGCGACAACTGCCCGAGGCTGTAGATGTCGGTGAATTGCTCGGCGCTGAGCCATCGATGCGTGACGACTACGTCGTGCTTCATCTGCGGCAGCACCGCGGTTCCGCCGCCGACCGCGAGCAGCGACAGCAGCGCGAACACGTTAACCATGTTGACCAGCTTATTCATGATGGTGTCCCCGCGCCGGCGTCGGCCGCGCCGTGCCGCGCCGCGACTTCCTCGTGATGTTCAGCCAACTGCGCGTGATACGCGGCTTGCTGCGAATGATACGCGGCGAGCTCGGCGCGGTCGGGCCGGTTGAGCTGGATCGCGATCGGCGCGAGCACTACCAGCACCGGCACCAGTGAGATGTGAAAAATCCCAACCAGCACGAACGCCGGAATCAGGATGATCCAGTCCTGCCATTTTTTGATTTCCCGGCGGCCGAACTGCAGCGTCACCGCCAGGATCAATCCGACCGCTGCCGCACCCACGCCGTTCAGCACCGCGCCCACCTCAGGATTATTTTTGAAGTGCGAATACAGCAGCCCGAGGACGAACACGACGATTGCACCGGGAAGCGTCATGCCGGCCACTGCGACGATCGATCCGGCCACTCCGCGCAGGCGGCTGCCAACGATCACGCTGACGTTGGTCGAGATCAGGCCCGGGACGGTCTGCCCGATCTCGAGAGCCGCCAGGAAGTGATCGTCGTTGAGCCAGTTCTGGCGGGTGACGAGATGCTCCTGCAGATAGGCGACCACGCCCCCGCCGAAACTGGTCGCACCTATGTAGAGAAAAACCCCGAACAGCTTTGCGAGGCTGACGTCTGGCGCCCTGGTCGACGCATCATTCATGGCGGTCCATTCTTTCCTCCCCGGTCATCTCGTCAATTCCTCGAGCAGCGCCTTGGCGTCTTTGAGGTCGGCGGTGTCGAAGCCCTCGGTGAACCAGTTGTAGATTTCGGCGAGCATCACGCGCGCCTCGTCGCGCTTGCCCTGAAGATCGAGCGAGCGTGCGAGACTCATCCTCGCGCGCAATTCCAGTGACTTGGCGCTCTGCTTGCGCGCAATCTCAATCGCGCGCTCAAAGCATCGCTGGGCTTCCGCGACGTTGGGATCGTCCCGTCTAAGCAGCAACTCGCCTTTGAGCTGAAATATTTCAGCAGCTTCCAGCAGCCGCTCTTCACGCTGATTTGCGGCCGTCTCCGCTTCTGTCAAGGCACTAAGCGCATGATCGAGGCGGCCGGCTTGCATGCATGCCTCAGCCAGCAGGCACAGAAAACCCGATCGGAACAGTTCAATCCCAGTCGCGCGAGACATGGCCATGCCTTCGTATAGCTGCGCAATCCCCTCTTCGTGGTGCCCCTGTGCGGCCATCACCGAGCCGCGTAGAGCAGTTGCCCAAGGCAACCACTCGGTTGTCCCGTGCTCGGCGCTGAGTGCGATCACGGCATCCGCAGACTCTTGAGTTGCACGTACTTCGCGGCGAAACAGGTGAACCATGGCGGCAAACATAATAGCCCGAGTCAAATCACGGGGATTGGACAGGCTTTGAGCGAACGCCAGCGCTTCATTGCTTCGCTGGAGTGCCTGGTCGGGATAGCCGAGAGTCCACAGCGCCCAGCTCAACAACAGGAGGTTAATTAGCTTTGCATCATACCCTTCAAAGCGCAGGGCGAGGGTCCGATGGCGCTCAGGATCATAGTGGGCGATCGCGGTTTCTAGATGCTCCCGTGCGGAAATCGACTCCCCCATGAAGTACCAAGTGTCTCCCAAAACATAATTGGCATACAGCAGTAGCGCGGGGTCCTGTGCGCTATTCGCCCGACGCAAAAACTCCTCGGCCAGCTCGTAGCTCCTCGGTAACTCGCCTCGTATTAAATGCTCAAGCCAAAGTCCGTACAGGGTGGGGAAAAACTCCTCCGGAGGATCGCCGAGTTGCGCGCATAGCTGGCGCGCGCGAGTATAAGCGCGCCTGACTTCCTGCGCGCCCCACCCCTTGATTGTGATCGAAGCGGGGCCGACGGCCAACTGGAGGAGCAATTCCCGCCGCGTGCGCTCGGGAGAGTCAGGGAGCCTTTGGAGCAGATCTATCGCCGAGGTCAGGCCGTTGATCGCATCGTTATAGGCCGAGCGCTGCATCGCCTGATTACCGCCCAAGGTATTCGACCGCCTTGTCGACGTTGTCGCTGCGGCTGTAGTGATGCGCGAGCTCGTCCAGATGGTCTTCCAACTGCTCGGCGAACATCGACTCGAGTGCTTGTCCCGCGCGCTCGTGAAGGAGCTTTCGGCGCTCGATAAGGAGCGAGTTATAGGAAACTTCCTGGGTCAGCGCATGCTTGAAAGTATATTCGGTGTCGCCGACGGCGGGCTGCTCGTAGATGAACTCGGCGAGCTGCAAATCGCCGAGCATCCGATTGAGGTTATCGTCCGCCTTGAGCGTCACGCTACGCACCAGGCCGAGCGGAAATTCCCGTCCCAGCACCCCGAGCGTCTGCAGCAGCTCCTTCTCTTCCGCCGGCAGACGGTCGATATGCGCGGCGAGCACGCCCTGCACCGTGGCCGGGACTTTCACCGCATTCATCGAGCGGGCGAGCTTCACCGTCCCGTTGCGCATGAGCACGCCGTCGTCGAACAGCGACTGCACGATCTCCTCCATGAAGAAGGGCGTGCCTTCGGTACGCTCGATGATCATCCGCTTGAGCGGAATCAGATCCTTGCCGCCGTCGAGCAGCGCGGACATCATCTCCTCGGCGCTCTCTTTGCCCAACGGATCGAGCCGCAATTGCGTGTAGTAGGTCTTTGATCCCCACTGATGCGAGTACTCGGGGCGGTAGTTCACGAGCAGTAAAAGTTTCGCGGTTCCGATCGAGTCAGCAAGCAGGTTGAGTAACTCCTGGGTCTGTTCATCGATCCAGTGCAGGTCCTCGAAGATCACCATCAGCGGCTGATTGAGCGACTCGCGCAGGATGATCCGCTTGATCGCATCCAGCGTGCGCCGCTTCCTGACTTGTCCGTCCATCTGCGCCAGCGGATCGTCACCCTCGACAATCCCGAGCAGGCTGAACAGGTAGGGCCGCGTGTCCTCGAGTGATGGGTCGAGGATCGACAGCCTGCCGGCGACCTTCTCGCGCCGGACGCGCTGATCGTCTTCTCCGGCGATCCTGAAGTAGGTGTGGAGCAAGTCGATGACCGGCAGATAAGCGGACGATTTACCGTGCGAGACCGAGAACGTTTCGAGCACCATCCAACCGGATTGCGAGACCGCTTTGAATTCGAAGAACAGCCGCGACTTTCCGGTCCCCGCTTCCGCCATCGTCGCGACGATTTGTCCGCGGCCCGACTTTGAGCGCTCGGCCGCGGCCTTCATCGCCTCCATCTCGCGCTCGCGCCCGACGAACTTCGTCAGTCCCCGCCCCGCCGAGCGTTGCAGGCGCGTGCGCAGCGGCCCCAAGCCCGTCACCTCGTAAACGTTGACGGCCTCGCTGACTCCTTTTACGCGTGTCGGCCCGCGCGGCTTGAGCGCAAAGTATCCTTCCACCAGTCGGCGGGTATGCTCCGTTATCGCGATCGATCCGGTTGGCGCCACCGTCTGCATCCGCGAGGCGAGATTCGTGGTGTGCCCGATCGGGGTGTACTCGACGTGTCCGCCGCCGGTTGAGATCGAACGCACCACGACTTCGCCGGTGTTCGCGCCGACCCGAATCTCAAGCGGCGCCCGGCCGTCGGCGAGCAACTTGTCGCTGCAGCGGCGCAACTCTTCCTGCATGCGAAGCGCCGCATAGAGAGCGCGCTGTGGATGGTCCTCGTGCGCGACGGGCGCTCCGAACAGCGCGAAGATGCCGTCACCCGTCGATTGCACGATGTAACCGTCGTAGCGGTGCACGGCGTCGATCATCAGCTTGAGGGCAGGATCGACGATCGCGCGCGCTTCTTCGGGATCGAGATCCTGCTCGAGCTCGGTCGATCCCTTGATGTCTGCGAACAGCGCGGTAACCGTCTTGCGCTCGCCTTCGAGCGCCGTAGCATCAAGCCCCTCGGGCGTGACTCGAATTTTGGAAACTGTCGATCCAGTTTGAGAGGAATTGGCGGCCGGGGGTTCCGCAATGCCGGCGAGCGCGGCGCCGCAATCTCCGCAAAATCTAGCGGCGGGTGCATTCTCAGACGCACATTTCGGGCAACGACTCGCCAGCCCGCTGCCGCATTGGGAGCAGAATTTCTTGCCTGCGACGTTTTCGGTACCGCAATTCGTGCACCGCATCGATTTGCCCGTCGGGAGAGAGGAGGGTCAACCCCTTTCGCCTGTTTTCGGCAGCCGCGTCTAAGCTGCCGCGGACTATGCGCCGAACTGCTTGCGCACGGCCTCGAACGCTTGCTCAGTGACGTTTAGCGTCTGCTCGATATCGCGCTCGGTGTGCGCGGCCGAGATGAACCAGTTGTGGCGCGGCGCGAAGTACACGCCGCTGCGCGAGCACACGCCGCAGAATACTTTCGCGCGATCGAAATGCCCCGCATCGGCCTTGAACGTCATGTACGGAAGCGCCGGCGGCCCCGAGTACGTCACCTCGAGTCCGGCGCTGCGAGCCTGCGCGAGCAGACCGGTGCGCAGCTTCTCGCCGGTCGCGCGCATCCTCTCTATTCCGCCACTCGCCTGCAGCTCCTTGAGATTCGCCAGGCTCGCCGCCATCGGCACCGCGCTGGTGAAGTACGATCCCGTGAAGAACACTTCCTGCGCCGCCTGTTTCAGGCTGTCGCGCCCAAGGCATGCGGCCAGCGGATAGCCGTTGGCTATGGCCTTGCAGTAAGTCGCGAGGTCGGGGCGCACTCCGAACAACTCGCCCGAGCCGCCCATGTGCAGGCGAAAGCCCGCGCGAACGTCATCGAGGATGAGGACGATGCCGTTGTCGTCGCAGATCTTGCGCACGCCCGACAGAAATCCTTCCACCGGCAGCTCCGAGTCGTGACCCGCATCGTGCTTGAACGGCGACACGATCACGCCCGCGATCTTGCCGCTGTTCTCTTCGACCGTGCGGCGCAAGCTCTCAAGATCGTTGTAACGAAAATAAACCACGTTCGCGCGATCTTCCGGCGTCACTCCGCCGGGCATCGGCGTGCACCACGCATGAGTGCCGTGGTATGCGCCTGCGCACATCGCGATCTTCGGGCGCCTGGTCGCGTGACGCGCGACCTCGGTCGCCCAGGTGCATACGTCGGAGCCGTTTTTCGCGAACACCGTCCAGTCGGCAAACGGCGTGATCGACACGAGATGCTCCGCGAGCTCGACCCACACCGGCCCCGGCGCGTTGAAGCAGTTGCCGAGGTCCATCTGCCGACGCGCGGCTTCCTCGACCTTAGGATGCCGATGGCCGAGCACGATCGGCCCGTACGAGCACATGTAGTCGATGTACTCGTTGCCATCGACGTCCCAGACGTGCGAACCCTCTCCGCGCGCGAAAAATGACGGATAAGCGCCCCTGGTAAGGACCAGCGGCGTCTGGTGGCCGTAGATGCCGCCGGGAACAACTTTCTTGGCGCGCTCCATCAGCGCGTCGCTATGCTCGAATGTGTAGGGTTTCACGGCAACTCCTGTGCTATTCAGGTCGCGTCTGCTGTAGCGAGCAGACCGTCAGCGAGAATCCTATTTGCAGTCGCGAGCGTCAAGCCTGCAAAAGCAAACGGGCCGCGAGTCGTTACAACTCACAGCCCGTGTAGATATGCGATTAATCTTGACTAGTGGCGATATGCCGGGTCGCTCGGCCGCTGCGAGAGCGGCAGCGCGCCGACGCGCACCAGCTCGTCGCGCAGCTTGGCGCGCGAGAGCGGCTTGCAGAGTACGGCGGACGCGCCGAGTTGGTAGCTTTCCGCGATATCGCGATCATAGAGCGAGCTGGTGATCACGAACATTGGCACCGCAGTAAGCGCCTCGTTCGCGCGCGCCGCCTGCAATACGGAGAAACCGCCGTTGTCGGGCAGCCGCAGATCAACCAGGAACAGATCCGGACGATCATGCTCGGTGAACTGCGCGATCATGAGCAGCGCCTCGTCCGCATTCGACGCGTGCACCAATTCGATATCGTCGCCGAGCACCTGCCTGACCACCGTGAGCGCGATGAAGACATGGTCCGGGTTGTCTTCGACGAGAAAAATCCTGACTGCGGGATTCAACGTGCCCAGATCCTTGTCTTGTTCTTTCTCTTTATCTTGGTCGCTCATAGTCCCCCGTCACTCTGACGAAATCCGGGCAGCCGGGTTTCAATATCGTGTCACTAAACGTTGCCTGAACGAAGCCGGGTGAAATCTCTTGTAAGCGTATGATCCAATTGCCGTGCCATCTATTCGAGCCTACGACTTGACGAGAAACGTCGCGCTTAGTTGTCATATGATGCTGCGAGGGTAAGTGAAGCCCTCGATAACCCGCCAATCCCCGATTTGGGCATTGAATATCGCTCTCATCCCGCACACCTCCGCCGAATCTTCGATCAATGAATGATCCCCGACCGGTTGCATGTGGCAAATCTGCTACAGGCGTTGCTGCGACTGTGCCACCCGGAGACATAGTGCTAAACATTAAAGCTCATGACTGGCGGACCCGATTCCGGGGAGGGAAAGGATCACAGCATTGGGAATTTTGGCGAATTTCCGGGATTCGAGATTCTTTAAACATCCATTGCTGCGAAAATACACCGCCCTGGTCAATGAAGACCTGACGGCAACGTACTCGCGCGACATCCAGAAATGGCTTCTCGTCGCGCCTATCATCGGTATCCTGCCGGCCTCATCATCGCAGGCATCGCTGTGCTCGTCCTCGACGTCATCTGGGCGGCACTACTTCCCTACTATCTTGGCTATCATTGGGCAATCGTGGTCGGACTCGTCGCCGGCTTCTTTGTGACGGGCCTGATATTGCGCATCGCGAAGACGCGAGTCCAAGATCGAAATGAAGGCAAGGCCGCCTCCGATGAGACCGACGCCACGAGCGGTCTGAGGGTACCGAATGACCGACCACAGGATCGCTGATTCATCGTCTACGGAGGGCTTGCCTATTGCTCCATCGATGGGGCCGGTACTCGAGTCGCTAGTGACACCTCAGCGCTCGACAGCCGTAGATAGCCGCGTCGTCTTCCTCACCGTGATCGCGGTTGCAATTGGGGTGGCGGCTGGCCTCGTCGCACAGATCCTGCTGCGTCTGATTGGTCTCATAACCAACTTGGCTTTCTATGGCCGTCTGACGACGCAATTCGTTTCGCCCGCCGCGAACCATCTCGGCCTGTTTGTGATCATCGTCCCCGCTGCAGGTGGTCTAATCGTCGGCCTGATGGCGCGCTACGGTTCGGAGGCTATCCGCGGGCATGGAATTCCTGAAGTAATGGAGCAGGTGCTTCGTAACCAAAGCCGAATCCGCCCTCGCATCACCTTTCTTAAGCCGGTTTCCGCGGCCATTGCTATCGGGACAGGCGGCCCTTTCGGCGCCGAAGGTCCCATAATCGCCACCGGGGCAGCTCTTGGCTCTCTGATTGGCCAGTTGCTCAAGACTACCGCCGACGAACGAAAGATCCTCCTATCAGCGGGAGCGGCAGCCGGGATGGCAGCGACTTTCGGGAGCCCAGTGTCCGGGGTCCTGATCGCAGTCGAGCTTCTGCTCTTCGAGTTCCGTCCCCGTTCGTTGATTCCGGTCACTTTCGCGTGCGTGGCCGCTACTGCGGTTCGCGTGACATTTGTGGGCTCCTCACCGATCTTTGAGATGCCCACTCTGGGACCGCCGAATCAAACCGCATTGGTTCTGTATATCCTGCTTGGGGCTATAGTCGGGGTCGCTTCGGTAGGCGTGACACGCGCTGTCTACCTTATCGAGGATGCCTTCGCCGCGTTACCAATCCACTGGATGTGGTGGCCTGCGCTTGGCGGCATTGTCGTTGGCGTAGTCGGGTACTGGATTCCTCAGACCTTGGGCGTGGGATACGACAACATAAGGTTCGAGCTCTCGGGAACCCTCACTGAGCAAGCTCTCGTCCTGCTCTGCGTTTTCAAATTTCTGTCCTGGTCGGTCTCGCTCGCAAGCGGTACATCAGGAGGAACGCTCGCTCCACTATTCATCATGGGTGGCGCTCTAGGGGCGGCCCTCGGTGGCGAGTTGAGTGCGCTGTTTCCGCACGCTGGCCTAGACGTGCGCGTCGCCGCTCTGATCGGAATGGCGGCGATGTTTGCTGGTGCATCCCGCGCGCTACTCGCATCAATAGTGTTTGCGTTTGAAACCACGCTGCAACCGTTCGCGTTGTTGCCCCTCGCGGCGGGCTGCACGGCTGCCTACCTCGTTTCCAGCCTGCTCATGAAAGAAACGATTATGACCGAGAAGATCACGCGCCGCGGAATCGCTGTACCTGCCGACTATGCTGCCGACTTCCTCTCGCAAATTCTCGTGCGCGACGTGGCAACATATAAGGTGGTCTCGCTCGAGGCCGGCCTGACCTTAGGGGAAGTTCGTTCGCGGATCGCCCAAGGTCTTCAAGAGAGCAACCACCATGGCTATCCGGTCGTGGACAAGGAGCGCGGACTTGTCGGCTTGGTGAGTCAACGCGCCTTGCTGGATGCGAGCGAGCCGGCCACGAAGCGAATCGGCGACATCGTCAGCGGCCCTTGCGCGGTCGTATTCGAGGATAACAGTCTGCGGGAAGCGAGCGACCTAATGGTGCGAGAAGGGCTTGGCCGCCTCCCGGTGGTGAAGCGTGAAAACCCGCGCGAGGTCGTTGCGATACTCTCCGGGAGCGATATCAGATCAGCGAACCGGCAACGCCTCGACGAAGCTCATCAGGCGGAGCAAACCATACGCTGGCGCTGACCGCCCGCTTATTGAAATTTGGGCATCACGCGATCCGCGAACAGGCGCATTGCGGAGAGCACGTTCTGGTGGCCGCTGATTCCGCCTATTTCGAACCAGCAGACCAGGCGCGAGAAACCGAATTGCTCTTTCAGTTGCGCGATGCGGTCGATGCAGTATTCGGGGTCGCCGAAAATTCCCATGATTGAATCGACAGTCGAGTAGTCGATCGTGCGCAGGCGGTCGCGGACTTTCTGGAATTCGGCCTGATGGCCGGCGGCGAGACTCTCGGGCTCGATGATTTCGCTGACGGCGTTGAAGTAGTTGCGCAGGCTTGGCTCGATCGTCGCTCTTACCTGCGCGCGATCGCGTCCGACGAACACCATCAGCGCCGCGGCCAGCCAATCGTCGGGACGCTCGTGCCCCGCGGCCCTTAGCGCGTTCTCATAAATCTTGAGCCGCTCGGCGAGCACGGGAATTGGATTCACCGGACCGCCGGCGAAGATTGGATAGCGATTCGCGCCGGCGAAGGTGAACGTGTCGGCGCTGTTGGCGGCGAGGCGAATCGGCGGATGAGGCCGCTGGATCGGCTTAGGTACCACTTCGACTCCGTCCACCCGCTGCTGCGTCCATGCCGCCTTGATCTTTCCGAGGCCATTCTCGAACAGCTTGCGGCTGTCCGCCATCTCGACGCCGTAGCCGCGATAGTTGAGCGGGAACGCGCCGCGGCCGGCGCCGAACTCGACGCGGCCGCCGCTCAGCACGTCGAGCGTCGCAACCTCCTCGGCCAGCCGGATCGGATGATGCAGCGGCATCAGGTTGACGGCCATGCCGAGGCGGATGTTGGTGGTGCGCTCTGCTATCGCCGCGAGCAGCATCAGCGGCGTCGGCATCACGGAAAAGCGAGGCGCGAAATGCACCTCGGCGAGCCACACCGTGTTGAATCCAAGGCGGTCGGCCTCGGCCGCTTCGGCGATCAGATCGCGATAGCGCTCGGTGGTGATTTGATTCGCGGCTTCGGGGAGCTGGTAGAAGATGTCGAACTTCACGCGGGCTGCCTTAGTACGCGCCGAGCACGGCGACGCGCTCGCGATGGAACGAGGGCGAGCCAAAGTAGGACTCGTTGAAGCGCGCGCGCTTGAACCACAAATGCATATCGTGCTCCCAGGTGAAGCCGATTCCGCCGTGCATCAGAACGGCGCGGTCTGTGCCGCGGCTGTAGATATCGCACAGGCGCGCCTTGGCCATCGAGGCCACGCGCTCTGCGTCGGCGGCGCCCGTGTCCTGCGCGTAGGCGGCGTACCAGAGCATCGCACGCGCGGGCTCGACGTCCGCGACGATTTCGGCGGCGGCATGCTTTAGCGCTTGGAACGATCCGATCGGTTTGCCGAACTGTTCGCGGACTTTCGAGTAATCGACGGCCATCTCGAGCGCGCGTTCAGTGCCGCCGAGCGAGTCGGCAGCGACGGCGATTGCAGCGACGTCGATCAGTTTCGCAAAGAGGTCGTCCCCGCCGCCAAGCTGCTCGGCCGGAGCGCCCTTCAACTCGACGTTCGATACGCGGCGCGTGAGATCTAGGTTCTTCAGCGAGCGGATCGTCACGCCCGGCGCTTTCGCATCGGCGACGAACAGGGAGATTTCACGAGCATTATTTTTCGCGGCGACAACGACGAAGTCGGCGACGTTGGCATACGGCACGAACATCTTGGCGCCGGTGAGATGGAAACCAGCGCCACCTTTTGTCGCAGTTGCGTTGATGTCGCGTTGATCGATGCTGCCGGCGCTCTCGACGATTGCGACGGTGCCGATTGCCTTGCCTTCCGCGAGCGGGGTGAGCCACTTTGCCTTAAGCTGTTCGGAGCCGCTGAGTTTGAGTGCGCTGGCCGCGAGCACTGATGAGAACAGGAACGGCCCCGGCATCGCCGCGTAACCGCCTTCTTCGAGAATCACAGCCATGTCGAGCATCCCGAGTCCCGCCCCGCCAAATTTCTCGGGCACGATCAGCCCCCTCCATCCGAGCTTTGCGATGTGATCGTAGAGTTCGCGCGGATAGCCCTCACCGGTGGCCATTGTTTTGCGCACGAACGTCGTCGGGCACTCGCCGCTCAGGAATGCTCGCGCGCTTTCCTTGAGTTGTTGTTGTTCTTCACTTAGTCCGAAATCCATTGTTGTCCTCAGCGCGACTTCGGCATTTTCAGGCCGCGCTCGGCGATTATGTTTTTCTGGATGTGCGAGGTGCCGCCGCCGATCACCAGGCCGAGCGAGAACATCCACTCGTATGGCCAGTAGGCGTGATCGAGTGCCGCTTCGTCGTCGCGCGAGAGCATAGAGTAGTCGCCCATCGCCTCCATCGCGGCGGTGGCAAGGTCGTGATTCAGCTCGGTGCCGACGAGCTTGTTGATCATCGCCTCGACTCCCGGATTTTTGCCGCGAATCTGATCGGTAAGCTGGCGCAGCGCGTGAAAGCGCATTGCCTCAACGCGGATCTCCAGCTCCACGAGCCGCTGGCGGAAGACGGAATCCTCGGTGAGCGGTCGTCCGCCGCGCGTGATCGATTTTGCCAGCGCGAGGAGGCGGTTGAAGCGTTGCTCGCTGCCGCTGGCGGAGCCGAGCATGTTGCGCTCGTGAAATAGCGTGGCGTTGGCGACGATCCATCCTTCGTTGAGCTTGGCGACCAGGTTTTTCCGCGGCACGCGGACGTTGTCGAAGAAGACTTCGTTGAAGCCGCGATCGCCGGTCATCTGAACCAGCGGGCGCACGGTGATTCCGGGCGTGCGCATGTCGATGAGGATGTACGAGATGCCGCGATGCTTGGGCGCCTCGGGGTCGGTGCGTACCAGGCAGAACATCATGTCGGCGTATTGCGCGCCCGAGGTCCAGACTTTCTGCCCGTTGACGACGAACTCATCGCCGACGATTTCCGCGCGCGTTTTCAGCGACGCAAGGTCGGAGCCCGCGCCGGGTTCGGAGTAACCCTGGCACCAGATTTCTTCGGCGGTCAAAATTTTCGGCAGGTAACGCTGCTTCTGCTCTTCGCTGCCCCACGAGATAAGCGTCGGCCCGAGCATCCCGAGCCCCGACGCGCCGACGTTGTACGGTGCCTTCGCCCGAACCATCTCGTCGTTAACGATCGATTGCCGCACGGGATCCATCGCCTGCCCGCCGTATTCCTTCGGCCATGCGAGCGCGATGTAGCCGGCCTCGTACAAGCGGCGCTGCCACGCCTTCGCGCGCGCAAGCCAGGTCTTGTCGTCGCGGCCCTCGCGATCGTCGGACATCCCGCTGGTCGGCATGTTCTCGGCGAGCCAACTGCGGACCTTTAATCGAAATGCTTCTTCCTCGGGCGTGAATTGAAGATCCATTTCCTGAGCTACTCCTGCGGTCGTGATAAGCGTTGGTACCGCGGCTTCGCGCCCAGCATAGTCAAAACCGCGGCGCCGCGAAAACGTGGATCGCACCCGACCCGCAGTTGCGCTACGGATAGTCCGATGATGTTCACGAAGCGGCTGCGCGAACCCGTCATGCGCCGCGAAATTACGTGCAGCGTCCGGATCTGGCGCAGGCCGCACGTCAAGGTGGGAGGACACTACCGCTTGGGCGACGGGTTCATCGAGGTCACCTCGCTGCGACGCATCACGCTCGCCGACATCACGCCCGAACTGGCGAGACGCTCCGGCTTTGTGGGTGTTGTCGATCTCTTGAAGGTGGCAAAACATGGGCCAGGCGAAAATGTCTATCTGATCGAGTTCGCGTACCATGCAGACACCCGCCGTGGGCGACCGATTGCCCGCTGAAATCAGCGTTGTTAGAGTTTGGAATTGATCACAATCGAGATTCGGCAATAGACCGGGGTTCAGATAGATGGCGACGACGATCACGAGCGAATGTATCAACTGTGGCGCGTGCGAGCCGGAATGTCCCAACACGGCGATATACGCGGGCGGAGTGCCGTGGGAGCTCAACGGCGCGACCAGTCCCGCGATCGCGCAGGACATCTATTACATCGTCCCGTCGAAGTGCACCGAGTGTGTCGGCTTTCACGATCATGAAGCGTGCGCGGCAGTGTGTCCCGTCGATTGTTGCATCCCCGATCCGGCTAACCTCGAGACTGAAGCGGTGCTGCTCCAGCGCGCGCGTGAACTGCATCCCGAGACGACATTCCCGGACGATGCGCCGTCGCGCTTCCGCAAGGAGGGCGGCGCCGAAGCGCCCGCAGCGAATAGGGCGGCAGCGGAAGCGCCCAAACCGGCGCCGGCAGCGGCGCCAAAGCCCGCGACTGTTGCAGCTCCAGCGGCGACTGCTCCAGCAGCGGCCGCGCCAACGTCAGCGTCGAGCGAGGAATTCAATCCGCTCGCGTGGGAAGTGCCAGTCATCTGCAAGGATTGCAGCGAGCCGTGGACGATTCCGTATCGGCTGTTCGAACGCGGCGTCGTGTTCCATTGCCCGTCATGCTCGGGATCGTTCGTGCCGAAAACCGCGATGTACTGCGCGGTGAAAGAAACCTTCGAAGGCTTCTACAATCGCCGGCGCGCCGATCGCGAAGCGTTCGAGCGCAAACGCGTGCGCGAGGCCGCGGCGTTCGAAGCGAAGCAGGCAGCCGAGATGGAAGCGTTCAAGCAAAAGCTCGAAGCGCTCGCGCATTCGATGAAGCCAGCGGGCAAGTTGGTGAGACCGACCGGCATTGCCTCGATGTTCACGTAGACGGTGCACGAATCGCAGAACCCTCACCTAACCTCTCCCGTGAAGTAACGGGCGAGGGATCAACCGACTTCAAACACGTACCCACGACTCTTTAGTTGCTCGCGGATTTCCTCGATGTGCGTGGGGCCGCGGGTTTCCAATTCGAGCATCACGCGGGCGCCACCGATCGCGATGTCGCGGCGGGTGCGATCGTGATCGATCGCGCGAACATTGGCGCCGGTCGCGGCGATCATCGACACCAGCTTGCCTAGCTCGCCGGGACGATCGCGCAAATCAACGGCGACTCGAAACAGCCGCCCGACCTTCACCAGGCCGTGGCCGATAATCCGATCGAGCAGGTTGATATCGATGTTGCCGCCGCTCACGACCAGGACCACGGTCTTGCCTTTCAGTTCGTCCTTGAGTTTGAGCGCGCCGGCGAGCGATGCCGCGCCGGCGCCTTCGGCGAGAAGCTTCAGGCGCTCGAGCAGTAGGAGGACGGCCTCGCCGATTTCGAAGTCATCGACGGTGACGGCGCGTTTGACGCGACCGCGCATCACCTCGAATGGAATCGCGCCGACGCGGCCGGTGGCGAGACCGTCGGCGATGGTATCGACAGGACGGCCGATCGACGCGGGCGCGTCGGCGGCGAGACTCGCGGACAGTTGCGGCGAGCCTCCCGCCTCGACACCGATCACTTCGGCGGCGGGTGCGTATGTTGCAAGCGCGGCCGCGATTCCTGAGATCAATCCGCCACCGCCCACGGGGACGAGCACAACGTCAGGTGTGACTTCGTCGGCGATTTCCAATCCCACCGTACCCTGCCCGGCGATCACATACGCGTCATCGTAGGCGTCGACGAAGCTCGCGCCACGCTCGGCGCACATCTTCGCCGCCGCGCGCGCCTCCTGGTAGTCGACGCCTTCGAGCTTGACCGACTGGCCGTAGCTCCGCGTCGCGTCGATCTTCGCAATCGCCGCGGTCGCCGGCATCACGATTGTCGCGGTCACGCCCGCGCGAGTGGCGGCGTAGGCGAGCGCCTGGCCGCGATTGCCGGCGCTCGCGGCGACGACGCCGCGCGATTTTTGCTCGCCGGTGAGCGTCATGAGGCGGTTGTAGGCGCCGCGAATTTTGAACGAGCCGGTCTTCTGCAAATTTTCCGGCTTGATGAGCACCTGAGCGGCGAGGATGCGATCGAGCGTCGCACTGCGCATCAGCGGAGTCGGCTTGATGATGCCGGCGAGACGTTCGCGCGCCTGTTCAATCTGTTCCAGCATCGAGGAGCGGATAGATGGCATCGGAAGATCTAATGATGAGCGGGCGGAGTGAACTGACGCGGCGCCGCGGTGCCGAACGAGTCGCCGTCGAAGTCGATTTGCGTGCAGGCGCCGGTCTTGTAGTCGAGATCGAGCAAGAGATTGCGGATGGCGCGGCGCTTGATCGACGCGATCAAGCCTGAGACGGCCTGAGGATCGTCAGTCGAGATTGCGGCGACTTCGGCGGCGTCGAGATTGCTGATGCGGCAGAACTCGCGCGCATTGTCTTCGCTCGAAAACGCGAGCACTCCCGCCCACGGCGCGCCTTTTTCCTGAAAGACGATCAGCGCGCCTGCCGAATCGAGCAGCAGATGCAACTCCTTGGGGATCGATGCGCTCACGTGCCTTCGACCGTGAGTTTGCCCATCCGAATTGCGGCCGCGCGCTCGCGGACGAGCGCCGGATACGTGTAGTAGTGCTCGCCGCTCAGGTGCAGGAACGAATCGATGTCAACGTCGTCGAGCTCGAGTTCCGCAATCGCGCCCTCCGCAGACTTGCGGTCGGAGGCTTTGACGATCGAATCGTAGAGCGCACGGCCTTGCACGGACTGGAAATCCTCGCGGGGCGGCAGGCCCTCGGCGCCGAGTTTGCCCGCGTGAAAGTTGTCGAGGATAAATCGCAACGCTTTCAGTTCGTGGCGCAGGATGTCGATAGGTTTCAGCGAATCGCGTGACATGTCGTCCTTGGATTGCGTCAAAACCTACTACCGGTTGTGGTTCTCTGGCAGGCGCACCACCAAGGGTAGTTTCGTTCCGTCAAAATACGATTTTCGCAAAGGATGCGGGACCCTCGGACTGCGCAGAGCATTTGATTCGGAGATTTGTGCGCGACGGATAAGGCGCTTCATAGTCATTACTTAGCACGTATTCGTCGGTATCGTCAGGCCAAGAAGTTCATCCCCCTAGTCGCTCAAGTAGAAGACGGAGATGGATTAGAGAGCGGAATCTAATCGCGCGCGAAGCGCGCGCTGAATTCGACCCTCACCTTCCATCCTCTCCCTTGCAGGGAGAGGGGAAGAAGTTAGTCGCCCCTGATCAGGCGATGGATGGCGCTCAGGTGGCGCTGCGAGTCGCGCTTGCGGCCCATCGCTTCGTACACCTCGGCGGCGTTGCGATGCGCCTCAACGTTGGTGGGGTCGCATTCGAGCGTGCGCAGAAAACTTCGCAGCGCATTCTGATGCTCGTCCTTCTTGCGGTAGAGCAGGCCGAGCTTCAGGTGCACATCGGCGCTGGCGGGAACGATCGTGGCCGCGCCGAGCAGATGGCGCAGCGCACCGGCGAGGTCGCCCTCGCGTTCGAGCAGCGTGGCGAGCCGCAGATGCGCCTCGAAGTTGCCGGGCTCGCGGCCGACCAGCTCGCTGTAGATAGTGAGCGCGCGGAGCGGATCCTCGTCGGCGACGCGGCGCGCCTCCTCGAAACGCTCGCGCACGCGGGCGGGCCCGAAGCCGTCCTCGACCTTGCCGGGCTGATAGCTGCGCTCGAAGTCGAAAATCAACTGCCCCGTCTCAGCTTCGATCAGCGACGGACCGTCGCGCACGACGATGCGCCCGTCGTCGTTGACGAGTTTCAGCGAGGTGACGGAGCGATCGGGATCCACGAGCGTGCGCACTCGCTCGAGTGTTCGCTGAATCGGATCGATATGCTGGCGGGTGCCGAGCAGTTCCTTGGCCATGCGCATCTCGAGCAGATCGTTGAACGCGAAACGATAATTGCGGCCCCCCATATTCAACGGGCGCACGAGATTTCGCTTGACCCAGTAGCGAATACGCTCAGGCGTGACCGCGAGAATTCTCGCAGCCGTGCGCGTGGAAAAAGTCTCGCCCCCGCCGCCCGCCTCTGCCATCATCTTCACCACCAACGTCGAAGAGTATAAGCAGTCGAGCGCGCGCTCTCAACGAGGGGCGTCGGGGTTTCTCAACACCTGTGGAGCGTCAGGAAGTTAGCCGCGGATTTCCTTGAGCGCGCGAGCGACTCGGACAACAGCCTCGACGCCGTTTTTGGCATTGTCGATTCGCGCGACGGCCTGGTCGTCGGTCATGCCCGGGCCGGTGATGGCGAGGCCGACCGGCTTGTCGAATTCGATTGAGAGCTGGATGCCGGCACTCGCGATCGCGTGCGAGATCAGCTCGTCGTGTTTGGTCTCACCTTTGATTACCGCGCCGATCATCACGACGCCCTCGATCTCTTTGCGCTGCAGGAGCGCCTTTACGACCGGGGCCATGTCGTACACGCCGGGGACGTGAACCACGCGCGCGACCTCGACGCCGAGCGACTCGGCATGGTGGCGCGCCCGCTGTTCCATCGGGGTAGTGACCTCGGAGTTGAACTCCGAAACGACGAACGCAATTTTCATTTTTTCACTGTGCGCCGAGCTCAACCGAGACGGCGTCGCGAATCTCAACGCCGTTGCTCTTGAGATACGACTTCAGCGCGGGGATAGGATGCTCTCCGTAGTGAACGATCGAGGCGACGATCGCAGCGTCTGCCATACCGGTGGTAAACGCGTCGCGCAGATGGGCAGGTTCGCCGGCGCCGCCGGACGCGATCACCGGGATCGAAACTGCTTCGCTGATGCGGCGCGTTATTTCAAGATCGTAGCCGAGCTTGGTGCCGTCGCGATCGATCGAGTTGATGCACAACTCGCCGGCACCGAGCCGCTCGCCCTCGAGCGACCATGCCAGCGCGTCGCGGCCGGTGGGCTGGCGTCCGCCGTCAATCACGACTTCGTAACCGGTCGGCACTTCGGGGCGCACGCCGGTTTTTTTTACTTGCATTGAGAGCACTATGCACTGGCTGCCGAACGCGCGCGCACCCTCCGAGATGATCGCGGGATTGCGCACCGCGCCGGAGTCGATCGAGACCTTCTCGGCGCCCGCGAGCAGGACCGCGCGCATATCGTCGAGGGTGCGCAGTCCGCCGCCGACGCTGAACGGAATGAAAATCTCGCGCGCGACCGCGCGCACTACATCAAGCATGATGCCGCGGCGCTCGTTGGACGCGGTGATGTCGTAGAAGACGATCTCGTCGGCGCCTTCATTATAGTAGTAACGCGCCATCGCGACCGGATCGCCGACGTCCACGTTCTCCAGGAATTGCACGCCCTTGGTGACCTTGCCGTCACGCACGTCGAGGCACGGGATTATTCGTTTCGCGAGCATCGTCAGCAACTCAGCCGGCAGAAGTTGTCGAGCAGCTTGAGTCCGGCGGTGCCGCTCTTCTCGAGATGAAACTGCGTCGCGATCACGTTGTCGTGCGCGACCGCCGCAGTGAACTGAACGCCGTAGTCGGACGCGCCAATCGCGATCGAAGGGTCGTCGGGAATCGGATAGTAGGAATTGACGAAATAGAAGTGGGTGTTGTCGGGCACGCCCGCGAACACTCGATGCGACCGCGTCTGGCGCACGCGGTTCCATCCGATTTGCGGGACCTTGAGCGGGCGTCCGTCAATCGAGCGCGGATAGCGTGCGACGCGGCCCGCGATGATGCCGAGGCATTCGGCGCCGTCCTCTTCGCTGCGATCGAACAGGACCTGGATACCGATGCAGATGCCGAGGAACGGTTTGCCGGCGCGTGCGACGTCACTGCGGAGAACCTCGACGAGGCCGAGCACGCGCAGATTTTCCATCGTGGCGCCGGCCGCTCCGACACCCGGCAGTATCACACGATCGGCGGCGATGATGCGCTCGGCGCGATCTGTAATCTCGGATTTGTGACCGAGGAATTCGAGCGCGCGCTGAACGCTGGTGAGGTTGCCGGCCTTGTAGTCGACGATTGCGATCATCGCTTTAATCCAGAAAAGCGATCATAGCTGGTGTCGCATCGCCACCCAAGGCGGGCGCTGGCAGGCACGGCACGAGCTCGACGAGGCGAGACCTTAATCGGGATTCTTGCCCTCGACCGAGTTCTCCAGCACGGCGCCGGTCTTCGCGTCGATTCCGACTTCGTGCTTGGCCGTGTGATGGCGAATGACGAACGAGTAGCGAAGTCCGCTGCCGCCGGATTCCTTCTCGAGTTCCTCCGAGATGATTTTGCCCGGGTAGGTCTTGAGTGCGGTCTCGCGTGCCTGCGCCAGTGTAACGCTTGCGTCCGGGAGATACTTTTCACCGTTCAGGGCGAAGGCGGTCCCGGTCAACAGAGTCACGGTCAGAAGGCTGAGGAAAAATCGACGACACATAAGCATGACCAGATCATAGCCGATTACGCTTCCGGCCCCTATGCTGAACAGGACGAGACAAATCCGATCAGATTTCGGCGCGGATGTCCCGTTGGTCGGAAAGCACGCGCACGTTTACGTGATGCTCTTCCGAGTCGCCGAGCGATCCCCAGTGCATCGCGAAGTTCTCAAGCTGGACGTCGGGGTTGAAGCGCTCCGACACCCCCATCACGACTTCATCGACGCTGAGCAGGAACGCCATGCGCGCGATCGCATAGACCTGGTCGTTGGAGACAACCACCAGGGGAGTGACGGCCCGGCCGTGATCTTCGCAAACCTTGACGACCTTGCTGAACAATTTTTCTTCGGCGTCACTGAAAATCTGGCCGCCGTCGCTCGACGCAAGTCCCTTCTCGGTTCTAACGGTCAGCGCGATCAGCTCGGCCTCATCGTGCTCGGACAAGTAGCGATGCAGATGTGCGAGATTGTTCGGATCGCGGATCGCAATCAGCTTCTTCGCCGTGGCGAACAGGCCGAGACCGATCGAATCGATCTGGCTTTCCTCGATCAGTTGCAAATTGAACTTCTCGGGTTCTTCGCCGTAGGCGTGCGCGACCTGCCCGTTGATCTTTTCCGAAATCTCGAAAATCAGGAAGAGCGCAAAGGTGAAACTTATACCGGAGATCGTGGCGACCTGCTTGGTAAACAGGTTGATGATTGCGGTTGCCAGCAGCACCACGAACGTGAGCGTGAGACCGAGGGGAAAGTCTTTGCCGCCGGGGCGGAACCAGGTCAGGTTCAGCGGCATCCGCCACAAGCGATGGTACTTGTCCTTGTAGCGCAGAATCAGCACCGAGAGCGTTTTGAAAACGAAGCTCCAGATGACGCCGAATGCGTAAGCCTCGCCCAACACGAACATGTCGCCGCGCGAGAGCACAATCGTGCCAATTTGCAGCATCGCGACCATGTTCACTATGCGGTAGTTAGTGCCGTATTTCTTGTGCGGATGGCGGAACCAGTCGAGCAGCACGCCGTCTTCGGCGACGCGGGTCAGCACGCCGGTCGAGCCGACGATCGCCGTGTTGACGGCGCCGGCGAGAATCAGGAATCCGACGAACACCACGAACGCGCGCAGCGCGATTCGCGCCCACAGCGGCCCGACCATGAACATCGCGAGCCCGCCGATCAGGTCGTCGCCGTAGTTGGACATCCGGACGCTATCGGGGATGATCATGACCGCGAAAAAAGACACCAGCGACGTCAGCAGCAGGCTGTATATGAAGATGACGAGACCTGTGCGCAGCAGGTTCTTGAGCTTCGGCGCCTCGATCTCGCGATTGATTTGTGCGAGAGATTCCTCACCCGACATCGCGAGAATCGAATGGCCAAATGCGATCAGAATTCCCAAGGCGCCGATGGTGCGCGCGCCGGGGAAGTGCTTGAGCCATCCCAGCGAGTCGTTTGTGAACTTCAATTCGAATGGCGGCAGATGCGCCCCACGCGTGTAAATCGTCAAGCTGCACCACCCGATCATGAGCACGGCCATCACGGTCGTGACTTGCATGATTCGCATTGCCTTGCCGCTGGATTCCTCGATGCCAAGAATGTTCTGGCGCCAGAAATACACAGCCACGGCGATGGCGAAGAAGGCGGCGGAAAAATCGGGCGGCAGGATGACGCTGAAATGTGCCAGCTTGAGCAACTCGTTGATCAGACCGACCAGGTATTGGCCGGCCGAGACGCCGCTGATCGGTCCGGTCAGGATATAATCGAACATCAGGGCCGACACCGAGATTTTTGCCAGCGTCGAGCCCATCGCTTCTTTGACAACGCGATAAACGCCACCGCGCGTGAACATCGAACAGGACTCCACGTACACGGCGCGCACCGCGTACGAGAACAGCATGACCGCGAGAATGAAATATGGCGCCGAGCGTCCGCAGGCCTGCTCGACGATGCCGCCGATGTAGTAGGCTGTCGAAGCGAGGTCGCACAGCACAATCGCGGACGCGCGCCAGAAAGAGATAAAGGCGAGCATCCCGGTGGTAACTACGATTGCTTTGGTTTGTTTGCCGAAGGTCGCCTGTGGTTGGGCCCGCTCGGCGCCAAGGACTTTTGGAGTCGCTGCCAAGTATGAATCTCCCGCGCAAACGCCGAAAACGGGGGCGATGCAGGGATTTCAATGTGCAAGATGCAGACCGCAATGATTAGGCATGATCTGATTGCGATTCCCAAATCTAAACCTGCGAACAGCAATGTGTTGGTCGGTTAAGGCCATGCAACTTGCAATAGATAGAGCCTCTGACGCTCTCTTGATGCTTCCGGCCCTCTTGAGCATTAGAATGGTAATTGAACAGCGCACCGGGAAAGCACTTGGCTAACATTCTTGTCGTCGATGACGACCGCAATATCCGCCGTACTCTGGCCGCCAGCCTTGAATCCGCAAGTCATCAAGTGACCGTGGCTGAGACTGCCGAGCGCGCATTGGAGCTGCTTGGCCCGTCTGCCCCCGCAGTAGTCGTCTCCGATGTCCGGATGGAAGGGATGGGCGGGTTGAAGCTGCTCGAATCGCTCAAGCGGCTCAACCCGGCCCTGCCGGTCGTTATGATGACCGCCTACGGCTCGATTCCCGACGCGGTCGAGGCGATGCGCCTTGGGGCTTACGACTACGTCACCAAGCCGTTCACCGCCGACCACATCGTGCACGTGGTTGCGCGCGCGCTCGAGGTACACGAGCTGCGCGCTGAGAACAAAGAGCTGCGCGATCGAATCGAGACCCTGACCGAGCCCGAGCCATTCCTCACCTACAGTCCGCATTCGCGCAAGCTGGCGGAGATCGCCGCGCAAGTGGCCGACAGCGACGCGACCATTTTGATCACCGGCGAGAGTGGCACCGGCAAGAGCATGCTGGCGTCGTACATCCATCGCCTCAGCCCGCGCAAGGACGGACCGTTCGTGCAGGTCGCGTGTACGACACTCAGCGAGCATCTGCTGGAAAGCGAACTCTTCGGGCACGTGCGCGGTTCGTTTACCGGCGCGATCAAGGACAAACCCGGCCGCCTCGAAGCGGCCGAGGGCGGAACCGTTCTGCTCGACGAGATCGGCGATCTGACTCCGGTCGTTCAATCCAAGCTGCTGCGTTTTCTGCAGGAGCGGACCTTCGAGCGGGTCGGCGGCGCGCAGACGATCAAAGTTGATGCGCGCATAATCGCCGCGACCAATCAGCATCTCGAGCAACTGGTCAAGGAGAAGCGCTTCCGCGAGGATCTCTACTACCGCCTAAACGTGATTGAATTGCAGGTGCCTGCGCTGCGCGATCGGCCGGGAGAAATCCTGAAGCTGGCCGAGCACTTCGCCGCGCAAGCCGCACAGACGCATCATAAGCCGGCGCATGCGCTTGCCGCCGAGGCGCGCGAGGCGCTGGTTTCTTACTCGTGGCCGGGCAATATCCGCGAGCTGCGCAACGTGATGGAACGCGCGGTAATCCTGAGCCGCGGCGAGACAATCACGCTAAGCGATCTGCCCGACAAAATTCTCGCATCCCCCGACAAGCTCGATCACAGTCACACGCTCGAGCAAATGGAGCGCCGCCACATCGAGGTAGTCCTCGAACAGGCGATGACGCTCGAAGAAGCCGCCGAGATGTTGGGAATCAACGTCGCGACACTATGGCGAAAGCGCCGGAGATACGGACTGGACTAGGCGACAAAGCACCGGCGCGCTCCGAGACGGAGCGCGCCGGAGTTCAAACCAAGCGATGTGAGCGACTACTTTTTCATTGCGCCTTCGAGACGGCTGTGACTCTTTACGCACGTGCCCAGGCTGGTGAACGGATCCGGCCAGTCGTGTTTGACGCAATAGGGTAGCGCCGCCATATCGGTTTCACTGTATCCGCGCGCCGACAGATCCTTCTTGATGCAGTCGCTGTGCGCCTGGTTGGCGCCCGCGACACCAGCGGCATCGTCGGCAGCTTCGGTGATCAGCGCGTCACGCAACTCGATCTTCACCTGCGGATCGGTAGTCTTGCCGAGTGAGCCCGCGACGTTGCTCGACGGACCGCAAGTCCCAACCGCGTCGATGAACGCCTCTTCGATTCCGACCGTACTGAGGTCTTTTGCGAATCCAACTCCGGCCGCAGTCATCAGTATGCTTGTCGCGATCAATGCCACAGCAAATCGTTTCATCGCACTCGTCCTCCAGGTTTGAGATGTGACGCCGTGAAAAGGAAGCCCCGGCCTCATCGTTGGCAGTGCCGTTTTTATCTGTACGATCCCACGGCCAAAAAAGTCCAGCGCTTGCTACGAATCCGGCTCCGGCGAAAAGCTGCTTGACGAAAACCGCTACGTAATGAAAGTGTCGCCGAGAGTCTGACAAAGGAATTATTCGCCATGGCCAAGAAAGCATTAGCTTGCACTATTCTTCCCGACAGTCCGCCGGCGCGCTTGATCGAATGGTCGCGGGCCGCGGAGGACGCGGGCTTTTCGGGCGTTTTCATGACCGAGTCGAACAACGATTCGCTGGCATGCTCGCTCGCGCTAGGACTTCACGCCAGGCGAATCAAGCTCGGCACCGCGATCACGAACATCTATCTGCGCCATCCAAATCTGCTCGCGAAAGCCGCGGCCGTCCAGGAATTTACCGGCGGTCGATTTATCCTCGGCCTCGGCACAGGACATCGCGAGGGCAATTCCGCGCTCGGAATCGAGATGGGAGTTCCGCTGGCGCGCATGCGCGAAACGGTGAAGACGCTCCGCGCGGCGCTCGACGGCGGCAAGACCGGCCCGCGCGTCAGCACCAAGCTCCCGCTTTACCTGGCGGGTGTGTCGCGTCCGATGGTGAAGCTGGCCGGCGAAATCGGCGACGGCGTCATCTTCAACTTCTTTCCGCCGGCACGGGTCAGGGAAGCGCTGGGCGAATTGGCCGAGGGCGCGAAGATCGCCGGCCGTGACGTCAAACAGATCGAAGCGACTCTGTTCGCGACCGCATTCATTTCGGACGATCTCGAAGCCGCGCGCCGTCCGGCGCGCAAGCTGCTGTCACGCTACGGCGCGCTTAAGTTCTACGGCAACATGATGGCGCATTCGGGCTTCGAGCGCGAAATCGGAGCGATTCGCGCCGCAGGTCGCGACGCCGACGCAGCTATCGCGGCAGTAAGCAACGAGCTCATCGATGCGACCCTGCTGGTGGGCTCGGAGGCGCGGGTTCGCGAGCGGCTGCAGGAATTATGCGCGCCGGGAATCGGCACCGCGATCGTCTTCACAAATCCGGTCAACGAAGATCGCAACGCCGCCGTGCTGCGAACGATCCGCGCTCTCAAGCAGTAACGGAAGCTTTACGGCATCTCCTCTTGATCGCCGGTGTTCTGATCGCTGGGGCCGCGAGCGAGCGCGACCCGATCGAAGAAGCGCTTGATGCGCTTGGCGTTGACGCCAAAATCGCCGATCCCGTCGCGCGATTTCGAGCGCATCTCGATCAGGCTGGCGCCGTCGGGAGTCGGCCGAATCTGGATCACGACATCATCATTGAAATGGAACATCTTTGACGTCGCGACGGCCTCGAGCGTATTCGTGGCCGGATCCGAATAGGTAATCTTCCAGGTCGGAATGGCCTGAGCGACTTCGGTCACGCGCGCGAATGCGTCCGACGGCGACAGGCGTTCCTTGATTGGACCGATCGGGCCGTAGCCGGCCTGCTGCCGGTCGGCATACTTCGCCTTGTCGTATTTCATGTCGCGATTCGGCTCGGGCTGCAGCTTCTGCGCGTAAACGAACTCGGGCGGATTGTCGAAGTCGGTCGTGATGTCATTGATGGGCGAATACTTGCGGCTGCCCAGCACGATCACGATCATCGGCACCGCGATCAGCGCGCATATCACCGTGCCCACCAATGCACGATTGCGCCCGGCTGCCAGTTGAGGCTTGCGGGTCAGGAAAATGGCGAGCAGACCGATTAACGAACCAAGGATGCTCAGCAGGAACCCGAGCGCGAACAGCTGGAAACCCATGAACGGCGCGACCAAGTAGAAGTGCGCGCCGATGATTCCCACCGAGATCATCGTGATCGCCAACAGCGCATCAAAAAATGCGAGCCATGCAAATGTCATCCGTTTTTTCCCCGAAAGAGATTTGCGTTCACACTAAGACGCCTGGTTCCTGATTCCGCGTACCACGAACTGTGGCAATACGAACAGAAATGATCCTGCTGCGACGGCGCGATCGATGTCGGCAAACCATCCCTCGACCTCGACCGCCGCGATCCTGCCCGAGTCGCGCGCGTACCGCGCGAAGCTGGCTTTCAGCATCGGTAGCGAGCGTCCCGCAATATCCGCGCCGGCGTGAATCTCGACTTTTACGTCGTCAAGACCGGCCGCGTGAAACAGCCGATAGAGCTGGCGCCCGATCTGCGGCTCCCTGATCGCAATCGCCTTCGACGCCGCGAGGATTCGATCGCTGCGCTCGCGCGCCGCCGCGCCGATGTCGAGCGCCAGCATGTCCCAGTCGCTGTCGACCGCGACGACCACTCCGCCTGGCGCCGTCACGCGCGCCATTTCCGCGACAGTATCGGCCGCGGAATCGACATACTCAAGAACATTTTTGCACCACACGCGGTCGAATGAAGCGTCGGGAAACGGTAGCGGCGGAAACGCGCTGTGCACGAACTCCGCCGCCAACTTTGCCTCGCGTGCGCGAGCGCCGGATCGTTGGATGAACTCGGCGTTGATATCGATGCCGGTCACTTTGCCGCCGGGAGCGACGCGCCGCGCTAGCTCGAAGGTGGTGTGGCCGGGTCCGGAGCCGACATCGAGTACGCGCAGACCTGCTTTGAGATCGAGCGGGCGCAGGAGAGGTTCCATCGCGGGATGAAACGCGAGGATTTTCTCATACGCGCTGTGGCGATCGGAGTCGATATCGACCCAGTGCTGCTTGTAGTAAGGCTCGGTCATAATCGAAGCGTCCTCAGACGAGGCGTAGTTCTTTCATCGCGATGCGCAACTTCTCGGCTGGGCCAGCCGTCATCGGCACCAACGGCATCCGCAACTCGTTGGCGCACTTGCCCATGAACGCGAGTGCCTGCTTGACGGGAATCGGATTCGTCTCTACGAACAGCGCGCGGATCAGCGGCAGCAGCCGGTAGTGGATCTCGCGCGCCTTCGCAAAATCGCCCGCGAGCGCGGCCGTCGCGAGATCGTGCATCTCGCGTGGGACGACGTTGCTGCACGTCGACATCACTCCCTTCGCGCCGAGCGCGATCAGCGGCACTGTTAAGGCGTCGTCGCCGGAAAAGATCGCGAGTCGGTCGCCGCACAGCTTGAGGATATCAGACGTCTGATCCATCGAGCCCGACGCTTCCTTGATGCCAACGATGCTTTTGATTTCGCTGAGTCGCGCAAATGTCTCGGGCGCGATGTTCGAGGCCGTGCGGCCCGGGATGTTGTACACGAATAGCGGCAGATCCACGCTCGCCGCGATCATCTTGTAGTGCCTGAAGATGCCGTCCTGGGTGGGCTTGTTGTAATAGGGCGATAGCAACACCGCGCCGTCCGCCCCCATCTCGCGCGCAGCGGTGGTCAGTCGAATCGCTTCGGCGGTCGAGTTTGAGCCGGTGCCCGCAAGCACCGGGACGCGCTTTCGCGCCTGCTCGATCGTCAGCCTGACTACGTTGTCATGCTCGGCGTGCGTGAGCGTGGCGGATTCCCCGGTCGAGCCGCACGGGAATAGCCCGTCGATCCCGCTCTGAATCTGCCATTCTATAAGGTCGCGCAACGCCGGCGCGTCCACCTCGCCGTCGCGAAACGGCGTTGCCAGAGCAGTCAATGCGCCTTTGAACATCGTTCGAAGCCTCCCGACTCTTTCATTTCACCGGGACCATCTCGCCGGCGCCCAACTCGACCGCGCCGTGAAAAACCTCAACGGCGTTGCCGGTCATGAAAACGTGATTCGCATCGGGACCGTCGGCGCGCCATTCGATCTCAAGATTGCCGCCGCGTAACTCGACCGTCGCAGTCCGATCGCAGTGATTTGTCAGAACCGCCGCGACCAGCGCCGCGCATGCTCCAGTGCCGCAGGCCCAGGTCTCGCCCGAGCCGCGCTCCCACACGCGCATCTTAAGATTGCGGCGCGAAGTGGCCAGGATGAATTCGGTATTCACGCGGCGCGGAAAGAACGGGTGATGCTCAAACTCGCTGCCCAGCGCGGCAAAATCGCGATCCTGGAGTTTGAATACGCCATCGTCGCCGACGAATACGACGCAGTGCGGATTTCCCATCGAGACCGCGGTGATCGGCTCGAGACGGCCTCCGACCTGCAACGGGTAGTCTATGATACGCCCGTCGGCATTGACCGGGATCTCACGCCCGTCGAGAATCGGCTCACCCATATCCACCGTCGCGCCAACCACGCGGCGGCCTTCCAGCCGTAGCTCGACCGTCTTCAGCCCGGCGTCGGTCTCAACAACCATCGGATTCGCGCGCACCAGACCGCGCTCGAAAGCGAGACGCGCGAGACATCGGATTCCGTTGCCGCACATGTCGCCACGGCTGCCGTCCGCGTTGTACATCTCCATTCGTATGTCGGCGTTGCTCGACGGCGCGAGCATAATCAGGCCGTCGCCGCCGATGCCAAAGTGGCGGTCTGAAAGTTTGACCGAGAGCGCGGACGGATCGGCGGGACGCGCGCGCATGGCAACGATGTAGACATAGTCGTTGCCGCATCCGTGCATCTTAGTGAATTCGAGCGTTGCCATCGCGTTTATGCGCTCTCATGCCGTCTTCAGGTCAACGATATGCTCGCCGCGAATCAGATCCTCGAAACTCTCGCGCTCGCGGATCACGTGCACGTCGGCGCCGTTAATCAACACCTCGGGCGCGCGCGGGCGGCTGTTGTAGTTCGACGACATGACGAATCCGTAAGCGCCGGCGCTCATCACCGCGAGCAGGTCGCCCTCCTTCGGCTCGGCCATTTCACGTTCGCGCGCGAAAAAATCGCCGCTCTCGCATACTGGACCCACGATGTCCGCCGTCACGGTTTTACCGGGCTTCCGGCGATCGACCGGAACGATCTCGTGATAGGCCTCGTATAGCACCGGACGAATCAAATCGTTCATCGCGCCGTCGATAACGACGAAGCGCTTCACGTCGGTCTCTTTGTTGTAGAGGACGCGCGTCACGAGCACGCCCGCGTTGCCGACCATCACGCGGCCGGGTTCGGTGATAATCTTGAGCCCGAGACCCGCGATCGGCTTCAGCAGCGCGCTTGCGTATTCTGAGGGCGGAGGCGGCTGCTCTTGGTACGGGATTCCGAGACCGCCGCCGAGATCGAGATACTTGAGCGCGATTCCCGCGCTGCGCAGCCGCCCGACAATCGCGGCAACTTTCTGTCCCGCTTCGGCAAACGGCGCCATCTCGGTTATCTGTGAGCCGATATGCGTGCTCAGACCGACGATTTCGAGCTGCGCCAGCGCGCTCGCTTCCGCGTAATATTCGTCCACCTGCGAAAGTGGCACACCGAATTTGCTGTCGCGATGGCCGGTGGAGATGTGCGGATGCGTGCCCGGATCGAGATCGGGATTCACGCGCAGGCTGACCGGCGCGCGACGCTTCATCCGGCCCGCGACCTCGGCCACGCGATGCAGTTCCGGGCGCGACTCGACGTTGATCATCAGAATGCCGGCTTCGAGCGCAGCCGCGATTTCCTCGTCGGTCTTGCCGACGCCGGAGAACACGATCTTGCGCGGGTCGGCGCCGATTCGCAGGCATCGCATCAACTCGCCGACCGAGACGATGTCGAATCCCGCACCCATCGAGTCGAACAATTTCAGGATGCTCAGATTCGAGAGCGCCTTCATCGCGTAACAGATCAAATGGTCGGTACCGGCAAAGGCTTCGTCAAAAACTCGAAAATGGCGCCTGAGCGTCCGCGCGCTATAGACAAAAAATGGGGTGTTGATTCGCCGCGCCAGGTCGGCGATCGGCACGTCCTCGGCATAAAGTTGATCGCTGCGGTATTCGAAGTAGTTCATTGCGATGTGGCGATTCGGTAGAGGCTCGTTTTTATCATAGCGCGGCCCCGCGAATAAACGGACGCTCGCCGCGGCTCCACTCGCACCCTGTTCTACTTAAGCGGGACCGGCGTCGGCACCACGAAATTCTCGGGATTCGGCGGGGCCGATGCGTGCTTGCGTATGATCGTCACGTCGTTCGACGGCTCGCTGAGGTAACCGTCGGTAGTGCTAGAAGTCACCTGGTAGTGATAGGTCTTGCCCATGATGGTCGCGCCGTCGATGAAGGTAAATGTGCGCTGCACCTGGAAACGCCCTTCGTCATGCACCTGGATGTCGCCAATCTTTTCTGCCGGCTTGCCCTCCTGCGCGCGAGAGATTGAGAAGCTGCCGAGGTCGTTCATCTTTGCGCCACCGGCGTAATTGTCGGGGCGATCCCAGGTCAGCCGAATTCCCTCTTTCGCATTCGCGGCCTCGAGGCCCAGGATTTTCTCCGGACGCGCGGCCTCCGGCGGTATCGGCTGCGATTTCACGCCGCATCCAAGGAACGCCACGTTCGCGAGCGCAACAATCATGAGCCCGAGCGTCAGCCAGTTCGCACCGTTGCGTTTCCGATTCATCGACGTCCGAGCTCCTTGAGGCGGCGCTTGACTGTGGACGGCGCCGGACCGCCTTCGATCGTGCGCCGCGCGACCGAGTTCTGGGCTCGAAGAATCGCGATCGCGTCGGCACCAAATGCGCTGGAGTACCTCTTCAACTCCGCGATGCTCAAGTCCTCGAGCGTTCTGCCCGCCTCGGCCGCCTCGCAAACTATCGCGCCGACGATTTCATGCGCTTGGCGAAACGCAGTGCCGCGACCGACCAGGTATTCGGCGAGATCCGTCGCCAGCGCAAATCCTCCAGCCGCCGCGCGCATGCGTTTCGCATCGAACCGCAGCGCCGGCCATAGCTTCGCGAACAGATCGAGCGCCGGCTTCAGCGCGTCGAGCGCGTCGAACACGCGTTCCTTGTCTTCCTGCAAGTCCGAGTTGTAGGCGAGCGGCAGACCCTTCAACACGGTCAGCATCGCGACCAGATCGCCGATCACGCGGCCCGTCTTGCCGCGGATCAGTTCGAGCAGATCGGGATTCTTTTTCTGCGGCATCATCGAGCTGCCGGTCGAAAACTCGTCGGGCAACAACGCGAACCCGAACTCTGCGCTCGTCCAGAGAATTATTTCCTCGCTCATCCGCGACAAATGCACCTGCGTGAGCGCGGCGGCCAACAGAAAATCCACGACGAAGTCGCGATCCGACACGGCGTCGATGCTGTTGGCGGTGATCGCCTTGAAACCCAGCGCCCGCGCGACCATCTTGCGATCCAGCGGCAGCGTCGTCCCCGCCAGAGCGCCGGCGCCGAGCGGCATAACCGAGGTGCGCGCCGCCGCCTGCTCGAAGCGTTCGCTATCGCGGCCAAGCATCTCAACGTATGCGAGCAGATGATGCGCGAGCGTGACCGGCTGCGCGCGCTGCATGTGCGTATAGCCGGGCATGATCGTCGCGACGTGGCGCCTGGCGAGCCGAATGAGCGTCGCGCGCAGCCCGGCGACCAGCGCAATCACGCCGGCAATCTCGTCGCGGAGATATAGCCGCATATCGAGCGCGACCTGGTCGTTGCGCGAACGCCCGGTGTGGAGCTTGCGCCCGGGCTCGCCAATCAGCGCGATCAACCGGCGCTCGATAGCCAGATGGATGTCCTCATCGGCGATATCGAACTTGAAGCGGCCATCCGCGATTTCACTTTCGATGCGCTCGAGCCCGCCAACGATCGCGCGCGACTCGCTGGCCTTGAGCAGCCCGACCTTCGCGAGCATTTGCGCATGCGCGATCGATCCGCGAATGTCGTGCCGAAAAAGCCGGCGGTCGAAGGGCAACGACGCGGTGAACGCCTCGACTTCGGGCAGACGTCCCCGCGCAAATCTTCCCCGTATGAGATTTTTCCGGCTGCGCCCCACTTTCATTGTGAAACGAGCGGAGTAATCCGCGACGAGCGAATCAATTGAGGGGCCGCAGCTGGCACGAGCATCCGCGCGCCGCACAACTCATCGAACCGTCGGGATGCGTGATGTGGACGTCCATCTTGTGATGGCAGTGATCGCAATCTCCGGTGCGCGGTCGGGGCACGAGCTTGGGCTGTGTGCGCGGCGGCTTGAACTGGATGACTTTTCCCAACTCTATCCGCCTTTTTTAGTGGCGCGAGCCAGCGCTCGAAGCCGCACGCCTGCGAGCCTGATGAATCCGTCGGCGTCGGCCTGGTTGTAACCGCCCGCTTCCTCGAAGCTCGCGATCTTCGGATCGTACAGCGAGTTGGGCGATTTGCGGCCGGCGATCCACACGCCGCCCTTGAACAGCTTCAGCCGCGCCGCACCGTTCACGTTTTTCTGCGTATCGTCCACCAGTGCCTGCAGCGCCTCACGCTCGGGCGCAAACCAATATCCGTAATACACCATTTCCGCGTAGCGTGGGATAAGCGAGTCGCGCAGATGCATCACCTCGCGATCGAGCGTGAGTTGCTCAACCGCGCGATGCCCGTGGAAGAGGATCGTCACACCGGGCGTCTCGTAAACTCCGCGCGATTTGATTCCGACGTAGCGGTTCTCCACCAAATCGACGCGGCCGATCCCGTGGCGGCCCGCGATCTCGTTGGCGCGCTCGATGATTCGCGCGGGCGCGAGCCGCTCGCCGTTGACAGCGACCGGATTGCCGCCGGCGTATTCGATTTCGACGTACTCCGGCTTGTTCGGCGCGTCCTCGGGGGACACCGTCATGCGAAACATATCGTTGTAAGGCTCGCGCCAAGGGTCCTCGAGGATACCGCCCTCGTAGCTGACGTGAACGAGGTTGCGATCCATCGAGTACGGCTTCTCGGTGGTCACGGGCACGGGAATCTTCTTTTCGTTGGCGTATGCGAGCATGTCGGCGCGGCCCACGAAGGGCCAATCGGTTCGCCGCCACGGCGCGATGATCTTCAGATCCGGCGCGAGCCGCGCAAACGTCAACTCGAATCGCACCTGGTCGTTACCCTTGCCGGTCGCACCGTGCGCGACCGCGTCGGCGCCTTCCTCGCGCGCAATCTCGACCAACTTCTTGGCGATCACCGGCCGCGCGATCGACGTGCCAAGCAGGTAATAGCCCTCGTACACAGCGTTCGCGCGCAGCATCGGGAATACGAAGTCCCGCGCGAACTCCTCGCGCAGATCGACGATATGAAGTTTGCTCGCCCCGGTCTTGAGCGCCTTCTCTTCGAGACCCTCGGTCTCGTCGCCCTGACCGACTTCCGCGCAGTATGCGATCACTTCGCATCCGAAATGATCTTTGATCCAGCGCAGCATCACCGACGTGTCGAGTCCGCCCGAGTACGAAAGCACCAGCTTTTTTATTTTCTCAGTTGCCACGATTCCTACGTCATCATTCCGGCGACGGCGAAATCCGCAAAATTTCAGGACGTATCAGCCAGACCATCACGGCCTTCTGCGCATGCAGCCGGTTCTCCGCTTGATCGAGCACCACCGAGCGCGGGCCGTCGAGCACGTCGTCGGTGATTTCCTCGCCGCGATGCGCCGGCAGGCAATGCATCACGATCGCGCCCTTGCGCGCGTTCTTCAGCAGCGCGTCGTTGAGCTGGAAGCCCTTGAAGTCGCGACGGCGCTGCGCCGCTTCCTTCTCACGGCCCATCGAGGTCCACGTGTCGGTGTAAACCACGTCCGCGTCCTTCACCGCCTCGGCAGGATCGTCGGTGAGAGTACCGACCTCCTCGTTGCGCAGCCGCTTCATGAACTCCTTCTCAGGCTCGTAGCCTTTTGGGCACGCGAGCCGCAGCTCGAAACCCGCGAGCGCCGCCGCCTCGATCCAGCTCTGCGCGAGGTTGAAGCCGTCGCCGACGAACGCGACGCGCACTTTGCTGAGGTCGCGCCCGAAGCGTTCCTGCAACGTCATCAGATCGGCGAGCAACTGGCATGGATGAAGCAAATCGGTGAGCCCGTTGATGACGGGCACCGTTGCCTCGCGCGCAAGCTCGACCGCGGTCTCGTGCGAGAACGTGCGAATCATGATCAAATCCACGGCCCGCGAAATGTTGCGCGCGACGTCCTTCACCGATTCGCGCTCGCCAATACCGATATCATTCGGCGCGAGATAAATCGCATGCCCGCCAAGCTGCGCCATGCCGGTCTCGAACGTAACTCGCGTCCTTAGCGACGGCTTCTGAAACACCATCGCGAGCGTCCGCCCGCGCAGGTACGGATGCTCAAGTCCTATCTTGAGCTCGGCCTTGAGCCGCGCGCCGAGCGCGAGCAATCCGTTGAGTTCAGCCGGCGTGAGCGAGCTGAGATCGAGAAAATCGCGTTTCATTTCGGAATCAGCGCGTTCTTGAATGCGTTTTCGATGATCGCGAGTCCGGCGTCGGCCTCCTCGCGCGTGAGGTTCAACGGCGGCAGCAGCCGCAGCACGTTGCCCGCGGTGGCGTTGACGAGCAGCCGATTCTTGAGGCACTCCTCGACGATCGGACGCGCGTCGTGCTTGAGCACCACGCCGATGATCATTCCGAGTCCGCGAACCTCGACGATTCGATCGCAAGTGCGCGCGAACTTGCCGAGGCGTTCGAGCATGTAACCGCCGACGCTCGTCGCGTTCTCGAGCACGCCGTCCTGTTCGAGCGCGTCGATCACGGCAACCGCTGCCGCACACGCCACTGGATTTCCGCCGAACGTGCTGCCATGACTGCCGGGCGTGAAGCTCGACGCAATCTCCGCTCGCGCGATCATCGCGCCAATCGGAAGCCCGCCCCCCAGCGCCTTGGCCAGCGTCACGATGTCCGGTTTGACACCGGCGTGCTCGAACCCGAAGAATTTTCCCGTCCGCCCCATTCCGGTCTGCACTTCGTCCAGAATCAGCAGCATCTTGTTGCGATCGCACCAGTCGCGCACGCGCTTCAGGTAATCCGCGCGCGGCACGACCACGCCGCCCTCGCCCTGGATCGGTTCGACCATCACGCCGACGGTTTCGTCGCGCCGCGCGCGATCGAGCGCCGCGACATCGTCGAACGGGATCATCTTGAAACCGGGCATCAGCGGCTGAAACCCCTGATGGTACCGCTCCTGGCCAGTCGCGCTCACTGTCGCGAGCGTGCGCCCGTGGAACGATCCCAGTGTCGTCAAAATCTCGAAACGTCCGCTGCCCCATCGCCGCGCGAGCTTGATCGCGGCCTCGTTGGCTTCAGCGCCCGAGTTGCCAAGGAAGACTTTTCCCTCGCCGAAATGATTCGCCAGCCGCTCGACCAGTCGCGCCGTCGGCTCGGTGTGGAACACGTTGGAAACGTGCGTGAGCTTTTCCGCCTGCTCCTTGATCGCGCGCACGACGCGCGGATTTCCATGACCGAGGCTGGTGACCGCGAGCCCGCAGAAAAAATCGAGATAGCGGTTACCGTCGGCGTCGTACAGGTACGCGCCATGCCCGCGCGCGAACGCGATCGGCAGGCATCCGTAAACATCGACCATGTTGCGATGCGTGAGTTCTACTATCTCGGTGTTGTTCATCGAGCTTTGCCGCCCTCCGCGCTGCGCGCCGTATCGCTCAGCGCCGAAACCTTTGCGCGGCGCTGGACGACTTCAGTGCCGATTCCCGAGCGGGTGAAGATTTCGAGCAGCACCGCGTGCTTATTGCGACCGTCGATTATGTGCGTCTTCGCGACACCCTTATTCAGCGCCTCGATGCAGCACTCGACTTTCGGAATCATCCCTTCATGGATCACGCCGCGGGCGATCAGGCGCCGCGCTTCCGCCGCGTCGAGCGTCGAGAGCAATTTGCCGTCCTTGTCTTTCACGCCTTCGACGTCGCTCAGCAGGATCAATTTTTCCGCCTTGAGCGCGGCTGCAATCTCGCCCGCCGCAGTGTCGGCATTGATGTTGTAGGTCTGGCCGTCGCGCCCGAACCCGGTCGGCGCAATCACCGGGATGAAGTTGCTCGCCTCGAGCGTGCGCAGCACTTCCGGATTCACCCGATCGACTTCGCCGACCAACCCGATATCGACGCGCGAGCGCTTGCCGTTGTCGTCCGTCACGACCATCCGCATCTTGCGCGATCTGATCAGGTCGCCGTCCTTGCCCGACAGCCCGACCGCGCGCCCGCCCATGCGCGAAATCGTCGCGACGAGATCTTTGTTGATTCTCTGCAAGACCATCTCGGCCGCTTCCATCGTCGCCGGATCGGTCACGCGCATCCCGCGCACGAACCGCGACTTCAGCCCGAGCTTGCCGATCAGTTCCGTAATCTGCGGCCCGCCGCCGTGCACGATTATCGGGTTGATGCCCACCAGATCGAGCAGCACGACCTCGCGCGCAAAACTCTCGCGCATCTCCTCGGTCTGCATCGCGTGGCCGCCGTACTTGATGACGAACGTTTTGCCGCGAAAGCGCCGAATGTAGGGCAGCGCTTCGATGAGCACGTCGGCTCGATTATGGATGGCCTCTTTCACGCCTCAAAGAACCTCGCCGAAACCCGAAAGCCGAAAAGGGAAATCAAAACAGTATTGCGCGCGCGGCGCAATCCATCGCCTGCCGGGCAGCTAATACCAGTGTAACGGGCAGACGCGAGCTACAGAATATAGCGCGACAGATCCTCGTCCTTGACGATCTCGTCGAGGCGGCCGTGAACGTACGCGGCGTCTATAGTCAGCTCGCGATCCTGCATCTCCGGCGCGTTGAACGACAGCTCTTCCAGCAGCCGCTCGAGCACCGTATGCAGCCGGCGCGCGCCGATATTTTCCGAGCGCGCGTTCACCTTGGCCGCAATCTCCGCCAGCGCCGCGACCCCGTCCTCGGTGAAGCGCATACGAACGCCCTCGGTTTCCATCAGCGCGACGTACTGCCGCGTCAGCGCGTTCTCGGGCTCGGTCAGGATGCGGATGAAGTCCTCGCGCGTCAGCGCCTTCAGCTCGACGCGAATCGGGAAGCGTCCCTGGAACTCGGGAATCAGGTCCGACGGTTTCGACGTGTGAAACGCCCCCGACGCGACAAACAAAATGTGATCGGTCTTCACCGCGCCGTATTTCGTGTTGACCGTCGATCCTTCGACGATCGGCAGCAGGTCGCGCTGCACGCCCTCGCGCGAGACGTCCGGCCCGTGCGACTCGCGCCCGGCAATCTTGTCTATCTCGTCGATGAACACTATCCCCGATTGCTCGGCGCGCGTGATCGCCTCGTGCGCCACCGCCTCCATGTCCACCAGCCGCGCCGCTTCCTCCGTCGTCAGCAGCTCGAGCGCCTCGGGGATTTTCACTTTGCGCGTGCGCGTCTTCTTGGGCATGAGCTGATTCATCAGCTCTTTCATGTTGAGGCCCATCTCTTCCATACCCTGCGGCGTGAAGACCTCGATATTCGGCGCGGCGTTTGCGCTGACCTCGAGCTCGACCTCGCGATCGTCCAGATGGCCGCCGTGCAGCAGCTTGCGCAACTTCTCGCGCGTGTCCTTGTGCGAGTCGCTGTCGATCGCCTCGAGATGCCCCTCCGGCGTTATACCGGCAGGACGCCGAACCTTGGTGGGCGTGGGGAACAGGAGATCGAGCAATCGTTCTTCGGCATTCTCGCGCGCCTTGACCGCGACGCGATCGCGAGCTTCGTCGCGCACCATCTTGACCGAACACTCCGCCAAGTCGCGGATCATCGACTCCACGTCGCGCCCGACGTAGCCGACCTCGGTGTAGCGCGACGCTTCCACCTTGACGAATGGCGCCTGCGCCAGCCGCGCCAGCCGCCGCGCAATCTCCGTCTTGCCGACGCCGGTCGGCCCGATCATCAGGATATTCTTCGGCGCTATTTCGTCGCGCAACTCGGGCGCGACATTCTGCCGCCGCCATCGATTGCGCAGCGCGATCGCAACTGCGCGCTTCGCGTCATGCTGCCCGACAATATAGCGATCGAGCTCCGAGACGATCTCGCGCGGCGTCATCACTTGTGGAACTGCCATCTTGTTGGATTCCAGGATTTTGTGGCTACAATTCTTCGAACACGAATTGGTCGTTGGTGTAAACGCAGACTTCCGACGCGATCTTCATCGCGCCTTCCGCAATCTGGCGCGCAGTCATGCCGGAGCCGTGGCGAATCAGCGCACGTGCCGCAGACAGCGCGAAATTGCCGCCCGATCCGATCGCGAGGATTCCATCGTCAGGCTCGAGCACGTCGCCGACGCCCGAAATAAGCAGCGAGCTCTCCTTGTCCGCGACTACCAGCATCGCCTCGAGCCGCCGCAGGATTCGATCCGTGCGCCAGTCCTTGGCCAGCTCGACGGCTGCGCGCCGCAGCACTCCATTGTATTCCTGCAGCTTCGATTCGAACTTGTCGAACAACGTCAACGCGTCCGCGGTCGATCCCGCAAATCCCGCCAGCACGCGATCCTGATGCAGCCGGCGCACCTTCTTCGCCTTGGCCTTCATGATCGTTTGTCCGACGCTCACCTGCCCGTCACCCGCCATGACGACGTGCCCCTCGTGGCGCACGCTCAGAATCGTCGTGTGGCGAAATTCGGCGCCCGGCTCGATACCCCTGTCAGACTCGTGGGAAGGCACGTCGATAAACCTCTTTCAAATGATTCACGCTGACATGAGTATAGCGCTGCGTCGTCGCTAGGCTCGCATGACCGAGCATTTCCTGTATCGACCGTAAGTCGGCTCCATTGCCAAGCATATGCGTTGCGAAAGAATGACGCAGCCCATGGGGTGTGACACCGGAGCTCACGCCCGCGGCCTCAATTCTCTTCTGCAGTATCGTCTCGACGCTGCGCGTGGTCAGCCGTCCGCCGCGAAGATTCGTAATCACGGGACCGTTATGCTCCCACGCTATCGGCATTGCGGTCTTCCACTTTTTCAATGCGTCCAGCGCCGGCTCGCCGAGCGGCACCAGCCGATCCTTGTTGCCCTTGCCCGCCCGCACCATCACCATCCCGAGTTCTTCGTCGATATCGCGCCAGTCCAGCCCGACCAACTCGCCGACGCGCAGCCCAGACGAGTACAGCGTCTCGAATATCGCGCGGTCGCGAATCGACGCGGGCGTCGAGTCGTGCGGCGCCAACGAAAACTCGAGCAGCCGGCGAACTTCGTCCTCCTGCAATATCGACGGCAGCCGCCGTTCGTTCTTCGGCGAGCGAATCGATCGCGCCGGGCTCGCCGCGCCAATCGTCGTTTCGCGATATCGAAAGAACGCCTTGATCGCGCTAAGTCGGCGCTGGACGGTCGCCCGTTTTGCTGTCTTCATCAATTCAGCAAGATAGCTCCGGATATGATCCGCCGTGATACTCGCGACGTCGATTTCATCGACGCGTTTGCCCAATATCGCCGCGCGCTCGAGCAGGAAACTTCGGAACGCGAGCAGGTCGCGGCGATAGTTCGTCACCGTATTGTCCGCCGCGCGCGACGCTTTTCTCAGCGCCGCGGCAAACGCCTCGACCTCCACCTCCATCATCTCGCGCGCACCCATCTGAGCGGCTATGCTATCAGCGGCGATTCGGCCGAAAAAGCGTGCATTTCCAAGCCCCTCGCATTCCAGTCCCGCGGAGCACCATGCCGCACGAAGAACTCGCCGCTTCCCGATGAACTGTTGGAATTGCGCCCGAAAAATAGAGATTGTAACTGGCGATCGTGTCGGTTTTCGCGACGAGTGCCCCGGATGCGGCCGCGCGATGCACTCGTGCCGCAACTGCGGATTTTACGATCTGGCCTACAACAACAGTTGCCGCGAGACGATCTCGGAGCGGGTGGTGGACAAGGAACGATTCAACTTCTGCGAATATTTTATCCCGGGAGACGCCGCCGCTAAGGCGCAATTGAAAACGAAGACGGGCGCCCAGGACAAGCTGGAGGCTCTCTTCAAGAAAAGATCATGACGTCCCGCAAATCCCAGCTTCATGACCGATGCGCCCAGCTTCTCTTCGTCACGGCGTTCGCTTCGATCGTCGCGATCGGATGCCATCCGGCGAACAGCGCGCGCGGCGTCGTCGATCGGTTCATCGACCAATACTATGTCGCGATCGATCTGAAAGCGGCCGAGCCGTTCTGTACGGGGCTGGCACTCGACAAGCTGCGTCACGAGATTCAACTAATCGGTAATCAGAAAATCGACGCCAACACCCGCAAGCCCGTCGTGCACTACAAGCTCACTGCCGAGCGCGACGCCACCGACCATATCGAGTTCCTGTTTCGCGCGACCATCGACGTGCCCGAAGGCGGCACCTTCAATCGCAACTGGCTGATCACGGCACGCAAGGACGCCGACACCTGGAAAGTCTCGAACTTCGATGACTACGAGTAACGTCGCGGCTATCATCCTCGCTGCCGGCAAAGGCACCCGGATGCGCTCGGAGCGCGCCAAGGTCCTGCACGAACTCTGCGGAGAGCCGATGATCGCGCGCGCGGTTCGAGCCGTCGCCGCACTTAAGCCCGATCCAATCGTGATCGTCGTCGGCCACCAAGCGCGCGAGGTCGAGGCCGCCGTAAATTCCTCGAACGCGCGATTCGCGCTCCAGGAGCCGCAGCGCGGCACGGGTGAGGCCGCGCGATGCGGTCTCGGCCAGCTTCCCGCGGACTTCACTGGCGACGTGCTAATCACTTACGGCGACATGCCCGCGATCAAGGGGTCAACTCTGCGCGCTTTCCTCGACGCCCATCGAAAGCGCGCCGCAAAGCTATCGTTCATCAGCATCATTCTCGAGGATCCCGCCGCTTACGGCCGCGTGATTCGCGACGCGCGCGGCAACGTCGACAAAATTGTCGAGTTCCGCGACGCGTCACCCGCCGAGCGCGCCATCAAGGAAATCAACACCGGCTGTTACATCGTCGATAGCGCCCTGCTTCGCTCTGCGCTCGCCGAGCTGAAACCGGCGAATGCCCAGGATGAGTACTACCTGACCGATATCGTCGCGATTGCGCGTGCGCGCTGTGGAAACGAAAAAGTCGAAGCGTGGGCTGCTGACGACCCGGCGGAGTTCGCCGGCATCAACTCGCGCGAGGAGCTGGCAAATATGGAAGCCGAAATTCGTGCGGCCGTTAACCGAAAGCTGATGCAATCCGGCGTCACACTCGTTGATCCCTCGACCGCCTACATTTCTGAGCAAGCGGAAATCGCGGCCGATTGCGTGATCGGTCCCAACGTCCAGATTCTCGGCGCGTGCAAGCTCGCCGAGGGCGTGCGAATCGACGGCACCGCATGGCTGAGCAACGTCACGATTGGCCCGCGATGCCATCTGAAGCTGGGCGTGCGCGCCGAAGATTGCATCATCGGCGAGGAGTCCGAAATCGGCCCGTTCGCTAACCTGCGCGCCGGCACCGAACTCGCCGGCCACAATCGCATCGGCAATTTCGTCGAGACCAAAAAAGCGCGCCTCGGCCGCGGCACCAAAGCCAGCCATCTAAGCTACCTCGGCGACGCCACTATCGGCGCCGACACCAACATCGGATGCGGCGTCATCACCGTGAACTACGACGGCTACGAAAAGCATCACACGGAAATCGGCGATCGCTGCATGGTCGGCTGCGACACGCAACTCGTCGCGCCGGTCAAGGTCGGCAGCGATGTCTACGTCGCGTCCGGCACGACGATCATCCGCGAGGTTCCCGACGGCGCGCTCGTGATGTCGCATCATCCGCAGCGCGAAAAGTCCGGCTGGATGGCAACCTGGCGCAAACGCCACAACGACAGCCCCGACGGCAGTTTGCGGCGCAAGAAGGATCAATAAGACCAGACCGTAGTGGGTCAGTTTGAATTCCGATGCCGTTGGAACGCCGCCGCACTCGAGTGATCTTGATACTACTCAGATCTGCGGTCTTTTCTTTTGTGGCTTTCCTGATTCTGAGGTGGACCTGGGGCAGAGGGATGCTTCCTGTCGGAGTCGGGATCGGCGCCGCAATAGTCACCATCTTGATAGATTTCTCGCGACAAGTCGGGAAATTAGACCGTCCGAGCCAGTCCGATTAAACTGACCCACTAACCCGACAAACGCGTCGCTTGAACTCGCGCGACCTTGCGGGAATAATCACAGCAACGAGGTGGCGGTCGAAGCGATAGAAAACAAAAAGCGAGAGTAGCGCCAGGACTCATGGCCGTAGCGGGCGATGAGTTGACGAGGTGGAAGCAGTATCGAATGATTCGGCGGATGGCTTCCCGGCTCCACAGTCGATAGAGGCGAGAAAAACCGTGCGGGTGACCGCGCGACAAAATGCGCCTTAAGTGGCAGAGCGTCCGGCTCTGACGTGATTTTCTAAACTCTCCCCTACAAATCAGTTCGCTATCGCTGCGTTCGTGTGGTTCGGATAACTCCGTAACTTCCTTTCGATCAGGAGAGCTTTGCATAAAGTCGGCACGCGGGCAGAGAAGAGGCAGAATCTTGAATCGCGCGCGAAAAATGCGCGCTGTATAAGGACCCTCACCTTCATCCTCTCCCTGGCAGGGAGAGGGGAAGAACGCCGAGCCCGTTTCGCAAAGCTCTCTTCGGTCAGGGAGAGGAGCGAACGACTATGTGCGGAATAATCGGATATGTCGGGCCGAGCGAGGCCTACCCAATCCTCCTCGGAGGACTCGGACGCCTCGAATACCGCGGCTACGACTCGGCCGGTGTCGCAACTATCGTCGATAGCGGCAAGCTCGAAATTCGGCGCGCCAAGGGCAAGCTCGAAAATCTGCGCCACCTGCTGGCCGACGCGCCTCTGCAAGGCCATATCGGAATCGGACACACGCGATGGGCGACGCACGGCCGCCCTTCCGAAGAGAATGCGCATCCGCACAAAGCCGGCCCGGTCGCCGTCATTCACAACGGCATCGTCGAGAACTTCGTCGAGCTGCGCGCCGAACTGCTCGCACGCGGCCACAAGCTCAGCTCCGAAACCGATACTGAGCTGATCTCGCACCTCATCGAAGAGAAGCTCAAAACTGGGCGAGGACTGACCGAGGCCGTGCGCGAGGCCGTCATCCGCCTGCGCGGTTCGTTCTCGATCGTCGTGCTGTCGGAAACCGAACCCGGCAAGTTGATCGCCGCAAAGACCGCCACGCCGCTGGTGCTGGGGTTGGGCGACGGCGAGAATTTCATCGCGTCGGATATTCCCGCGATTCTCGAGCACACGCGCCGCGCGCTCGTGCTCGAAGACGGCGAGCTTGCCGAGGTCACCGCGACCACCGCGCGGCTGATGAAGTTCGACGGCACTGAGGTTACTCGCGCACCGCGTCAAGTCGAATGGGACGCAGTCGCCGCCACCAAGGGAGGCTTCCGGCACTACCTGCGCAAGGAAATAGACGATCAGCCGCAGGCATGGATCGACACGATGGCGGGACGCGCGGATGGCGGCTCATCCACAGTGCGCTTCGAGGGCGAGCTGCTGCCGGCGGGCGGCCCTGCGTCGATCGGGCGGATCGTGATACTCGGTGCGGGCGCGTCGTGGATCACGGCACAGGTCGCCAAGTTCATGATCGAGGAGCTGGCCGGGATTCCGGTCGAGGTCGATTACTCGTCAGAGTTCCGCTATCGGCGGCCTCCGATCGACGCCCGCACGATGATCATCGCGGTGTCGCAGTCGGGCGAGACCGCCGACACGATCGCCGCGATGGAAGAAGGGCGCGCGCGCGGGGCGCATTTGCTGGCGATCACCAACACGGTGGACTCGTCGATCGCGCGCAAGGCCGACGCGCAGTTGTACACGCGATGCGGTCCCGAGACGAGCGTCACCACCACCAAATGCTTTCTCACGCAGCTCGAGGCTTACTACCTGTTCGCGATTCATCTGGCGGTGCGGATGGGACGCCTGTCCGAGGCCGACGCCGGTAAGTTGCTGCAACCGGCTTTCGCGATCCCCGGACAGATCAAAGCTATCTTGGAGAGCGAGCCGAATATTCAGTCGATCGCGCGCAAGTACGCACAGGCGCGGGACTTCCTGTTCCTTGGACGCGGGATCAACTACCCGATTGCGCTCGAGGGCGCGCTCAAACTGAAGGAAATTTCCTACATTCACGCCGAGGGTTACTCGGCGGGCGAGATGAAGCATGGGCCGATCGCGCTTATCGACGACAAGATGCCGGTGGTGGTGATAATTCCCAACGACGGCCTGTTCGAGAAGTCGATGTCGAATCTCAAGGAAGTCGAATCGCGCAACGGGAGGATTATCGCGGTGACTAATCACGCGACCGCCGAGCTGAAAAGCGTCGCCGACGAAATTATCGAGGTGCCGGAGACCAACCGGATGCTGACGCCCGTGCTGATGACGGTGCCGCTGCAATTGCTCGCGTACCATATAGCATCGGAGCGCGGCACCGACGTCGATCAGCCACGCAACCTCGCGAAGTCAGTAACCGTCGAGTAGCGCGAGCGTCTGATGGGAGCGGGATTATTGCGAGCGCAGCATTCGCAGGCCGAATAGCAGGCGTTGGGCGCCGGTGACGATTTCCAGCAAGGCCATCGCGTAGCAGAGTAGTGGGCCAAGCGGGCGCAGGAGCGGCGTCGCTTCGATCAGTCCTAGCACTATGAAGAAGATTATTGCTTCGGTGCGTTCGAGGATTCCGGGTGGGTACTCGATCAATTTTGCGCCGGGGCCTTCCAGCGCCGCGCCTACCGCCAGGAATATCGTGATGTTCACGTACCAGGTGGCTACCAGGACCAGGGCGGGGAAATAGAGGGCGGGATCGCGCCACGCGATGCCGACGATCACACAGGCCTCGACGACGCGGTCGGCCGACAGGTCGAGCACGCCGCCGAGGGTGCTGGGCGCGGCGCATTCGCGCGCGATGGTGCCGTCGAGCGCGTCGAAGGCGGCGCTGAGAGTTAGCGCCGCGATGGCCCAGGTAGGATGCGCGCTCGCGAATGCGACGCCGGATGCGATGCCGGCGAGCGCGGCGAGAATCGTTGCGAGATTCGCGCTGATGCCCACGCGGAAGAGCGCGCGGGCGGATCGCGATTGCATGCGCTTGATGTGGAGGTTCGCGCTGAAGATTGTATCGAGCATGATAGCCTTTGATCGTGCGGCTGGCGCGCAGATCGCCAGCCGAGTTAACGTTCCAGACAGGTTGCGCGTTGGCAAGGGCATGATTGCGATACGGAAGCGGCGATGGATTGCCGCGGCGCTCGCGATAATCCTGACTATCGCGTGCACGCGGCCCGCGTTGTCGGCGAATGCGCTCAGCTTTCCGCCGACTAATTTTGCGATTCTGAACCCGGATAGCGGTGCTGCGATCGGACACGGCCGCTACCGAATAGAGCGTGCGCCCGGCGGCGCGACGCTGCGCGGCGAGAACGATTACTTTGACGGTCAGACCGATGTCGAGACAGCGCACCTGGAATTGGAAGGCGCGGGACAGCTACCCAAGCTGGTGGAATTCGATCACACGTTCTACAACGCCGACGGCTCGATCCTGAAACGCGCGCACGCCGATCTGAAGACGGGAGCGGGAACGTGCATCGACAACGCCGACGGACAGAAGAGCGAGCAGTCCGAGCGGCTGAGCATCCCGGAGGACACCTGGGCGGGCGCGAGCATCGTGATTCCGATCCAGGATTTTTTGCGCGCGGGCGACAGAGGCATCAGTCGTGAGTTGCACGTCTTCAACTGCGCGCCGAACCCGACGATATTTGCGATCAGCGTGAATATCGATCCGGGAGATGCGGTGTGGACGGCCTATGGCGCCGAAGCGCTGCGAGTCGAAGTGCGGCCGGACTTCGGATGGTTGAACGTGATCGTCGCAGCCTTCGTGCCCAAGCTTCATGCGTGGTTCGATCCCAACGACGGATGGGCGTTCGTCGGCGACGAGGCCGCGCGATACTACAAGGGCCCGCGAATCATGCTCGTTAAGTCGCGCGGCCACGGCGGCGACTCGGCAAGCGGCGCGCATCAGGGAAAATAGCGGAGCTGATTTCGGCAATATCTAAAAGTGGACGATGCCCTCGCCCTCGGGATGGCGTGCGGCCTTCGAGGCTTTGGGCTTTTGATACAGAAACGAAATCTTGCACTGCGGGCAGGTCCCTTCGGGCTGTTGGCCGGCGCGGCGCACCAGTTTGACGTAACGCACGGTTCCGTCCTCGCACAGATGACCGGCAACGGGGAAATCGTACACGGTGCGAACCGTGATCTTCTCGCTCATTCTTGCGCTAGCGCTCCTCAAGTCAGTTGGCTCATCCGTCAATTGATACGCACGACGATTTGTTTCGTTTCAATTCCGCAACACACCAATCGCGCTCGAATCCAAACTCGGATTAAACAAGATAGTGAAATTGCGCCGTCGATCAATCCCTTTTGATGATCAATTCGGAAAATATTTTCAGTTTTTCACTCGGCGGGAGGCCGGGCGCGCACCTCGAACGTGACGAGCTCGAACGGCTTCAGTTCGAGCGTGATGGCGCCGTCGCGCGAGCGCTTGAGGCCGGCGCGCTTCACTGGACGTCCACGGAGGTCGACAATGCGCGCGCGGCGGCCGGCGGCGAAGGTGAAGCTGGCGGTCTCGGGCGCCTGCGACGCGCTGTAAACGCGCACTTTGTAGGAGTTCGCGCGGGCAAGGGGGCGCGCCGTCGAGAAAATTACTCGCGGATTGTCGCATCCGAAGAGTGAGGCGGCGGAATCGCGTTCGCCGCGGCGGCCGGAAAAAACGCGCGGTGGCGACGTGTACGCCTCGACGCGTTGCGACAAATCGCTCTCGAGATAGCTCCCGCGAAAAGTCGCGACGGCAAATTCGAAGCGATGCTCGCCCGGTTCCTGGGCGTCGGGCGTCTCTAGCTCGGGTCCGGCCCCGCCGCGGCGCGTCGCGAGATCGGAACGCGACAGCCACCCCACGCATCGCAAAAGAGTCAGAAGAATCGTCGTGCCCGCGCGCTCGGGCCGCGCCTCGACCTCGAGGATGCCGCGGCTCGCGAGCGCGGCCGAGAACTCAGCGCCCTCGACGGCGGTGAACGTGCGCTGAGGCACGGTCGGATAGATGTCCTCGGTGCCCCGCGGTTCTGACGGCGCGAGCGGGCGGCGCAGCACGCCGAAACTGGTGTCATTCACGGCCTCGGTGGCGAAGATTGGCGTGCGCAGGGCGGCCCGCAGTCGATGGTCTTGCGACCGATTCGTAACGTCGGCGATGAAATCGACGCGGTCGAAGCCTTGGTAGAGCGTCGCGATGAGTGCGACGTCGAGTTGCTCGCGTCGCGGCGAGCGTGCGCGTCGATCTGTAGTGAGCGAGGCAGGTATTTCGAACGTCATCGAGAGCTTGATGCGCTTGCGCACGGGGCCATTGTCAACAACGCTCGCGGATATCGAGGCAGGACTCGCGATCGACGCACCATCGCTGACAGGATCGAAGTTGTACTCGTCGCCGCGATCGCCGTCGTCCTCGAAATACAGCTCCATCGCTGTGTTGCGCGCGAGATCGCGAATCTCCAGGCCGCGCGGCGTCGGAGTCAGGCGGAAGAATTCGTTCTCAATCGACGCGACCGATTCGGGTCTCGCCGGCACGGCGGCGGAATCGTCGCGCACCAGGCGATAGAAGCTGAATCCCGATTGCGCGAGATCGTCGGCGACGAAACTGACGGCGCATCGCGCGGCGCTGGTCGCATGGATGCGCATCGAGCCCGAATCGGGAATGCGCGTGCGAACCGCGTGCCTGAATTGCTCGAGATCGAGATCGCTGAACGCGGCCCGGCTCATGAAAAGATTCACCTGCAGGCGGCCGTCCGGCGCGGTTGTGATCTCGAAGCGATTCACGGTGCGGCCGAAGACGGCCGGTTGGCTCAAGCCGACGACGATCGACTTGAATTCCGCCGTCGGCATATCGGAATCGAGCGCACGCTGCTCGCGGGCAACGTCGATCGCAACCGGGATGCGGCGGCCGTCGGAAGTCTCGACAACATAACGCGCGTCCGGGTCGGCAATTTCGGCTTCGCCGGTCACAAGCGCGCGGCGAGCGAGCGATGGGTTGAATACGGCAATCTCCGACGCGTCGACGTTGCGGGAATTGAGGCACAACGCGGCGGCGCGGCGCACGGCGGTCTCGGCAAGCATCGCAGCCTGATCGAATCGGTAGCGCATGTCGATGTGCACCTGATCGACCGAACATCCGCAAATCGAATCGTGAGGATGGTTCTGAATCTCGGTGCGCCACGCCATCTCGAGGAATGCGTCGAGGCTGGCGCCGCGCCCGAGCGCGTTGGCCAGCGCGGCGAGCGGATCGGCATAGCGCTCGAGTGCGCGGCAATTCTCGAAGTCGCGCTGCTTAATCCATGTGCGTGCGGAGGTGACGCCGGGCAGCAGATGCGAGCGCAATGGCGAGCGCAGTTCGCCGCGATGGCGCGGCGTGCCGTCGAGCGGAAGTTCGGCGAGCCGGAGGACATAGTCCTCGAGCGAGCCCGTCTCGAAGGTCATTGCGGAAATCTCGCGCGCCTCGATGATCCGCGCGGTGAGGCGCGGGTCGGGCTCGGCGTGATCGGTACCGGTCATCACGAGGATCGGCGTGCCCGCGGCGAAGTCGCGCTCGCGGTCCGCGATGCGTTCGGCGCGCGCGACGAAGCTGTCAACCGATTCGAGGGGGAGATTCGCGCCGTTCGAATAGCCGTTGGGCATATAGACCGTCAGCACGGAACTGCCGTCGAGCGCTTCCCAGACAAAGCGATTGCGATTTACGTCCGCGCCGACTCCGCGCCACAGCACCGCGGTCGTGAATCCGAAGCCGGCGAGAATTTGTGGCATCTGCGCGATGTGCCCGAACTGATCGGGCAGGTAGCCGACGTCGAGCGGACGGCCGAAGCGGCGCGCGATCGCCATGCCGATTTCGAGATTGCGGATCAGCGACTCCCCGCTCACCAGGAAGCTGTCGGCGAGCACGTACCACGGCCCGACCTGGATCTTGCCCGCGCGAATCAGATTGCGCAGCCGCCGCTCGGCGCGCGGGCGCATCTCGAGATAGTCGTCGAGCACGATCGTCTGGCCGTCGAAGTGAAACGACGGAATCGTGCCGCGCTCAACCAGCGGGATCATGCGGTCGGCCATCGTGACCAGCCGCGCGCGCATCTGCTGGAACGGCTGATACCATTCGCGATCCCAATGCGTGTGAACGACGAAGTATAGTTGGTCCATAAGAGCTCAGGCGGGCCGCCGTGGGACGAGAATTTTGCGGCGCAGGATCATTATCTGTTCGCCGCGTTGATTGAGGCCGCGCGTCTCGACGTAGATTACGCCGCGGTCGCTCTTCGATTTCGACGCGGTCGTCTCGAGCACCGTCGTCTCGGCGTACAGCGTGTCGCCGGCGAAGGTCGGACTGGTGTGACGCACCGACTCGTACTCAAGGTTCGCGATCGCGTTCTCGCTCACGTCCTTCACGCTCATGCCGACCACCGTCGCCATCACCAGCAGCCCGTTGACGAGCGGACGGCCGTGCTGCGTGGTCGCGGCGTAGGCGACATCGAAGTGAAGCGGGTTGGTGTTCATCGTCATGAGCGTGAACCAGGTGTTGTCGAAGTCGGTGATAGTGCGGCCGGGCCAGTGCTTAAGAGTCTGGCCGGCGGTGAAATCCTCGAAGTAGCGATTCATGCAGGTCCGATGCCCTGTCGGGAATTATACGACGGGCGCGCCGGTTGCAATTGATTGTGCTAGCTTCGTCGAATCTATGGCGCGGCTCACGAAATTACTCGTCGCAAATCGCGGCGAAATTGCGCTTCGGATCATCCGCAGCGCGCGTTTGTTCGGCCTCAAGACCGTAGCCGTCTATTCGGCAGCGGACGCTAAGAGCGCGCACGTCGGCGCGGCGGACGAGGCGATTGCGATCGGGCCAGCCGAGGCTGCGAAGAGCTACCTCGACATCGCGGCGATAATCGCGGCGGCAAAGCAATCCGGCGCCGACGCGATTCATCCGGGCTACGGATTTCTCTCCGAGCGGCCCGAGTTCGCGCGGGCCGCGGCGGACGCGCAGATCGTGTTTGTGGGACCGCGGCCGGAGGTGATGGCGGCTCTCGGGGACAAGGTTGCGGCACGGCGAATCGCGGTCGCGGCGGGAGTTCCGGTGGTGCCTGGAATCGAAACCGCGGAAATTTCCGCGGCCCGCGCGTTTGCCGCGCTCGCCGGATATCCGATCCTGGTCAAGGCTGCCGCCGGTGGAGGCGGACGCGGCATGCGCATCGTTGCGGAAGCCGCTCAGCTCGAGAGCGCTCTGGAAGCGGCTGCGCGCGAGGCGACGGCTGCGTTCGGCGACGGGCGGATATTCATCGAGAAGTATCTCGCGCATCCGCGGCATATCGAAATCCAAGTTCTCGGCGACGAGCACGGCGCCTTGGTCGCGCTGGGCGAACGCGATTGTTCGATCCAGCGGCGCTATCAGAAAATTATCGAGGAGTCACCGGCGCCGGGCCTTTCCGCCGAGATGCGCGCGAAGATGATCGACGCGGCGCTGAAGCTCGCGCGCGCGGCGCATTACACCAATGCAGGTACCACGGAGTTTCTGGTCGAGGGTGACAACTTCTACTTCCTCGAAGTGAATGCGCGCCTCCAGGTCGAGCATCCCGTGACCGAGATGCGTTTCGGATGCGACCTGGTGTGCGAGCAGTTGCGGATCGCGTCGGGCGGCAAGGTGTCGGAGCCCGCGGCTCCACGCGGCGCGGCAATTGAATGCCGAATCAACGCCGAAGATCCCGAGCACAACTTTCGTCCTGCGACGGGAACCGTGCTCCATCTGAGTGTTCCCGGCGGGCCGGGCGTGCGTTTCGATTCGCATATGACGCGCGGCGCCGAAGTTACGCCGTGGTACGATGGTCTGCTCGGCAAGCTGATTTGTTACGGCCCGACTCGCGAGGAGGCGCGCGGGCGGCTGGTCAATGCGCTCGGCGAATTCGCGCTGCTTGGCGTGACGAACAACGCGGCGTACCTGCGCGATATCGTTGCGAGCGAGCAGTTTCGCGACGCGAGAATCTCGACACACTTCATCGATCAATTTTTTCCTGAGTGGAAGATCACTAACGACGAAATCGATGCGGCGACTGTCGCAGCAGCAATCACTGCGGGTGACGTGCAAGCGGAAAACGCTGCACCGAAGGCAAATACTGAGCGTCGGTCGCCGTGGGACAGCCTGAATAACTTCGAGCTGTGGGGATCGCGGCGATGAAGCTCACACGCGCGGGTGACTCGCACGAGATCGACGCCGAGGTGATTTTACGCGACGGCAGCACAATTCGCGTGCGCATCGGAGACCGGGAACTCGCGGCGGAGTTCAGGCCGAATGCTGACGGGGGTGGGGTTCTTGCGATCGATGGGCGGCGCTATCCCGTTTTCGGCGCGCGGCGAAAAGAATCGATCCTCGTTTCAGTCGGACCCGCTTGTTTCGAGTTCAAGCCGGCCGAGGCTGCGGCGCGGCGGCGCGCGCGCGGGCTCGCAGCGGCGGAAATCACCGCGCCGATGCCCGGCAAGGTGCTCAAGGTGCTGGTGCGCGACGGCGACCTGGTCGAGGCCGGGCAGCCGCTGGTCGTGATCGAAGCAATGAAAATGGAAACGACGCTCGCCGCCGAGAGCGCGGCGCTCGTGAAGCATGTTCGCGTCGAGGAGGGGCAAACCGTCGATCACGGCGCCGTGCTGATCGAGCTTAGTCCGCCTCCGGCTTCATCAGGTCGCGAATCCGCGCCCCGAGCCGAGTGATCCAATCCTCGAAGTCGCCGTCGCGTTCGACGACTATCTCGAGCTTGCCGTTTTTCAAAATCGAGACGCGGCCCGGATGCTCGGTGCGCAGCGGAATCACGACCGCCTCGCGCGAGATTCCCATCGGATCGATCACCGCGAAGATTCTTTCGATTTCTTTCAGTGTGACGGCCTTGAGCACGCGCGCGCCTCGTGTTCTTCGTTGAGTACGTCTTTACTTAAATTGTCAGCGTCGTAAGCTCAAGGCGCGCACAATTTTGTTCGGGGGAGGATCGCGTGTTCGGAACAATCAAGAAAGTAGTCAAGGACAAGGGCTTCGGCTTCATAATCGCGGACGACGGCGGCGACGAAGTTTTCTTTCATCGCTCGGCGTTGTCGCCCAAGGTATATTTCGACGACCTGCGCGAGGGCAACGAGGTTCAGTTCGACGTGCGCTCGGGCGAGAAGGGGCGGCAGGCATTCAACCTGCGGCTGCGTTGACTCAGCGAGCGATTTTTCTTATCGCGTAAACGCGAACCAGCGCTTCATCAAGCCTGCGACGAAGGGCGTGAGCCGCGTGCGCGTGTAGAGCCCCGCGGCGCGGCGGATTGCGTCGGCCTGCGTCGGGTAGGGATGGATCACGTCGCCGAGAGCGCCCAGTCCTACGCCAGCTTTGATCGCGGTCGTGAGCTCCGAGATCATCTCGCCGGCGTGGCTCGCGACAATCGTCGCGCCGACGATTTGATCGGTCCCTTCTTTCACGAGCACCTTCACGAAGCCGTCGGTTTCTCCGTCCAGCACCGCGCGATCGACCTCGGCCAGTTCCTGCGTATAGGTCGCGACCGAGATTCCGCGCTCTTTTGCCTCGGCTTCGTATAGTCCGACGTGCGCGATTTCGGGATCGGTGTACGTACACCATGGAATAGTCAGTTGGCTGGCGCGCTGGCGGCCGAAGAACAGTGCGTTGCGCAGAATGATGCGCGCATGCGCGTCGGCCAGGTGAGTAAACTTGTATGGCGATGCGACGTCGCCGCCCGCGTACACCAGAGGATTCGTCGTGCGCAGGTGGTCGTCGACTTTCACGCCGTTTTGCTTGTTGTATTCGATCATCGCGGCTTCGAGATTCAAGCCCTCGACAGCAGGCACTCGTCCGACGCCGATCAATATCTCGTCGGCTGAAATTTCGCGGCGGACGCCGTCGCGCTCTGTCGCGATAATTTTCTCGCCGCCAAGCTGACCGACTCCGAAAATTTTGCATCCCGTGATGATCTCCACGCCGTCGCGGACGATGGCGCGCTCGACCCGCTGCGCGGCGTCGTGATCCTCGCGAATCAGAATTTGCGGCGCGACTTCGAGCAGAGTGACCTGCGCGCCGAAGCGCGCGAACGTCTGCGCCAGCTCGCATCCGATTGGTCCGGCGCCGATCACCGCAATTCGCCGCGGCAATTCGGTTAGCGAAAAAACCGTCTCGTTGGTCAAATAGCCGGCTTCGGCAAGACCCGGAATCGGCAGCGATGCGGCGCGCGCGCCGGTAGCGATCGCGGCTTTCTTGAATTTCAGTCGCTTGCCGTCAACCTCGACGCAGTCGGGCGCGACGAAACGTCCGTCGCCGATGAAAACGTCGACGCCCAGTCCGCGAAATCGATTGGCGGAGTCGGTCGGGCTGAGGTCGGCGCGCAGTTTGCGCATCCGCTCCATCACGGCCGGAAAATTCACGCGCACCCCCGGCGGGACTTCGACGCCGAAGCGGCCCGCGTCATGAACCGCGGCGGCCGCGCGCGCCGAGCGGATCAGCGCCTTCGACGGGACGCATCCGAAGTTCAGGCAATCGCCGCCCATCAGGTCGCGCTCGACCAACGCGACCTTCGCGCCGAGAATTGCGGCGCCCGCCGCCGTCACGAGGCCCGCAGTGCCCGCTCCGATCACCACCATGTTGTAGCGGTCGGCAGGCGCGGGATTGACCCATTCTGCCGGATGCAGATTTTCCGTCAGCGCGAGGTTGTAAGCATCGAGCGGCTCGTGCTTTAGCGCGTGCGATGACATCGATGTGTATCCTTCAAGTTTTTTCGCGCAGCGCGCGTGCGCCGATTCGCGTTGCGTACACTGCCACCGCGACTGTCGCGACGAATCCGACTGCCGTGAGCGCCCATCCTGCGGGCGTGCGCTTGGCGCTACCAGCGGCCGCGCGCGCGAGGTCGCCGCTCAGCGAGCCGATATAAACGTAGAGAATTGTCCCGGGAATCATCCCAAGCCACGACGCGAAAAAGTAGTCGCGCAAAGTCACGCGCGTCAGCCCGTAGGCGTAGTTGAGCAGGTTGAACGGGAACACGGGCGACAGGCGCGTCAGGATGACGATCTTCCATCCTTCCTTGCCGACCGCTTCGTCGATCGCTTTGAACTTCGCGTTGCCTTCGATTCTTGCGCTCACCCAATCGCGCGCAAGGTAGCGGCCCACGAGAAAAGCCGCGGTCGCGCCGAGCGTCGCAGCAATCGAAACGTAGATCGAGCCGCGCACCACGCCAAAGATCACGCCGGCGCCAATCGTGAGGATCGATCCCGGAAGAAACGCGACGCACGCCGCTATGTAAATTGCGATGAACGCGAGCGGCGCCAGCGCACCGAGTCCACGAACCCAGTCGAGCGCGTTGGTCAGCCACGGTCCCGCGCCGATGCGATGCGCGCCGTAGAGGATAGCGATGACTGCAATGACGATGAGTAGAATTTTCGGGCGAAAAAAAGCTGCGGCTCGGCTGGACGCGGTGGTCATCTTGAGGTCCCGGGATTGGTAACTCGCGGGCGGGCAGTTTGGTTTCCGCCGCGGGCATCGCGGACGCGGACTGCTTATAATGCCATCGAGGATTGTGTAATCCTAATCCGCATGTCGGTCCACGAGCACGAAAAGCACGCGCGCAAGAATCTCAAAGTCGGCGTGATCACCGCCAGCGATTCGCGCACGCCCGAGACTGACGAAAGTGGCAAGCTCATCCGCACTTTACTCGAGGCGGCCGGCCACCGCGTCAACTACTACGAGATCTTGCCCGACGACGGTGAGAAGATTTCGGCCGCGATCGTCAACAACCTGGAGAACCTCGACGCGATCATCGTCAACGGCGGCACCGGCATTACTGCGCGCGATGGCACCACCGAAGTCGTGAAGTCGCTGCTCGACAAGGAGCTCGAAGGCTTCGGCGAATTGTTCCGAATGCTTTCGTTCAATGAAATCGGCGCGGCCGCGATGATGAGCCGTGCGATTGCCGGCGTGCGTCACGGCAAGTTCGTTGCCGCGCTTCCCGGTTCCCCCGACGCGTGCCGGCTTGCGGTGGAGAAGCTGCTGATCCCCCAGCTCGGGCACATCACTTATCTGCTGAGCAAATGAACAAGTTCACGATCAAACTGTTCGCGACGCTGCGTGAGCGCGCGCACACGGCCGAGCTAACGCGAGAATTTCCCGACGGCACCACGGTCGCGGACATCTGGCGGCAGATAGTCGTCGAATTTCCGGAGCTCGGCGGGCATCACAATTCTGTCGGCTTCGCCGTCAACCAGGAATACGTCCAAGGCAACTTCAAGCCCCGCAAGGGCGACGAGATCGCCTTCATTCCGCCCGTGAGCGGCGGTACAGAGACGCCGGCGTATGTCGGCAAGATCACAATCGGACGTAGTCCGATCGACGTTGCCGCGCTCGAGCGCGAAGTTGCCGACCCTGCCGCCGGTGCGATCGTATCGTTCACGGGCACGACTCGCCGCGACAACGCAGGCCGCGTCGTGATTCGCCTCGAGTACGAAGCCTACGAGCCAATGGCGCTGTCCGAAATGCGCAAGCTCGCGGTCGAGGCGGGCGCTCGATGGAAAATCACGCGCATCGCGATCGCGCACCGCGTCGGCGTCATCGAGATTGGTGAGACTTCGGTGGCGATTGCGGTCTCGTCGCCGCATCGGGCCGAGGCGTTCGAGGCGTGCCGGTTTGCAATCGATCGGTTGAAGGAAATCGTGCCGATCTGGAAGAAAGAGCATTTCGAAGGCGGCGAGGTGTGGATCGGTTGCCAGACTTCGCACCCGCCGGCGCTTGAATGATCGCTGCGGATACCATCATTGACCGCCCGGACAGTTACCAGTTACAAATGTAAGATGGCGTTGGGCGAAATATCCGTCGAAAAAATCATTCTGGCTGAGCCGCGCGGCTTCTGTGCAGGCGTCGATCGCGCGGTCGAGGCCGTCCGCAGCGCGCTGCGCTCTTACGGCCGCCCCCTCTACGTGCGCCATCAGATCGTGCACAACCGCTTCGTGCTTGAAGCGCTCGAACGCGAGGGCGCGATTTTTGTCGAGAGCCTCGACGAAGTGCCCACGGGCCAGCGCGTCATCTTCAGCGCGCATGGCGTCGCGCCCAGCGAATGGGATCGCGCCAAGGATCGCGCGCTCCGCGTTATCGACGCCACCTGCCCGCTCGTCACCAAGGTCCATCTCGAAGTCGAAAAATACGACAACGAAGGCCGCACCGTAATCCTGATCGGCCACGCCGGCCACGAGGAAGTGAAGGGCACGCTCGGCGTCGCCCCCGGCAAGGTGGTGCTGGTCGGCAGCGTCGCCGAGGCGCGCACCGTCGCGGTCCAGAATCCTGAGCGCATCGCCGCCGTCACGCAGACCACGCTCAGCGTCGACGACACCCGCGAGATCATGGAGACGCTCAAGGAGCGTTTCCCCACGATGCAGGCGCCGAAGACCGACGACATCTGCTACGCGACGCAGAACCGCCAGAACGCAGTCAAGGAACTGGTACAAGTCAGCGACGCGGTGCTGGTCGTCGGCTCGAAGCAGAGCTCGAATGCGAACCGGCTGGTCGAGGTCGCGCGGATGCGCGGTGCGCGCGCGTTCCTGGTCGATTCGATCGCCGACGTCGAGCCCGCGATGCTCGAAGGTGTGCGCGCGCTGGGCCTGACCGCGAGCGCGTCGTCGCCGGAATGGCTGGTCGAGGAAATCATCGGCGCGTTCGCGCGCTCCGGCGCCGAGGTCGAGCTGCTGAGCGTCGCCAAGGAGCGCGTGCATTTCCCGCTGCCGATGCCCACGGACTGATCTGTATCCTCTCCCTGCAAGGAGATCTTTGCATAACCTGCCGCGCCCTTCTGTCTCCTCGCCCTGTTAGGGCGAGGATGAAGGTGAGGGTCCGATTACAGCGCGCATTTTTCGCGCGCGATTCAAGATTCTGCTTCCTGGAACGCGTGCACATAGGTTACGCAAAGATCTCCTTCAAGGGAGAGGATTAAGGTGAGGGTGATTGTACAGCGCGTTTTTTGCGCGCGATTCAGGATTCTGCTCCGTTCTCAGCAGCTGTGCTGCGATTACGCAAAGCTCTCCCGGCAAGCCACGCCCGCTGACGTACGCGCATCTCGTCTTGACAATTCCGCACTATTGCTTGCAGACTCATCCGGATTTCGCCGAACCCGCGAGAGGAACATTTCGATGCGAACAGCTATCGCACGCGCGCTGATACTGCCCGTCCTGCTGGCAATACCGTTGGTCAGCGGATGCCAGTCCGAGGCGAAGAAGCACCTGTACAAAGCTGAGGATCTGTTCGAAAAGCGCGATCTCGACGGTGCCAAGAAGGAACTGGAGCTTTCGATCAAGGACGACCCCAACGACCTCGACGCGCACAAGTCGCTCGCGCATATAGATGAAGCGCTCGGCGATCAGGAAGGCGCCGCCAAGGAATACATGGCCGCCTCGACGCTCGATCCCACCGACCAGAAGCTGCTCGAAAAGGCGCGGCTCTACAAGCAGCTCGAGGACATGGCGAATTCCTCGGGCCAGGCGCTCGATAAGATCAAGGCGGGCAAGGTCGAGGAAGGCCTCGCTCAGCTCAAGGACATCATGGTCACGACCAGGATTCCCGCGGCTCGTGAAAAAGCGGTGAGCGCGCTATCCGACTCGATTCCAATCATCGAAAAAATCGGCGATCAACAGTTGGCCGACAAGAAATACCCCGACGCCATCGTCACCTACGAGCAGGGCATCCGCGCCGCGATGCTGCTGTCGAGGGCGCACAAGAGCGAAACGCTCCTCCCCGACGCGGACCCGATGATGCAAAAGATAAATGAGGCCGCCAAAGCTGCCGGCACTCCCGACGCCACTTTCAAGCTGTTCAATGACGTGATCGGCGATTATCCGGACAACAAGGTCGCCAACCTGCAGTTGGCGCAGGTCTATCTCAGCAAGACTCCGCCCGACTATGACACCGCCGCCGACCTGGAAGAGCGCGGCGGCGCGCCCGACGACCAGGTTCGCAAACTCCGCGACATGGCCAAGAAGCATCGCAAGTGAGCGGCGTGGGCCCTCCACGCTCGCGACTGCGATGAGCTAGTGCCACAATCGAGGCCCGATGCGCCGGCGCGGCTATATCGCGGTCGAAGGCCCCATCGGGGTTGGCAAAACGAGCCTGGCGCAGGCGCTCGCGCGCGAACTGGGTGCGCGCCTGATGCTCGAGGATGCCGACAACAACCCGTTCCTGCCGCGCTTCTACCAGGATCCCGACAAGTACGCCTTTCCCGCTCAGCTTTATTTCCTGCTCACCCGCCACCATCAGCAGCGTGAGCTGAAGCAGCAGGATCTCTTCACGCAGGCTACAGTCGCCGACTATTTGTTCGCGAAAGATAAAATTTTCGCCGCGATGAATCTCGCGCCCGACGAGCTCAAGCTCTACGACAACGTGTACAAGCTGCTCGACGCCGAGATGGCCAAACCCGACCTTGTCGTGTACGTGCGCGCGACTATCGAGGTGCTCGCCGAGCGCCTGCGCAAGCGCAATCGCGACTTCGAGCGCCACATCAGCTTCGACTACCTCGAGCGCGTGTCGTCCGCCTACCGCGATTTCTTTTTCTACTACGACGAGGCCCCGCTGCTGGTCGTCGACACCTCCGACATCGACTTCGTCGCCAACCCCGAAGACCTCGGCCAGCTAATCCGCGAAATCGACCACGCCGGCCCCGGCACCCAATACTTCGTCCCCCGCAAAAATTGAGCGGCTTGATAGAGAATTATGTTGAAGTTGACAGCGAAGGCTGATGGACCGGCGAGCACGTGACAGGTCGGCCTGCGGTACGATAAAAAGTTGGGAAGTGGCGAACTCCGCTAGAAGCGAAGTTCCGTCTACCGTTCAGTGGAGAACCATCGCCATGCCTCGCGAGATACGCGCTCAGCGATGATGGGCGCGGCCCTGCTAGTAGCCTCGATAAACTCCTCCGAAGCTTCGAGATCAGAAGGATCGATGAAGACGCGCTTGTCCAAGTCGAGTCGAAGGGCCTTACTTTTTTCGATACCTCGAACCGAATAGCGGATCAGTGCAAATGGAGCATAGTGTCCCGCGTTGACTTCTGCGCGGAGAAATCGGACTGCTGGATAGTCGACCGACGAAAGATCAAGGGGGATGATCCGGGTAGTTCGTCTCGTGTCTGTGGCTGGCATTTTTACACACCTACCCTCTAGTAGACTGCGGTGCGCCGTATAACACAATTTCGCGGAATATTGCCAACGGCAAGAATTTCTGCATCTCTCAACGATGCTGCAAGACCCCAAATGAAGGGACTTACGGTGGCGTAGCGCACTCCGATTCCACCTGCAGTCGATTGCGGTATAGGCAGGTGCAAAAAAAAGGCCATCAGCGAAGACACGACTCCCAACAAGACCGTCGGGTATCCGTCATGCTGGTACCCCACAGGATCAAAAGGTCCAACTGCCGCCGCTGCAATTTCTTTGAGCGGATCAATCAGAGTGAACCCAGATGACGGGCCATTGATTTCGATTTCGTACACGTAGGCGGGCGCATGTACCGTAGGCTGATTTGTACCCGTCTCAAGCGCGTAGTGCAATGCTACTGGATGCGACCGCGTGAGCGAAATGTATGGGCTCAGTGTCAGACCCTGCGCGACATGTTGGATGATTCTGGTGGTTGATGGCGTGATACCCGGATCGCGAGGTTGAAACCCCAAGGCCGTGGCGTCATTGAGGTTCCAGTACGTCCCTGTTCCCGCCCCTCGATAGTAAATTGGCATAACGGCTCCTTGTGCACCTTTTGTCAGGCTGAGGCAACAACTCGCCGTAAGGCTGCAAGCACAGTGTCTTGACAAAATATGCTTGCTGCTGTAGGCTACGTACTGCAAGCATCTAAGGAGAACGGCAAGTATGGTTGACGAGACTCCTCAATCTAAAGGCGGGATCGCCCGAGCACAGGCCCTATCGTCAGAAAAGCGCATTGAAATTGCTCGCATCGCTGCTGAATCGCGGTGGAGCAATGTCCCCAAAGCGATAACTGAAACCAGAGTCCTCAAGATTGGTGATGCCGAGATTCCGTGCGCAGTTCTAGAAGACCAGCGCCGCGTGCTGACTCAGGAAGGTGTTCTTCATGCGATTGGACGCGCAAAAAAAGCCAAGGGCGGACAAGGCGCGTCCGTGGTCGACAACCCGCCCGCTTTTCTGGCGGCGAAAAACCTAAGGCCCTTCATTTCTGAGGATTTAATCAGATCGACGACTCCGATTCTCTTTAGGGCATTCAGTGAGCGTGGCGCAGTGCGGGCTTTCGGGTATGACGCAAGACTACTTCCCGAAATCTGTAAAGTTTTCGTCGACGCAAAGCAGGCTAGAAAGTTACTTCCGAGCCAGCTTCATATCGCCGAAAAGTGCGAGCTACTTCTTAAAGCTTTGGCCGGGATTGGAATCATTGCTCTCGTCGACGAGGTTACGGGTCACCAAGCACAACGTGATAGAGCAGATCTACAGAAAATCCTCGAAAAATACATCAATCCTGAACTCATTCCGTTACCGTGGACCAAGCGATTTCCGGAAGAGTTTTATAAGGAACTATTCCGGCTGCATCGATGGCAGTACAGCCCTCCCTCTGTGAAGCGGCCAAGACTTTTGAGTTCTCTGACCGCAAGACTTGTCTATAAGCAATTGCCCCCGGGGGTTTGGGAAGAACTTAAGCGTGTTAATCCCGCGAACGATGAGGGACTGAGGAAGCATCCTCACTGGAGGCACTTATCCAAAGACATCGGGAACGAGCATCTGGCGAATCAGTTGATCGCCGTTACTACACTGATGCGGTCGGCACCAAATTGGCGGGCCTTTGAACGCCTGTTTGAGCGTGCATTCCCACCAAAGCAATTGTCTCCCCAGATAAACCTCGCCCTGGCTTACAAAGATGATGAGAGTGTGATTCCTGCTCTCGGTTGATATGCGGCGCGTAACGGCGTCGAAACTTGAGTTCGAGGTTCAGGGCCCTAATCGGGGATGAACTCTTCAGCGTGACCTGGCCGGATTTTCTGTGCCACTACTGTGGTATGGATAACTGTCACAACGTTCCCTCCCGATTGGGCCGGCCCCTTGGGCGACGCCAGCCTTGCCGAAAAATAATTTCTGACGGAACGAAGCTACCCTTGGTGTCGGAGCGCTTTCAAACCACAATGGGTGGTATAAATTCCTATCTTCCGCTTTTTCGATCAATCAGAATCGCGCCTGCGGCAGGGGCTCGCACGATCGCCATCCATCACCTCACGCTTGACATAAGCGAAGAAATAGCGAAAATAGGTCGCTTCAAGGAGGACATCCAATGGCGACCTGGAATGAATTCGAAACCGACGCGCCCGATATCGCGGCGGCGGGACGACAGATGCTCTATCAATTCGGCGTTGGCCTCGCCTTCCTCGCGACGCTGCGGAAAGACGGGGCGCCGCGCCTGCATCCGATTTGCCCCACCATCGTCGACGGCCACCTCTACGCGCTCATCGGCCCGACCCCCAAGCGCGCCGACCTCCGGCGCGACGGCCGCTACGCGCTGCACACCTTCCCGCCGGTGGACGTCGACGACGAGTTCCTCGTGATGGGCCGCGCGACGTTCATCGACAGCGAAGCGATCGCCGACAAGGTCCGTAGCGACCTCGTCGGACGCGGCATGACCACCACCAACGATGAACTTGCGTTCGAGTTCCGCATCGAAAGCGTGATGCATGCGAAGTACCCGGGCGGCCACGGCACCTGGCCGCCGAAGTATTCGATTTGGAAATCGCGCTGATGCTGTGACACAAGCCGATGGCCTCGAAAGACAAATCACCGCAGCTCGCGATCGGCTTTCGCGTCAAGACTGGCCGCGCGACTGCGATCGTGATGGCGGGACCGGCGTCCACGCCGCGTGTCTTATCGCGCAGGAGTTTGCAACTCTGGGATCCTGTGATCCCCGAGTCCCATCAGCCATTCCATGCTGAGCTCGAACTGCCGCCCGCCGAAAGCGCGCGCGTCGTGCCGCAGGCTCTGAAAGCCGTCGAGCGCGTCGCGCTGTCCGCGTTGCGGGAGCTGGTCGATGAGATCCAGCCCGCGTTGGGCTCGATACTTGGAATCGCGCTCGTCGCTGGCAGCGGCACCGATCCCGAATCGATTCGCAATCCTCACATGCGCGCGCACGCCCGCGAGGGCCAGCTCTTCCCGCACGCGCTCTCGGCAGCTGCAAAGACGATGCGCATACCGGCGCTCACGCTCGTCGAGTCTGAAGTCTTCACCAGCGCGGCCGCAAAGCTTGGGAAATCTCCCGACGCAATCAAGCTCGCCGTGACTGAATTAGGCAGCGCCGTCGGCAAGCCGTGGAGCGCCGAAGAAAAAGCCGCCGCGGCCGCCGCCTGGATCGTGCTTGCAGATCGATGACTACGCGTCGCGATCGTTGAACGCGATCTCGATATTGTCCGCCAGCTTGAAATCCTTGTCGGTCACTCCGCCCTCGCTATGCGTCGAGCACGAGAACGTCACGCGCGTGTAGTTGATCGTAATGTCGGGATGATGGTCGGCGGCCTCAGCGATTTCGGCGACCTTCTGCACGAACTCGATGCCGTGAAGGTACTCCTTGAACTTGAACATCTTGCTGATGGCGTTGTCCTTGTACTCCCATCCGGGGAGCGCCTTCAGCTTCTCCGCGATCTGCTCCGCGCTCAGCTTCGCCATCAGCGTGTCCTCCGATTCCGGCCCGGTCCCCATCCTAGTCCCGCGCATAGCGATCGCAAACGACGCGGCGTTATCCACGTCGCGCGCGCCTGTGGTAATACAGGCTTGAGAGACCGAAACGTAAACAGGGGACGCTGAAAAGACGATGGCCAACAAATACGTTACCGACGAAGCCCGCAAGCAAATCGGCAAGACTTCCGAGCCGCGAACTTACGAGGTCGAGCGCGGCGCGATTCGCCGCTTCGCCGAGGCGATCGAGGATCGCAATCCGCTCTTCAACAGCGAGCGCGACGCGCGCCAGACCCGCTTCGGCAGCATGATCGCGCCGCCCACTTTCTGCCGCTCGATGGGCTCGCCGATTCCCGATATCAAGCTCGACATGCCGACCTTCCGCGGCCTCGACGGCGGCTCCGACTGGGAGTACTTCGTGCCGATTCGCGCCGGCGACCGCATCACCGTGCAATCCAGGCTCGTCGATTTGCGCGAGGCCGCCGGCCGGCTTGGCCCGATGGTGTTCAGCACGGTCGAGACCACTTATACCAATCAGTTCGGCGAGGTCTGCGTCATTCAACGCTCCACCGGAATCCGCTACTAGAGTTATTCGAGAGGATGCCTACGATGGCGAAACAAACCTATTTCGAAGATGTCGAAGTCGGCACCGAGATCGGACCGCTCGAAAAAAATCCGACCACCCAGCAGCTCGTCCGCTATGCCGGCGCGTCGGGCGACTTCTATCAAATCCATTACGACAAGGATTTCGCGGTCGGCAACGGCCTCCCCGGCGTAATCCTGCACGGCGCGTTGAAGAACGCGTTCCTCGGTCACCTGATGACCGACTTCGCCGGCGAGCTCGGATGGCTGCGCAAGCTCGGCGTGCAGTACCGCGGGATGGATCAGCCGGGCACCAAGGTCGTCGCGCGCGGCAAGGTCTCCAAGAAATACACCGACGGCAGCCATCACATGGTCGATTGCGAAATCTGGCTCGAGAACGCCAAGGGCGAGAAGACCACGCCGGGCTCCGCCACCGTAATCCTGCCCTCGCGCGCCGCGAGCCGTTGAGGTAACCCGCGATGCCGATCCGGCGCGAATTCCCGCCGCGATCGCTGAACGCCGAGGCTCTTAACGAGGGCCGCGTCGATTCGCACTACACCAAGGTGCTGCTGCGCCTGCTCGCCGCGCATGCGATGGCCGAGAAGCTCACCGCTATCGGTTACCAGCGCGCGCTCGCGACGCTCGACAACCCCGATCTTCGCCCCATCGTCGAGAAGAACTTCGCCGAGGAAAAGAAGCACGCGCGACTTATCTACGATGCGCTCGAAGAACTCGGCGTGTCGCAGCAAGCCGCCGACCGCTCGATGATCGCCGTGCTCAAGGCGCCCTCCTTCGACGCGCCCAGTTACTTCGCGTCGAAGGCCGAAGGCGAGCTTGACCTCCTGATGGCGTCGCTGAGCCTCGACACCACCGGCCTCATCATGATCGGCGAGAACTACAAGGAATCCAGCTACGCGCCCCATGCGCGCGCCGCCGAAATAATTCTCGACGAGGAAGCCGACCACGAAATCTTCGCCTCGCGGCAGCTTGGCGACGCCGTCGAGCATTTCGGCGTCAAGTCGGTCAACACCGCGCTGCGCCGATGGATCCCGCGCGCAGTGAATTTCTTCGGCCCGCCTGGCACCGGCTTCACCTACGACTGCATCCGCTATGGTCTGAAATCCCGCGACAACGAAGAACTTGCCGAGCTCTACGTCACGATGCTGTCGAGGCGATGCGAACAGCTAGGCCTCGAGATGCCCGCCCTCACGGCAACCTATCCCCACTCCCTCGCCTGATTCGGGGCCGCGCGGCGGCGTCAGTCGGTGACGTCCAGCGCGCGCAATGCCAGGCCGCGCGCAACGGAGGTGAACTCGTCGCCCATTCGGATTCGATCGGCGCCGAAGCGCTGGATAAAAATCCGCCGCACCGCCGGCACGAACGACGATCCTCCGGTCAGGAACACGCTGTCGATCGCGTCGGGCTTGAGTGCGACCGTCTTCATCAGCCGATCGACGCATCCGGCGATCTGTTCGAGATAGCGCGCGATCCAATTTTCGAAATCAGGCCGCGCAACTATCCTCTCGATCAGGACCGGCGGATCGGAAAACATGAAGTCCGCCGCTTCCAGCGCGGAGAGCTCGAGCTTGGTCTTCTCCACCGCTCGAAACAGGAAGTAGCCGAGATCGTTTTCCACTATATGAATCAGCGCGGCGATCTTTTCCGGTTCGAAGGATTCGCGCTTCAGTTCGTCGAACTTCAGCATCGTCGCGCGAGCTTTCAGGAACGACAGATGGTGCCATCGCTCCAGATTTGTGTACGGCCAGGTCGGCGCCGGCAGCACCATCCCGTACGGCGAGCGGTACTTCGTGCCGCGGCCGAGCGCGGGCGCGACCAGGTGACGCATCATGCGGCTGTCGAAGGCGTCGCCCGCGATGCCGACGCCGTCGTTGCCCAGGATCTCGTAGCGCGCCGCGCCATGCTTCGCGGCCGCTCGCGGCTTCAGTTGCAACACCGAGAAGTCGCTGGTGCCGCCGCCGAAGTCCGCGATCAGCACCGTCTCGTCGCGCGTGATTCGCAGCGCGTAGTCATACGCCGCCGCAACCGGCTCGTACTCGAACACAACGTCGGTCCATCCCGCGCGCCGAATCGCGATGTCGAGCCGGCTGCGTGCGAGCGCCTCGTCCGGATTGCCGGCAGCCGCGAAGTGAACGGGGCGGCCAACCACGATTCGCGGCGGCAATTCGCCGAATTGCGCGATCGCCGCATCGCGGAGCGCGCTGATGATCGGCGCGATCAAATCTCCAAGCGTGTACGTCTCACCCATGACGTCGGTGGACTCGAAAGTCTTGTCGGCCAGGAACGACTTGAGCGATTGCACGAGCCGCCCGTTGCCCGCGGCCGCGAGGTAGCGCCGAATCGCGTCGTTGCCGACCGAGACGGCTGAATCGGTGCCGCCGGTTTCTTCGACCGCCTCGAAAAACAGAATCGAGCGGAACGTCTCGGACACATCGCCACGCTCGGCGGCGGGAAACCGCGCCAGGCGCGGCGAACCATCTGGGCCGACGATCGCTATCGCACTGTTGGTGGTGCCGAAATCGAGACCGACCGCCTCAACTTTAGCCGCCGTGCGAGCGCGGGAGATTTCCTGCGTCATGCGTTCACGATCAAGGCGCGTCGAACTCTTGTCAACGTTGAGGATCGCGCATATACTGGCCAAACCCTCAGGATGTGGATCGCCATGCGAACTGCATCCGCCAAAGCCCGGTCCTTCAGCGGACGAGATTTCCTCGTCCGTATTTTTTTCAGGCGCGCATCGCCAGCGCGCGCAGGAGGGAGAGCATGCCGCCGGAAATTTCGGAGTCTGAAGTCGCCGCGCAATGGGATCGCAATGCCGATGTGTGGGCCGACCAGGTGCGCAAGCGCTGGGACATTTTTCGCGAGCATTGGAACAATCCCGCGTTCCTCGAATTCGCCGGCGACCTGCGCGGCCAGACTGTGCTAGATGCCGGCTGCGGTGAGGGACACAACACGAGGATCTTCGCGCGACGCGGCGCCCGCATGACCGGCATCGATCTCTCCGGCAAAATGATCGCGCTCGCTGTCGCCGACGAAAAACGCGAGCCACTGGGAATCCGCTACGAGCGCGCTTCCTACACCGACCTCGCAAACTTCAGTGCGGATTCTTTCGACGCGGTCATCTCGACAATGGCGCTAATGGACGGTCCCGATTTCCCCGGCGCGATGCGCGAAATCGCGCGCGTGCTGCGTCCGGGCGGGACGCTCGCGTTCAGCATCTTGCATCCATGTTTCGCGACCAAAGGCTTCGGCTGGCTCAGAGATGATTCGGGTCGCGCCATCAAATTCACCGTCGCGGATTACTTCAACGACGAAGCGTGGATCGAGCGCTGGAAATTCGGGCACGCACCAAACGCATCGCAGGTTGAGGAGTTTGGCGTGCCGCGCTTCGATCGCACGCTCGCCGACTACATCAACCCGACGGTCTCTGCTGGTCTCAGGCTCGACGAGATTCGCGAGCCGCGCGCGCCCGAGTCCGCCTGCAAATTGCATCCGGAGGCGTTTCGCAAATTTCGCGATCACGTCCCATTGTTCTTCTACGTTCGCGCGTCGAAGCCGTGAGACTAAGAGTGACTCGCACCCTGACAGGAATCCTGGCGGCGGCTTTTTGCACGATGCTCGCAGGATGCGGCGCGCAGGGCGAAGCGTATCAGCCGAGGGCGGCGCCCGCGTCGCGGAGCGTTATCTACATCTATCGGCCGTACGGGCTTATCAGTTCGCAGGTGAATCCGATGATTGTCTGCGGCCATGAGAGTATAGAATTGGAAACCGCCGGCTTTTACGAGTTCATCGCGGACACGGGCCCGATAACGTGTGCGACCCCGGCCGACGCGACGGCGGAGTTAAAGTTTGACGCGCACGCGGGCGAGAAATACTTCATCAAGGAGGACGTCGCGTCCAGCGGCGTCGCCGGCAGCAACGTGCATTTCAAATTGATGGATGCCGAGGTGGGCGAGGACGAGATAAAGGAATGCAGCCGCCAGGGAATAAAGCAGTGAATCAAATACCGCGAATCATAACCCTGCTGCCGAGCGCGACAGAGATCGTTTGCGCGCTCGGTTTCGAAGATCGATTGGTCGGCCGCTCGCACGAATGCGACTTCCCGCGCTCTGTAGTGCGCATCCCCGCGTTGACGGAACCGAAGTTCAATCCCGAGGGCACCAGCGCCGAGATCGACCAGCGAGTGAAAAAGATCGTCGGCGAAGCGCTCTCGGTCTATCGCGTCCATGCGGCAATGCTGCGCGAACTTCGGCCCGACGTGATCGTCACGCAATCACAGTGCGAAGTGTGCGCGGTCAGCGAGCGTGACGTGGAAGCCGCAGTGGCAGAGTGGCTCGGCGCGCGCCCGAAGATCGTTTCGCTGGCGCCGTACGGCCTCGATGACATCTTTACCGACATGCAGCGGGTGGCGGATGCGCTCGATACTTCGGCACGCGGGACGGAACTCGTCGAGCGGCTGCGCATGCGACTCAGCAAGATTGCGGACCGAGCCCGCGGCGTGTCGGATCGCCCGAGCGTCGCAACGATTGAGTGGATCGATCCGCTGATGGCGGCGGGCAACTGGATGCCGACGCTGGTCGAGATGGCCGGTGGCGTAAATCTTTTCGGCAAAGCGGGCGAGCATTCGCCGTGGATGAAATTCGACGAGCTGGTCACCAAAGATCCGGACGTGATTTTGATCTCGCCGTGCGGCTTCAACATGGATCGCGCGGCGCAGGATCTGCCCGCGGTGACGAATCGTGCGGAGTGGCACGGGCTCAAGGCGGTGCGCGGCGGGCGCGTCTTCATGGCCGACGGCAATCAGTATTTCAACCGGCCCGGTCCGCGAATCGCGGAGTCGCTGGAGATTCTCGCCGAGATCGCGCACCCGGAGCTGTTCCATTTCGATCACGAAGGCTCCAGCTGGCGGCGACTGCAGTAGCAACGAAGAGCTATTTTTTCGCGAGATAAGCCATCCCGACGCGGGCCGGCGTGAGATTTATTCCGAACTCATCGACCAGCGGTTTGATGTTGCATGCGTTGTCAGCCGTGACGAAGGTGACCGCGTCGCGCGACAGCAATGGCTTGGGCATCTTTTCGAGCAGGCCGCCGACACCGCGCATGATCCCTTCCGGAATATGAAACAGCGGGCGGCGATGTCCGCTCGCGTCCATGATGATCCGCATCATCTCGTCAAACGTCATCAGATCAGGCCCGCCGATTTCGTAAGTTCCATTGCGGCCGCGTCCCGACACTGCGAGCATCACGCAAGCGGCGAGGTCGTCCACCAGCACCGGCTGAACTTTCTGCCGCCCGGTGCCGGGCACTCCGAAGACCGGCGCGAAACGTAGCGCACGGGCGAGACCGTTAACGACTTTGTCCTCCGGCCCGTACACCAGCGACGGGCGAAAGATCGTGTACGCCAGCCCCGACTCGCGGATCGCGCGCTCGGCGCGGCCCTTGGCGCGAAAGCCGGGATGTGCGCTGTTCTCGTCGGCGGCGGCGCCGCTTATGTAGATGAACTGCTCGACGCCTGCTTGCTTCGCGGCTTCGACAAGCGCGACGGCGCCGCCATAGTCGATTCGCTCGAAGGTGAGGCCACGGCGCGGATTTTCGACCGGGTAGCCGTCAAACTGGATCGCATCGACAATCGCGCTAGCGCCCAGGAGCGCGTCCTTCAGCGATGCGGACTGCGCGATGTCTCCGTGGACAAATTCGACGCCGGCCAAATCGAGCTGCGCACGCGCCTTCTCGGGATTTCGCGTGAGCACGTGCACTTTGATTCCGCCAACCGCGACCAAGCGGCGAGCGATCGCGCGACCGATGAATCCCGAGCCGCCCGCGAGCGCGACAATTTTTCCGTCCATTGATTTGATTCTGAGCTTGACTCCGCGGCGAGGCTATTGGTTCCGCCAGCGTGGCGAGAACCGCTCGCGCGCGATGAACTCGCCGCGTCCGGCGGGTGCGTCGACCTTGCGATCGGTAACGATTGGCCTGCCGCGCGAGATTGTCATCTTCGGCCATCCGGTGACTTCGAACCCTTCGAACGGATCGTAGTCGGAGCGCGAGTGCATCTCGCGGCTGTTGATTACGACTCTGCAAGCGGGGTCGAAGACCACCAGGTCGGCGGCGGCGCCCTCGACGATCGCGCCCTTGCGCGGATACATGCCGAAAATTTTCGCGGCGTTGGTCGCCGTCAGATCGACCCATCGCGAAATCGAGAGGCGGCCCTTCGCGACGCCTTCAGAATAGAGCATCGGCACGAGCGTCTCGAGGTTGGACATCCCCGGCGGCATCCGCGTGAAGCGATTGGCGGAAATTTTGCGCTCGAGAGTCCAACTGCAGTGATCGGTCGCGACGACGTCCACGGTGCCGTCCTCGAGCGCGGCCCAAAGCGCGTCGCGATGCTCGGCGCTGCGCAGCGGAGGATAGCCGACGTACTTCGCGCCGTTGGGTTCGAGGAAGCGCTCTTCGGTCAAATACAGATAAATGGGCCGGGTCTCGGCGAGCACGACGCGGCCGCGGGAGCGCGCGCGGCGGATTTCGTCGACAGCCTCGCGGCTCGACAGATGCACGAAGTAGGCGGGCGTGCCGGACAACTCGGTCATCGCGAGCGCGCGCCGGACCGCGGCGGCCTCGGACAACGGCGGGCGGCTGGCCGCGAAGTGCGTCACGTCATGCTTGTCGGCGGCGAGCAGACGCTCGGTGCAAAATCCGATCAGGTGCTCGTCCTCGGCGTGAATCGCAAGCAGGGCACCGCTATCGCCTGCCACTCTGAACGCGCGCATGAAGTCGCGCGCGCGAGCCTCGAAACCTTGCATCATGAAGATCTTGAAACTGGTGACTCCGCGCTCGACGACGCGCGGAATTTCGGCGATCGCCTCGGGCGACGGATCGAGCAGTGCAACGTGAAAGCCGTAATCGATGAGCGCGCGAGCGCGCGCCTTGGCGCTCCATTTTTCGATCGCATCGGCGAGCGAGCCGCCATGCGCCTGGAATGCATAGTCGACGATCGTCGTAACCCCGCCGGCGACCGCGGCCGCGGTGCCCGACTTGAAGTCGTCGATGGCGTGCATCGAGAACATCTCGGCGTCGAGATGTGTATGCGGATCGACGGCGCCGGGAATGAGGAGCATCCCACAGGCGTCGATGGTGCGACGCGCAGATTCGAGCGCGCCTGGCGGCGCGATGTTCACGATCTTTTCCGCGATCACGCCAACATCAGCCGGAGCGACGCCAGAGGGCGTTACTACAGTTGCGCCGACGATCGCGAGATCGAGCATCGCGACGACTCTAGGCTAGACGTGCTTTCGGTGCGGTCGATGAATGAGGGGGCGCGGCGTTCGGCGACGGCGGACGCGCTTCAACGGATGCAGTTTCCGAGTTGAAGCCGGTTTCTCGGCGTGGGTTGCCTCGATCAGAGGCGTCAGCGAGAAGCGCGAGACTTCGGGCGGGCAGTTGATGCGGATCCTCAGCCAAAACGTGCCCAGACCGCGATTGGTATAGATGTAAAAATCTTCGTAACGGTTGAGGCCCGAGTAAAATTCCTTGCCGATGCGCAGAATCGATTTCAGCGGAGATCCATAAAACGGAATTCGCACGACGCCGCCGTGAGTGTGGCCGGAGAGCATCACGCCCGGCCTCAGATGACGCGTGTACAGGGCGGTATCCGGATTGTGCGCGAGGACGATTGTGCAGTCATCGCGGTTGACGTCGCCGAACGCGCGCGCCGGCTCGGCGCGCCGCGACCACAGATCGTCGATGCCGACGACCATCAGTTGCTCGTTGCGCACGAAGAGCCGGCGACTCTCGTTGGCGAGCACGTCCGCGCCGGCGCGCTTGAGTCCCTCGGTAATCCGCTCGGCCGACGACCAGTGGTCATGATTGCCGAGGATCGCGAACAGGCCGGACCGCGGGCGCAGATGTTTCAGCGTGTCGCGAAAGGCGCCGAGATAACGATGCATCGTGTCTGGGCCGGAAAAATAATCGCCGGTGAGAAAGATGAGGTCCGGATTCTGTTGATTGATCGCTTCGACGGCCAGCGCCAGGCGCTCGAGGTCCTCGTCGCGATCGACGTGGAAGTCGCTTATCTGGCATGCGACGAGTCCGCGCAAAACGCCGGGCAATCCGCGCACCGGCAGGTCAATCTCGGATACTTTGATCTCGTCGATCGTCCGCCGCCACATGCGATGGAGCGGGCGCAGCGCCAGCGGAGGCTTCGCCTTCGCGCGGCCGGCAGCGGCAGCGATCGGCTTGTGCGACGGCAAGTCGTCGATCAGTTCGGCAGTGGGCATCGGATCATCGATACTAGAATACTTCGACCAGGCGGCGAAAGGAGGTTAGTTCGATAATCCGATCGCCGGCTCCATTGATTTCTTCGTGCTCGAGTTCCCAGGTATGCGGATGCGGAATGAAAACCGCGCGCAGGCCGGCGGCGACGGCGGGATTGATGTCCGAGCGCGGACTGTTGCCGATCATAAATGTCAGCGACGGATCGAGGTTGGCGTCGCGCACGAGGCGTCGATACGCGTCGACATCTTTCTCGCGCGGCGTCTCAACGCGATCGAATAGCGGCCCCAGCCCGGAGCGCGCGAGCTTCTGCAACTGTTCGTCGCGCTGGCCCTTGGTGAACATCAGCAGCCGATGACGCTGCGAAAGTTCTTGCAGCGTCGGTTCGACGTCGGGCAGTAGTGCACACTCGCGCTCGAGCAGATGCGCACCGATGCGCTCGATCTCGTCGCGCAAGCCGTCGTGACCGGCAGGCGCGAGTTCATCGGCCGCCTGATGCAGCGCTCTAACGTAAGGACGGCGGCCATAGCCGTGCGTTTTGATCAGAGTGATTTCGGCGCGGCGCACCGCGGCGTGAATCTCAATGCGCGACAGACCGAGGCCCGCGTCGCCGACGGCCGCAGCAAAATCATCGAATGCCTCGAGAAAATGGATATTGGAATCCCAGAGCGTGTCGTCGGCGTCGAAGACGAGATTCAACCACTCAGTCGCGGAAGAGGACATCTATATACAGAGTACCGGCGCGCGCCGAGGCGGGCAATTGCAGGGGTGACCCCTGCACCCAGTGATAAGAAGTTAGGCGCGGGCGGTGGGAAGTGCGGCGGGCAGAACGATCAGCGCGCCCGTCGAGGGATTGCGCCCGACGTACACGTCGGTTTCGTAAACGCGGCGCAGATTCTCCGCCGTCAGAACTTTGGCGGGGGTTCCATACGCGACCTCGGCGCCGTCGGCGAGCAGCAGCACGCGATCGGCATACAGCGCGGCGGCATTGAGATCGTGAAGCGTCGCGACCACGGCCATGCCGCGCTCGGCGCACAGCTCGCGAAAGCGCGCGAAAATTTCGGCGACGTGCTTGAGATCGAGGAACGCGGTCGGCTCGTCGAGCAGCGCAATCTTCGGCTCCTGTGCGAGGGCGCGCGCCAGGAACACGCGCTTGCGCTCGCCGCCGGACAGTTCCTGCACGTGGCGCGCCGCAAGATCGCGCAGATCGAAGCGCTCGAGCGCGGCCAATGCGATCTCCAAATCGTGCGGGCTCTCGAAGCGAAAGGCGCCGAGATGCGGGGCGCGGCCCATCAGTACGATTTCCAGCACCGTGAAGCAGAATGCAACCGCGTTTTCCTGGCCCACCGACGCGACCGTGCGCGCGAACTCGCGCCGCTCGATCGAATCGAGCGGGCGGCCGAATAGTTCGACGCTGCCCGCGCCTGGTTTAATCGAGCCGCCGAGAACCTTGAGCAGCGTGGACTTGCCCGCGCCGTTGGGACCGACGATCGCAAGCATCTCGCCGGCTGCGACCTCGATCGACACGCCATGCAGCACGGGCACGCCGGGATATCCCGCGTGAATCGCACTCGCACGCATAGCGATGACGGTATCGCGCGGCGGCGGCGTCATAGGCAAAGCGGCCTCCGCCCTTCGCGGCGCAGCATGTAGATGAAGAAGGGGCCGCCGCATAGCGCGGTGATCGCGCCGACGGGAATTTCGGCAGGTGCGATTGCGACGCGTGCGACCAGGTCCGCGGCGACCATGAATGCGGCGCCGCCAATCAGCGACGCCGGCAGCAGCAGCCTATGATCGGCGCCGAATCTCAATCGCAAAGTATGCGGAACGATTAATCCAACGAACGAAATGATTCCGCTGACGGAAACCGCGGCGCCGATCATGACCGAGGTCGCGACGAAGATGGTGCGCCGAAGGCGGTCCACGTCGACGCCAAGCTCAGTGGCTGACTCGTCGCCGAGGCTGAGCAGGTTCAAATCGCGAGCGCGATACATCAGGACGGCAAAGCCCGCCAGCCCGAGACCCGCGACCATCGCCGCTTCGCCGTAGGTAGGCGCCTCGAGGCTGCCCATCAGCCAGAACAGAATGCTGTGCGCGAAATAGAAGTTCACGACGCTGTTCACGAGCATTATTGCCGCGCCCCAGAACGAGTTGAAGATGACGCCGACCAGCAGCAACGTGAACGGTTCGAGCTGGCCGTCGACCATCGCGAGCCGGTAAACCGCGACGGTCGAGAGCAGCGCCGCGCCGAATGCGCACAGCGGGACGACGGCCTCGCCACCGCCGAGTTTCGCGGACATCACGAGCGCGAGTATCGCGCCGAGCGCACCGGCGCCGGAGATTCCCAGGATGCCGCCCTCGGCCAGCGGATTGCGCACGAGCGCTTGCAGAGCCGTTCCTACCGCGGCCAACATCGCGCCGACGATCACGCCCATCAGGACGCGCGGCAATCGGGCGCCGAAGAAAATCGCGTGATCGGGACTTTCGGGATCGGAAAAAGCGCGCGCGAGGCTGATATGCGCCGTGCCGAACAACATGCCCGCGAGCGCACAAACGATCAGCAGAACCGTGAGCGCGCCGAGAATCGAGAGCAGCCGCGCGCGCGTCAGGTGCGCGGCCGGTGCAGGCTTGCTTGCGGACGCATTCATTTGCCGGCACCGGCGGCGCCGCGATCCCACGCTTCGGGATGAATCTTGCGCGCCATTATCTCGAGCGATTGTCCCACACGCGGACCGGAATGGAGCATGGGATCCTCCGCATAGCCGAAGACTCGATGATCGCGCACCGCGGGAATGGTCGGATATTTCCCCCAAAAATCACTTGACGACGCCGCATCGGAACCCATCGCACCGTCGAGGATGACCTCGGGACGCATCGCGATGATGAACTCCATGCTGAGATGCGGCCACTGCTCGCCGGCGGCCGCGGCGATGTTGTCGGCGCGTGCGATGCGCATGAGCTCGTCGAGGTAAGTGCCGGAGCCAACCGCGACGATCGGCTGATGACCGACGAGCATCAATGCGCGCAGGGGTTTGACGTTCGCGAGGCGATTTTGGACTGCGGCGATCTGATCTTGAATCTGCGCGACGAGGCGGCGCGCTTCATTCTCGCGACTTATTCGCGCACCGACTTTTTCAATGCTGTTTTCGATTTCTTGCAATGAGTCGTCGCTGACCAGCAGCACCGGATAGCCCATCGAATTTAACGCGCGAATCTGGCGCACGTCCGACGACAGTTCAAGCCCGACGACCAAGGTGGGGCGGAGCGCGATGATCGCCTCGAGATTCGGCGTCAGAAAGGAACCGACTCGCGGCAGGTCGCGCACCTGCGGCGGGTAGTCGCAATACTGCGAGACGCCGACCACGTCGGGACCCGCGCCGAGCGCAAACAGCGTCTCGGTCACACTCGGCGCGAGCGACACGATGCGCATAGGTGCGGCCGCGTTCGCCGGCGAGGCGAGCGTCAATGCATACAGGGAGAGCGCGGCGGCGGCCGCGAGTCGATACAAGCCCACCTCGCGAAACTACCTGATCGCACCGGCGCCGGTAAGCGTCCCTCGCGCTTTGTTGCATCCACGCGACGCGCTCAACTAGCCTCGTCGGGACGAGGAATAGCGCTGTGCTCAAGATTGCCGTTTGCATCAAGCAGATTCCGCTGATCGAAGAAGCCAACTTCGATGCGAGGACCAAGACGATCAAGCGCGACGGGCCCAACGTGATCAGCGCGTTCGATCTGCGTGCGATCTCGCTCGCCGTCGAGGTGAAAAATCGCCACGGCGCGGAGACTACCGTCGTCACCATGGGACCGCCGCAGGCGCGCGGGGCTCTCGTCAATGCGCTCGCTATGGGGATGGACTACGCGGTGCACTTGGAAGACCGCGCGTTCGCGGGCGCCGATACGCTCGCGACGGCGCGCGCGCTCGCGCTTTGGCTGGCGCGCGGAAACTTCGATCTGATCATGCTCGGCAAGTACTCGCTCGATGCGGAGACGGGGCAGGTCGGCCCCGAGATCGCGGAACTGATCGGCGCCGCGCAGATCACCGGTGCGCGAAAGCTGGAAATCGACGGTCGTATGCTTCGCGCCGAGCGTGAAAACGACGAAGGCTTTGATGAGGTCGAGGCGGAGATGCCCGCGGTCATCACCTGCGCCGAGCGTGTCGCGCAACCGGTCAAGGTCAAGCCGGGCGCTTCCGAGGAGGCGGAGACCAGGCCGATCCAGATTGTGCGCGCCGGGGAGCTCGGCGCCGACGCAAAAGAATTCGGACTCGCTGGTTCTCCGACGTGGGTGCAGGAAGTTCGCGTCGTCGCAACGCCAAAGACCGAATGCAAATTCATCGACGCGGCTGATCCAGAACGCGCCGCGGCCGAGGTCATGTCGGCGCTCGGAGCACTCGGCGCGCTCGAACCCCGCGTGCACGATCGCCGTCCGATCGCAGCGGCGCGGCGAGCGAGCAAGCGCGGTCACGACGTCTGGATCGTGTGCGAAACTGATCTTGAAGGCCGCATTACGCGCGGCACGCTCGAGCTGGTTTCGCGCGGCGACGAACTCGCATCGCGTCTCGGTGGCGCGGTGTTCGCGGTGGGGTTCGACGTCGGCATCGCGCGGCACGCGGGATTGCTCGCGAGTTTCGGCGCCGACCAAGTGCTGACGATCGAGCATCCGGCGCTGAATTCGTACACTCCCGAGGCCGCCGCCGAGGCGGTCGCGAAGGTCGTTTCGATGCACGCTCCGTGGGGAATTTTACTTGGCGCGACCGAGAGCGGGCGCGACTGGGGACCGCGACTCGCCGCCCGGCTGGGCTTGGGACTCACTGGCGACGCGATCGATATTGAGCTCGACGCGGAGAATCGGATGGTCGCGCTCAAGCCAGCCTTCGGCGGCAACATCGTCGCGCCGATTTACTCGAAAACGTTCCCGCAGATGGCGACGGTGCGGCCCGGCGTGCTCGAACTCGCGGCGCCGTCGGAAGCCAAGCAAGCCGAAATTCAAACTGTGCGCGTCGAGGTGAGCGCGCCGAAAAGCCGGTTGATAAAGGCGCACTCGACACTCGATCCCACGATTGTCCCGCTCGAAGGCGCCGAGGTTGTCGTCGGCATCGGCACCGGTGTCGGCGGACCCGAGGGCGTCGCGAGAGTCGCCGCGCTCGCGCGAGTGCTCGGCGCCGCAATGTGCGCGACGCGCCGCGTGACTGATCAAGGATGGGTGCCGCGACAGTTGCAGGTCGGGCTGACCGGCAAATCGATCGATCCGCGCCTCTATATTGCTGTCGGGGTACGCGGGGCGCCCAACCACACCTGCGGTTTCAAGCGCGCGCAGACCGTCGTCGCGATCAACAATGACGCCGACGCTTTGATCTTCGAGCGCGCGAATATCGGGCTGGTCGCCGAATGGCAGAGCATCCTGCCCGCGCTGCAGGACGCATTCCAGCGGCGCCTTGAATGAGCAGCTACGCCCGGATTTCGTAAAGCGCCGAAAACAAATCGTCGATCGGCAGCCGGCGAAAGTGCTTGAACCCCGCCGCCGCGACCAGCTCGCGCGCCTTCGCCTCGCCCATGCACGCGCCGATTCCCGCACCGCCGTGCGCGAGCGACGTCGTCATGCAGTAGAGAGTGCTCATCGAATACATCATGCGGCCCATCGGATTGATGTTGTCTTCGAGCTTCGACGACACGTTCACCTCGACCATCAGGTAAGTGCCGTCGGGCTTGAGCGCGGCGCGAATCGACTTCAGCAGCGCGTCGGGATCGACGGAATCGTGCACGACGTCGAAGGTCGAGATGAAATCGAACTGCGCGGCCGGCAGCTTCGTGCAATCGACGACTTCAAACTTTATTCGGTCCCCCAGACCTGCCGCCTTCGCGTTTGCGCGCGCACGCTCCAATGAGCCAGCATGCGCGTCGAAGCCGAAAACTCTGGCCTTGGGAAATGCGGACGCGATTGCGATCGCCGCGCGCCCGCTGCCACAGCCAACGTCCAGCGACGAGCCGCCTTCCGTCAGCTTCGCGACTACTTGCGGCATCGTCGGCAGCCATTTGCGAACCAATTGATGCCGATACATCGAGGCCGACGAACGCTCCATCGCTTCCCACGTCTCGGGCGGATACTCGCTCTGCGACACGCCGCGCCCGTCCTTGAACGACGCCATCACTTTCGGCGCAATCGACATCTGCGGGACGATCATTTCGATAAAGCCGCCGGCAAAGAACGGAGAGTCGTCGCGCGCCAGCACCATCGCATGCTCAGCCGGCATCGCGTAAGTCTTAGCCGCGACGTCGTAGTTCACGTATCCAGCCGCCGTCATCGCGCTGAGCCATTCGCGCAGATAACGCTCGCTGAGCCCGGTCTTATCCGCGAGCTGCGCGCTCGTGACCGCGCCCGCTTCGGCCAGCGCGCTGAAAATTCCCAGCCGGTCGCCAATATAGCTCAGGGCACCGAGCATCGCGGCGCCGATATCATTGCATACCTGCTTCGAGAATTTCTTGATCTTGTCCCAATCGAGCTGCTGCTTTTCGTCGGCCATCGGTTTCCTCCGCAGACCGGCAGTATCGATCAATCCGGCTTCCGCGGCTAGGCTCTCAGACCTCGGGCTCTGGATTAAGTTCTTCGGTTTTGGCTGGCGGTGCGCCGAACAGCGATAGCTGAGCGGGATTGTCATCTGTTTCCGCGACCGGCACGAACAGGCCGGGTTTCTCGACGAACACCCGAAATTTTTCAAAAAGATCGGCGAGCTTGTACTGGTAGTACTCGACGTTTTCGTCGGGTGCGTCGGGATTGTACTCCAACGCCATCTTCGCGAGCGCGCTGACGCTCGAAGTCGCGCGCCGCCCGGTGACGTAATATGAAATCTGATCGCCGGCGAGGTACGGCCGTTCGGCTTTGAGCGCGAGTTCGTAGGCTGCGGCGAGATTGCGGCTGTTGTCGCCGATCTTGTTGCGGTAGGTATCGAGCGAATCCTGCAGCGTCTCGGTCTTCATCAGTTCGGCGATTCCGATTTCGTGACGCGCGAGCCGCGCGCGATATTCGTCATGCAATTTTGGAATTTCGTCACGGCGATCCTCGAGCAGCAGGCGGAACATCTCTTCCATGAAGCGGCGCTGGAAACGTTCGAGTCCCCGCGAGCGCAGTCCTGAACCGCGAATTGTCATCTTCCCCGCATCGTCGAGCAGCACGTAGTTCTTCATTTTGTACGAGAACATCGCGGCGTAACGGCCGTCGATCTCGAGCCGGATGCCCTCGGGCATGATCGAGCCGACCTGCTCCAGGAGCCGCTCAGCGCCTTTCTCGTCGGCAGCGTCGGGCGGCGGTACGAAATAGATTCCGTCAGTATCGACCTCGATAACCTGTGCGCCGCGGTCCTCGAGTTCCGCCACTGCGCGCTGAATCAAATCGCGTCCGCGCTTCGTCAATGCGTTGGCCTCGCCAAAGTCGTTGAAGTGCCCGAGCGAAAACCCCAGGTAGCCGTAAAACGAATTGATCAGAATCTTGAACGTGAGCTGGAGCGCGTCGGCGTTACGGCGTTCAGTCCCCGTGAGTTCGCGCGCGAGCGCCTTGGCCTGCACCCGGAAGCTGCGCAAATCGCCGAGCAGCTTGAGAAACACGCCGAGGCGATCGGCAGCCGGCGCATGCCGGTATTGCAGCATCAACGACGGATACAGCGACGTCACGTCGCAGTGCAGGACGCCGTGCGCGACCCCGCATCGGCGAACCTCGGTGTAGCCGCCCGCGACCGGCGCCGGCTGCGAGGGTTCGGGAATGGAATGCCCGGCGGCGAGATACGCGCGCATCATGATCGCGTCAATCTTGGTCGCATTCCCGCGCAGCACTGCGCTTTGATAGGAATACGGGAATATCTGCGCCTGCACGAAGTAGCTGGGGGAGAGGGTCTCGGCAAGCGCACGCGTCTCGCGAGCGTCGTCGAGCGCGTACTCGTAGAGCTTCTCGGGCTCGTGCTTGAAGTAGTGGCTGATTTTCGACGCGTCGATATACACGCGATCCTTGCGCGCCAGCCCGAAATGTTGCGCGAGCTGCTTCAGCCCCAGGCTCTCCAGTTCGCGGCTCGAAATGTCGTAGTGCTGCGCGAGGATCCACGTGTCGATGATGTTGCGGCCGGGGATGTCGTAGCGGCGGTAGGCGATCGAACGTTCGGCAATCTGCATGCGCGACGGGCGCGCACGCAGCTCGCCGCCGTCGCGCCCCAGCTTCAACGGCACTCGATGGCGGCGCGCGCGAGCCTCGAGGTATTCAAGATCGAAGCGAAACAGATTGTGACCCTCGACGACGTCGGGATCGCGCTCCTGGACGATGCGCACCATCTCCTCGAGCATCGCACGCTCGTCTATCTCGGTGCCCTTGAGCAGGCGCTCGAAACCGGTCGAATCGGTGAGCGAGATCGCGATGACGCGGTCGCCCTCGCGCGCCGCCGACGGAAACTCAAACCCCGGCGAGATGTAGGTCTCGATGTCGAGCTGGAGTCGGCGCAGCTCGGCGAAATCCATCCCGATGAAAAATGTCGTCCCCGTCAGCATCAGATGCTGCTCGACGGGATCGGCCAGCACGAGATAGGGTGCGTCGGGCGCGTTGGGCGCCTTGCCTGTGCCGTTCCTGAGATGCCGCTTGGCGGCTTCCAGAGCCTCCAGTGAGCCGAAGGTGACGAGGACTTTATAACGGAAATCGCCTTCGAGCGCGCGCGTCTCGTGCGCCACCTTGAAGCCTTCGAGCAACGCGGAATTCTCAACCAGCGCGAACAGCCGAATCGGACGACGCTCGCGCGTCAGCTTGCCCGATAGGCGCTTGTACACGTCGATCTCGTTCTTCGATGCGACCTCGACCGCGACCACGCCCGGATCGGCGGAATCGCCGAACAGCAAGCGGTTGCAGTAAAACTGCGCCGAAATTTCCTGGTAGGTGGTCATCGCGATTCGTGTCTCTCGATTGTGCACCCGCGCCATCGCGTCAGACAACGCGTCCGCGCGAATAGATTCAGAGCACGCCGAGGTAGCCGAGACCAACTAGAAAAGTCGCATACGCCGCTCCGCCGATCATCAGCGTTGGCGTGCCGAGTTCGGAGTCGCGCAAGTTGACGTAAAGAATCACCACCGAGGCGAGCGCGATCGAGCCCGCGAGCAATTCGGGATTCGTCAAATGCCACGGCGAATACGCGAGCCCCAGCGCAACCGGGATGCACGACTGGAAAACCATCGCGCCCGTGATGTTGGCGAGCGCGAGATGGTCTTTGCCCTGCCGAATCCAGACGACCGAGTTGTATTTCTCGGGCAGTTCGGTCGCGAGCGGGCTCAGCATGAGCGAGAGCACGCCCGGATTCAGATGAGCATGCGCCGAGAACAGGATGATCTGATCGACGAACTCGATGGCGCCAACAAGGATCGCGAGCACGCCGACGGTCACTTGCGTGGCGATCGCCCATCCGCGCGGCTCGAGCGGATTCCCGCGCCAGATCGGCTCGAAATATAGTCCGTGCTCGACCACCGCGCCGGCCAAGCGCCGAAGCCGCAGCATCACGACCGTGTAGCTCGCGTACACGATCAGCAGCGCAACTGCGAGGACGTGGCGAAGTGCCGGGCCCAACTCGATTGTGCCCGCGATCACCAGGCATAGAAAAACCGGGAAGAAGAATGCGAGGTCCCGGCGTGCGTCCTCGCGTATCACTCTCAGCGCGATTCGGCCACGACGCTTGCGAAAGGCGAGCGCCGCGATGCCCATAACGAACAGCGCCACCGTGGACAGCATCAGCGGTGCGCCGATAATCGCTCCAAGTCCGACCGCGGTGTGGGCAGCCGCGGAATCGCGGCCGGTCAACAGCGCGACCGCCGGGATGAACGTCTCCGGCAGGGCGGTTCCGACCGCGGCGAGGATGCTGCCGACGGCGGCCTCGGCAATATGCAATCGATGCCCGGCCCATTCGACCCCATTGGTGAAAAGTTCCGAGCCTGCGAGGATTATCGCGAAGCTGAGCGCCAGGATTATCGCGTGTACTGCCAAGATTCTGCTCAAATAGGACCGAAGCGCTGTCGAGGATAGAGAGGCTGGCTCCCGTTTTCCACCGCGCGCTCATCTTACACAGCTTCAGTTTCGGTTTCTGGAAAAAGTTCGGCGCCGATGCAGCCAACCCGGCAAACCGTGCGTATAATATTTGTAATAGCCACCGACGACGGTTGATTTGCGGTGATGCTCCGGGCAAGAACGTGATTCGCCGAATGATCGCGCGGGCGCGCGGCGAGAAATAATTTGACTCTTATGGCAGCGATCTTTAGACTTTATCTTTGGTGTCGCTCACTTCTCGTCTGTATAAATGAGGCTACCTGATTCCGGGCTTGCGGCCGCAGCCACGGCCGCCTTGCGCGCCCATTTTCACGCATCGCATCGGCGGCCAACGTCCGTGCACAACGGAAGCAAAACGAATGAAGCAGAAGTACGAAGGTAAAGACCTACAGGGTCTTGTCGATCTCGGGCGCGAGCAGGGCTACCTGACTTTCGAGCAGGTCAACGACTACCTGCCGCAGGATGTCGCGTCGCCCACAGACCTGCGCGCCGCGCTCGACAGCTTCGAAGATCTCGATATCAAGGTGCTCGAGGAAGTCCCGACCGAAGGCGCCGACGAGGTCGAGGTCGACACCAAGGAAGAGGCCGAGGAGGCGCCCGAGGCCGCGCCGCCGGCGGCGGATTCGCTCGGTGAGTCGTCCGATCCGGTCCGGCTCTATCTCAAGGAGATGGGCAACTTCCAGCTTCTGTCGAGGGAGCAGGAAGTCGAGATCGCAAAGCGCATCGAGGCCGGCGAGAACGAAGTTGAAGAAGAAGTTCTGGGCTCGCCGATCATGCTCGATTTCGTGATTCGGGTGGGCGAGCGCGTTGAAGCAGGAGAAGCCGATCTTCGCGATGTGTTCGAGGATGCGGCCGAGACACCTGACGATCCCGACGAAGAGCGCGGACCCGAAGCCGACGAGCGCCAGCTCAAGAAGCTGAGTCTCGCGACCAGAAAGCTGACCGATCTGCGCACCAAGATCGAAGCAATCGAGGAAGAACTCCGCAACAAGCCCGGGCCGCGCCGCAAGCCCAAGCTCGACAAGAACCTCGCGCGCTACAACGAGCGCGTGAAAAAAGAATTGCGCACGATGGGACTGTCGCGCCGCCTGATGGAAGCCGTGATCGGAGAGATGCGCGACTTTCTGCAGCAGTACCGCGTCGCGCAGCACACGATCGCGAAATACGAGGAAGCGACCGGCCGCTCGCGCACGCATCTGCTCAAGGGAGCCGCCGAAGCCGAAGACCGCCGGCATGTTCTGAAGATCAATGACGTTCGCGAGAACCTGCTCGACATCGCGGCGCGGATTCGCCTAGCACAGAAGACGATCCGCGAAGTCGAAAAAAAGGCGAAGGACGAAGGCGAGGATTACGCGCGCAAGCTCGAGACGATCGCGGCAGGACAGGACAAGAGCCGCCGCGCGAAAAAGGAACTGACCGAGGCCAACCTGCGACTAGTCGTCAGCCTGGCTAAGCGCTACACCAATCGCGGGCTCGGTTTCCTCGACCTGATCCAGGAAGGCAACATCGGCCTGATGCGCGCGGTGGACAAGTTCGAGTATCAGCGCGGCTACAAATTCTCGACCTACGCGACGTGGTGGATTCGACAATCGATGTCGCGCGCGATCGCCGACCAGGGCCGCACCATCCGTATCCCGGTGCACATGGTCGAGACGATCAACAAGCTGCTGCGCGTCACGCGCCTGCTGGTACAGCGGCTCGGCCGCGAGCCCGGGCCCGAGGAAATCGCGGAACAGATGGAGATGCCGCTGGACAAGGTCCAGAAGGTGCTCAAGATCGTCAAGGAACCGATTTCGCTCGAAACCCCAATCGGCGACGAAGAAGAAAGTTCGCTCGGCGATTTTGTCGAGGACGAGCTCGCGCCGTCTCCCGTCGAGGCCGCAATCCAGGGCAACCTTGGCGAGCAGACGCGCAAGGTCCTCGCCACGCTGACACCGCGCGAGGAGCAAATCCTGCGTATGCGCTTCGGCATCGGGCAGAAGACCGACTACACGCTCGAGGAGGTCGGCAAGCAGTTCGCCGTCACCCGCGAGCGTATCCGCCAGATCGAGGCCAAGGCATTGCGCAAGCTGCGCCAGACCGGCAGATCGCGCAACCTCGAGGGCTTCCAGGAACGCGAGTAGCGCCCCAGGCTGTCATCCTGACCGAAGCGAGCAGCGCGAGCGGAGGAAGGATCTCGGACAGCTTCGCGCCAGCGAAGCCGGTACCGGTCTCCGGGGTGAGTCGTCGGGTTGTTGGAATCTGATCCCAAGGCTCGGGTGCGATCGCATCCGGGCCCTTTTTTTGTGCTACGAATTCGGTCGAGGCACTTCCCATGCTCACCCGCCCGAACATCATCCTGATTCTCGCCGACGACATGGGTTATGGCGACTTCGGATGCTTCAACTACGGCGCCTCGCGCACGCCGACCCTCGATCATCTTGTGAGCGAGGGTGTTTGCCTGACGCAGCATTACTCGGCTTCTCCCGTTTGCGCGCCGGCGCGAGCGTCACTGATGACAGGTCGCTATCCGCATCGCACCGGCGTAATCGATACGCTCGAGACGCGCGGTCTCGACCGCCTCGCACTGCGCGAGTTGACGATGGCCGAACTGCTGAAACGGGCGGGCTATGCGACCGGGCTGGTAGGCAAATGGCACAACGGCGCGTGCGACCCGCGCTACCATCCCAACCGACGCGGCTTCGACGAGTTCGCCGGATTTTCCGGCGGCTGGCAGCCCTACTACCAGTGGAATCTAGACCGCAACGGCTCTTTTTCGCGCGGCGACGGCCGCTACTTGACCGACGTCTTCACCAAGGAGGCCACGGAGTTCATCAGGCGTCATCGCAGCGATGCGTTTTTTCTCTACCTCGCGTACAACGCGCCGCATTTTCCCTTCGAAGCGCCCGAGGCCGACGCCGCGCCGTACAAGGCGAGCGGTAGCTTCACGCCCGCGGTCAGCCAAATCTACGCGATGATCGAATGCATGGATCGCGGGATCGCTCGCGTGCTCGACGCACTCGACGAATCCGGCCTGGCCGACAACACGATCGTGATGTTCTCGAGCGACAACGGTCCGCAGTTCGGCGGGGTGGGCGAGATGTGCACCGACCGCTTCAACTGTGGCTTCGCCGGCGCAAAAACGCTCGTGTACGAAGGCGGAATCCGGCTGCCGATGGTGATGCGATTGCCCGCCGGCCTCGACGGCGGCCGCCAGGTCCACGACATGATACATTTCACCGACTGGCTGCCGACGCTCCTCGCGATTGCCGGCACTGAGCCGCCGCACGACCTCAAGCTCGACGGAATCAACGTGCTTCCCGCGCTGCAGGGCGAGCGCGGCAGGGTCCCGACCGAGCGCTTCTGGCAATGGAACCGCTACACGCCCGACGGTGAATGCAACGCCGCAATGCGCGACGGCCGATGGAAACTGGTGCGCCCCGCGATACGTGAGTTGATGCAGGTGTCGAACGAAGACCTCGCGATGGACATCCAGTCGAAGTACAATCCCGAAAACTTCCACGACATCTCGCATGCGCCCGAGCCCGAGCGCGTCAAACCCGCGCCCCCGCCCGCGCAACTCTTCGACATCGTAAATGATCCTTTCGAGCGCAACGATCTCGCCGCGAAGGAACCCGGCCGCGTTTCAAAAATGACCAACGCTCTCGCCTCGTGGTTCGAAGACGTCGAGCAAGACCGCCTCGCGATCCACGATTGAACGATCCTTCCGCGACTGCATGGGGGAAACGACATGGCAACGGATCTCTCGCAAATCCAGACGATCGTCATTTTGATGATGGAGAACCGCTCGTTCGATCACATGCTGGGCTACTTGCGACTGCCCGCGTACGGCAGCAATCCGAACGTCGACGGCGTGCGCGATGATCAGGCGTGGCTGAATTCGGTCGCGAACACTTGGGACGGCGTAGCGTATCAGCCAGGTCCGCTGCTGGAGCCGCGCGTTCCAGATCCGCCGCACGAGCGTCCGGACATAGTGCTGCAACTCGGCGCGGTCGGCGCAAACGGATTTGCGCTGGACGGGTTTGTTGCGAGTGCTAAAGGCGACTCAGATGTAATGCGCTATCAGACGCCGGATAAGGTGCCGATACTGAATTTTTTCGCGCGCAACTTCCGCATTTGCGACCATTGGTTCGCGCCGCTGCCCGCGAGTACGCAACCGAACCGGCTGATGGCGATGGCGGGATACTCGCTGATTGACGGTAACGTCAACGTCCTGCCGAACCATGTGCTCGCTTACGACTGGCTGACCACGCACGGTGTGAGCTGGCGCGTGTATCACCAGGGTTTCTTCCCGTTCTTCAGCATCATGCCGCGATGGCTTCCCGAAATCGCGACTAGTGACCGCTTCCGTGAGTTCGACCGGTTCGCGACCGACATGGAGCTCGAAAGCGACGATACTTTCCCGCAAGTGATTTTCATCGAACCCGTTTACACCGACGCACCTCACGCTGAGGCGGAAGGAACAGACGATCATTCGCCGTCGTCGGTCACGGGCGGACAACAGCTCATGCTGGACGTGTACAGCGCGCTGCTGCGCAGCCGTCATTGGACCAACTCAATGCTGATCGTCACGTACGATGAGCACGGCGGCTTTTTCGATCACGTACAACCGTTGCCGGTTGAAACCGCGCCACCGGCGGGGCAGTACGCAGGCTTCCCGACGACTGGAATTCGCGTGCCTGCGGTGATTGTATCGCCGTTCGCTTCCGCTGGTACGGTCTGTAACGCAAACTTTGACCACACTTCGATTCTCAGATTTCTCGGTCAGAAGTTCGGTATGGAGGGCGGCTACTCGCCAGAGGTGGACAGGCGCGCGCTCGTTGGCAGCGCGGCCGATATCCTCGATTTGACGGCGCCGCGAGCCGATCAGCCCCAGCCGCCCAATCCAAACGTGATCGTCGCGCCGGCGGCGACCGTGCCCGCGCCGCTGCCGCCGAGCAATCAGAATGTCGAGGCGTTCAAGCAAGTGGCGCAGCAAATGAAGAACCACTATCCCCATCAGCTCGCAACCAAATTCCCGCCGAGCCGCCAGATCCTGGGGTTTTAGATCGGTACAGTGCGTGCGGTCGCGATGGATTGAATTCATCCGCGGTGGTCTGATTTAAGAGTCTGTTACAGGCACCTTCGCCACCGGCTTTTCCCATGGAGCGCAAATGAACGAGCAAGTTACCCGACAGATCCTGTGGAACATCCCGGTTCCGTTCATCGTGCTGATGTATGGGCTGCTCGGGCTGCTGATCGCCGGATTCGTTTACGCCGGCGTCAGGTGGTACCGGCTGGTGAGTCTGGGCGTGTCCGAGGAGCGTCTCGACCATCCATTCGAGCGCCTGATCGTCGCGCTGCGCGACTCGTTCGGCCAGGGCAACGTGATTCGCGAGACCTGGGGCTGGATGCATTACGCATTTTACGTCGCGTTCGTCGGACTGCTCATCGGCACGACGATCGTCGCGATCAACAGCGACGTGCGCGACCTGTTCGATCTGTTCGGCTTCGACTTCTACTTCTACTACGGCGACTTCTACCTCTACTTCAAAGCCGCGATGGACACTTTCTTCCTGCTGCTCATCCTCGGCGTGCTGATGGAAGGTGCGCGGCGTTCTCTGCGCAAGCCGACTGTGCTGAACGAGCCGCCCGCCGAGAAGATGCGCGACAATCTCGAGAACCGGCTCGGC
>Ga0074046_10000048_pt1 | contig 99299 bp, 95 predicted proteins | sample BogForMeECP23OM3_FD_94441 | JGI IMG/M metagenome (GOLD analysis project Ga0074046, IMG submission 94441) | Bog forest soil microbial communities from Calvert Island, British Columbia, Canada - Bog Forest MetaG ECP23OM3 | ecosystem: Environmental > Terrestrial > Soil > Wetlands ... | reverse complement strand
GGTCCTATCTTGTGAGTACGTTCAGACTTGAGCCCGAACATTTGTTTCTCACGACTGGCACGTTCAACCTTTTGTCAAAGACCGATCCGCTTCCCGCCTGAGCGGTGCGCCTTCAGTCCGCCGCGATCCTTTGCAGGATTTAGGCGTCCTCGAAACCTGTTAAAACTACGCGTTCTGCGCGCGCGCTGTCAACCCTCTGAGATCACAGGATTTCCACCTGATTTCAACAGTGCGGGGAGTTGCTATCCAGAATTACTGCAACCGGAGAACTCTTTTACAGCGCGCCCGAAAACGCTCTTCCACTCGGGTTCGCCACAAATATCCGCGCAGGCCGAAACGGAAGGCAGTTCAAAAATTAAAGATCGCTTGGAGGCTCTGCTTTTCGCGGAAACCCTTCAGGGAACCTTGTCCCCGAATGCGGACCCCGGAAAGGGGTCAATTGGAGGCTTTCAGTATTGGATGCCCAAACAGCCCGCGAAGACTCAACGGACAGCTCAGACACAACTTCACTTGTCCTCGGCTCGATTTGTTATACCAAAGTGAACGCCATTGCGCAAGGGGAGAATCAAAAAAATTAATGGGGCGTAGCAGCCCGAACAAATCGGTGCCGAACTGGTCCGACTTCTGCGTGGCGGCTACGCGCTTTTCTGCGCGGGATGTTCCGCGCTTGGCCGGTAGTGTCCAGGTTCGGTCCGGCCAGAGATGGCGAGCCGGTTCCAAGCATTGATGGTTGCAACCGCGAGCGTCAAATCCGCCAACTCCTTTTCCGAGAAATGCTGGCGCACGGCTTCGTACACCTCATCCCGGACGTGGCCGTCGCGGATGTTGGTCACGGCCTCGGTCCAGGTCAGCGCGGCTCGTTCGCGCTCGGTGTAATAGGGAGACTCTTCCCAGGCATCGAGGCCGTAAAGTCGCTGCTCGCTTTCACCGGCGGCGCGTAGATCCTTCCAGTGCATGTCGATGCAAAAGGCGCAACCGTTGACCTGCGACGCGCGCAATTTGACGAGATCGAGGAGTTGCGGCTCCAGGCCACACTGATGGAGATACGTTTCCAGTCCCATCATGGCCCGGTAGCCGTCGGGGGCAACTTTCAGATAAGCAATTCGACTTGGCATGAATCCTCCGTCGCGCGAAGCGTATAAAACACTTGGATGAGGCCGGAACCAATTGGGTGCGGGGGTGACGCAAAAGAAGATTGATTCTGGGAACAGGGGGTAAGACGGAAGTTCCATCATTTTGACTGTTTGACTATGCAACGACCCGCATGTCGCTGAGCGTCCCGGCCCACCTCTTGACAACCATTGTCCAGCGCCTATACTAAGTATTACTCGGTAATACAGACAAATCCTATGCGAACCACCCAAATCCTAAGCATCTCGCTCCCTCCCGCCATGCTACGGCAGTTCGAGGAGGTGCGAAAAAAAGAGTCTCGCACCCGGTCCGAATTGGTGCGCGAGGCGCTCCGCGCCTATTTCGAGGAGCGCTATCCCGCTGTAACGCCCACGTCGGCCGAACTCGCCGCTTTGCGCCGCGGACGAGCCGCTTTTCGACGGGGCGATTCGCTATCATTGACCCAATTCCTCAATGGGTTGGAACGCAATGGCCTGGAACCTCCAAATCACCGGCCCCGCGCAAAAAGAGTTTCAAAAGCTGCCAGCAAAAGATCAGGCACGCGTTAAAGACGCCCTGCTTGCCATGCAGCAAGACCCCTTCAGCGGCGACATCAAGCGCCTCAAAGGACAGGCTGCGGCGTGGCGCCGCCGGGTCGGCAATTACCGCATCGTCTACGATCTCCACGTTGATGAGCACCGAATTGTGGTGGCTGGAATTCTGCGTCGAACCTCGACCACGTACTAGATGTCCGGCCTTCTCGGGAGGCCCACTGCGTCAGGTGCGGGCCTTATAATTTCTATACCCACGTGATTTCCGTCGTCCAACTCGGGGCGCTCGCTTATGCCGAGGGGCTGCGCTTGCAGCAGAAACTGGTCGATCTGCGTAAGACTGGCGAGATCGGCGACGTGTTGCTGCTGCTCGAACACTCGCCTGTTATTACCCTTGGGCGCAACGCCAAAACCGCCAATGTTTTGGCATCGACCGAAGTGCTGGCCGCTCGCGGCGTTGAGGTTTTCGAATGCGATCGCGGCGGGGATGTTACGTTTCACGGGCCGGGACAGTTGGTGGGGTATCCGATCTTCGATTTGCGGGGGTACAGAAGCTCTCAGCTCTCAGCTCTCAGTTCTCAGTCACACCCTACGCGCAAGACACTCGGCGTTGTCGATTACGTTCGGCGGTTGGAGGAAGTCTTGATCCGCACCTGCGCCGATTTCGGAATCCCGACCAAGCGCGTCGCCGGATTTACGGGAGTGTGGACGGAAGCCGCGAGCAACGATGCTCACGTGGGGACGGGCGCCCCCGCCCGTCCCGGCGAGTCGAAGACTCGCCCCGCTGCCGAAGCCAAAATCGCAGCCCTCGGGGTCCACATTTCCCGCTCGGTCACTTCGCATGGCTTCGCCTTGAACGTCAACACCGATCTCAGCTATTTCGACTTGATCGTGCCCTGCGGAATTGCTGCCAAGCCCGTGACCTCAATGCGAAAGGAGGGCCGCGAGCTTGACGTGAACGCGGTCGCGCAGTCGGTGTCACGGAACTTCGGGAATGTATTTGGGAGCCAGATGCTTTGGGTGGAGACGATCGACGCGCTCCTTGGCAACATTGTCGGGGTGCCGGTGAGAGCGCCGGAGGACGTGCGACGCCTGCGTGGCGAGGATGATTTGTTTCTTGCTTGACGCGGCATCGATTTCGCAGCCAACTTTTCGCCGGCGGGAGCCTGCCCTGAGCCTGCCGAAGGGGCGCCCGCGCCACACGAGTGATAGCATGTTCGCGGACTGATCATGCCCAGGAAAAATGCGAAGACGAAAACGGGTTCTGCCAAAAAGGACCGGCTCGCTAAAAGCCAAAAGCTAAGAGCTAAGAGCCCACAACACAACGGCAATCTGCGAACTTATAGCATCCGCGATTATCGCCTCGAGAAGCCTTCCTTCACGCTGCGCCAGATCGTAGAACGAAACAAAGACGGCGTTGGCGATGAAGTCCGCTACGAGGTGGAGAGCGGCGATCTCTCCGCTCCGGCGCCGCCGCTTCGCGATTCGCAATACCTCAGCCGCGAGCAGTCAATCGAAATCTATCGCTGGATGCTGCTCAACCGCCGCATGGAAACGGCGCTCGAAAATCTCTACAAGCAAGGGCAGGTAGTCGGCGGCGTGTACTTTGGATTGGGACAGGAAGCCTGCTCGTGCGCCTCGGCTTACGCCTTGCATAAAGACGAATGGCTTGGTCCCATGATTCGCAATCAGGGAGCAATGCTGGTGCGCGGCTTCTCGCCTGCCGACATCATGATGCAGTACATGGCGAAGTCCGGATCGCCCACCAAGGGACGCGATGCTTCGTCGCACTTTGGCGATATCGTCACGCACAATGTGGTCTCGCCGATTTCTACTTTGGGTGATTTGATTCCGGTGCTCGCGGGGGTGGCGCTGGGAGCGCGGTTGCAGGGCAAGCACATCGCGGCGATGACTTATATCGGCGATGGAGGGCAATCCACGGGCGTCACTTATGAGGGGTTGAATTTTGCGGCGGTGCAGAATCTCGGGCTGGTGCTGATTGTCGAAAACAATCTCTGGGGATACTCGACGCCCTCCGACATGCAGTTCCGCGTCAAGGATCTGGCCGAACGCGCGATTGCTTACGGGATTCCCGGCGTGATCGTCGATGGCACCGACGCTTGCCAGGTTTACGACGCATGCCATGAAGCTTGCGAACGCGCCCGGCACGGCGAAGGTCCGACGCTGATTGAGGCGAAGATGATGCGCATGAAAGGGCATGCGATTCATGACGCGGCCGAGTATGTTCCGAAGCCTTTGTTTGAATATTGGAAGCGGCGCGACCCGATAGCCCGGCTGGAACATTATCTGGTGAATAAGAAAAGGTGGCTGACAGCCGCGGCGAACGGTGAACTGATCGCCGGCGTGGAGCGGCAACTGGAAGCGGACCGGGAAATCGCGGTGAATTCTCCCATGCCAACGCCGGAATCAGCGGCCGGGGGCGTGTATTGCGAGAGCGGATGCCACGAGATCAAACCGAAATACGCGATGCCTGGGGTTGCAACTGCTGCCCGCAGCGAAAAGTCAGCCGGTCCGAAGCGCTCGGACAAAGCGGTGCATCTGAAGTAGATGACACCTTTCGTGACCCGCACGAAAGCAGTACTTCAGTAACTTGTAGTAACCAGTTCATCGAATGATGATGCTTCTGTGACGAGGTCGGGAGAAAGTCTGAACTCCCGCGTGTCCGGGGGCATTATGAAGCGCCTAACATCTGCTCGATTATTTTTTGGTTCCATCGCCCTTCTTACTTTAGGTTTGTTCACATTCGGCCTTTCGGGATGCAACACCTCTTCGGCTCCATCCATCGGTGTGATTTTGACGCCCAGCAGCACGCCAGGCATTGATCAAGCTCAAACCCTCCCGATTACGGCTTCGGTTCCGCACGACTCGAAAGGCGCCGGAGTGACGTGGAGCGTTTCGGGCGGCGGCTCGTTCAGCGGCACCCCGACTACGACTTCAGCCACTTACCAGGCTCCTGCATCGGTGACCACCGCCTTCACGGCGACGGTGACGGCAACCTCGATCAGCGACTCGTCGAAGTCCGCCACCTTGCAGGTTAAGGTGAGCCCGCTGCCTGCCGTGACGACAAGCTCTCTTCCGGCGGCCACCGCGGGAACGACCTACAACCAATTGTTAGCTGAGACCGGTGGAACCAGTCCCTACACATGGAGCGTCTTACCGACGACGCTGCCTCCGGGATTGATTTTGGTCCCCACCTCTGGAGTAATCGGCGGCACACCGACCGGCTGCAGCAGCACCCCTTGCGGCTCCTACACCTTCACGGTTACAGATACGGCAGGCATTTCCGCGAGTACCCAACCGATCCCCATCACGGTGGGCCCACCCGCGTCGCCGTTGGCCATCACGCCCACGACCTTGCCGAATGCAACGATTGGCTCGCCCTACAGTGCCACGATGACGGCTACGGGCGGGGTTCCTGTCTACACCTGGAGTCTCAGCGGCAATCCATCCTGGCTCTCGATCAATCCTTCGACCGGAGTGCTCTCGGGCACGCCGACGGGAACATCCGGCAGCACCGCCAGTTTCACTGTGACCGTCACCGACTCGCAGACGCCGACCCACAGTACCCAATCCGTCGGCCAATCCATCGTAATCGTCATTGGAATTCTGACCATCACCAACACGTCGTTGCCTGCCGCTACTGTCAACACGTCGTACAGTGCCACGCTGAAAGCCACCGGCGGCATCACGCCCTACACCTGGAGCCTCAGCGGCAATCCGTCCTGGCTCTCGATCAATCCTTCGACTGGGGCGCTCTCGGGCACCGCGCCGGGCACCCCGGGAACCACCCCTTCCTTCTCGGTTTCGGTCACAGATTCGGAAAGTCCGGCGCAAGTCACCGTCGCTAACTTCACGATCACGATCAACGCCGTTCAAGCCTGTACCGGCACGCTCGACAATCAACTCCTCAGCGGCAACTACGCCCTGATGCTGAATGGCTGGAGCGGTTCCGCGACGGCCGCCTCTGCCGTGGGCAGTTTCATGGCCGACGGACAGGGAAACATTACTGGCGGACTCCTGGATAAGGTCGATCAGGCCGGCTCAGCCGGGCCGCAGAACGGCACGTTCACTGGGACGTACTGTGTGGGCTCGAACAATCTCGCAACCATCAACATGAACTTTAGCGGCGGACTTGGCGGCGGCAGCGGTACGCTTCAGGCCGCGCTCGATGCGAGCGACGGCAATGGTCACATCATCACTTACAGCAGCGGCGGCGTCCTCGCTTCCGGGTTGTTGCGTAAGCAGGACACCGGCGCGTTCTCGACCAGCGCCATCAACGGCAACTATGCCGGAGGAGGGGTTGGAGCCGATTCTTCTTACAATCGCCGGGCAGCGGCCGGCGCGGCCAACTACGGCGGCAACGGCAACATCGCGAACGGCGAATTTGACAGCGACGATGCCGCCTCGGGTCCGGACTTTGGAACTTTCAGTTCCAGCGATTTCAGCGTGGCGTCGAATGGTCGCGGCACGGCAACCATCACCTACGTCAGCGGCTCTGGATCCGAACCAAAAAGCTTCGTCTATTACATAGTCAGCGCTTCCGAGATGCTAAGGATGGAAATAGACCCGTCGTTGCCACCGGAGATAGAGGTTGGCCAGATACTGCAGCAGAGCAGCAACCTGAGCTACAAGTCGCTCGAAGGACTCAGCGTGATCGAGACTCAAGCTCTCGATAATAAAAAGGTGCCGGCCACGCCCGAAGCGCAGGCTGGAATTCTCACGGTAACCTCGCCTCCCGCTTTCTACGTGACTATGGACCAAAACGATGGCGGCACGATGAGCACGCAAACGCCCTCGGGGAACTACAGTGTGGATTCCAGTGGACGCGTAACCCTGACCGCAGCCGGCAACAACCCGCCGGTCTTCTACCTGGTGGGCCCGAACCAGGCTTTTCTGGTTGGGACCGACAGCACCGTGTCTTTTGGTACGCTGACACCGCAGACGGGGAGTAACTTCGACAACCCCTCGTTGACCGGAAATTACTACGGTGGAAGTCAGCAACCGATCAACAACAACGTCATCGAGCAAGTCGAGTTCGTAAACGCCAATGGCTCGTCTCCCAGTGGCAGTCTCAACGGAATATCGGACACGAACGGCACCGCGGGACCGCAAACGGGCAACACCATCTCGAATACTTATGTGGTTTCGTCCAGCGGACGAACGGTCATCAGCGGTAGCGGCGGTGGGGCGATCCTCTACATAATCTCTCCCACGCAAGCGGTCGCCCTGCCGTCGGACACCACGAACCCGGCGCTGATTGATCTCCATCAGTGACGGCAACGCATACAAATCTCGGACCGGTGGCTTCGCCGCGCCGGTCCGTTTCTTCTTTCGGACCGGCTTCTTTCAAAGCAATGCGGAACTGATAAAATCAAGCTTCCTCATGTCCGCATCGTCCCAACTCATCCAGATTGACCTCGGCCCGCCGGTTCGCAGTCCGAAGCCTTCGTGGCTTAAGGCCAAGGCTCCCTTGGGGAACAACTTTCACAACTTGAAGAAGCTGGCGCGCGGTCTGGGACTGCATACGGTGTGCGAGTCGGCGCAGTGTCCGAATATTGGAGAATGCTGGCATCATCACACCGCGACCTTCATGCTGCTGGGCGATATCTGCACCCGGCGGTGCGGCTTTTGCGCGGTGCCGAAGGGACGTCCGGAGCCGATTGACTGGGACGAGCCGCGGCGCGTGGCGGAAGCGGTCGCAACCCTTGGACTGCGTCATGCGGTAGTAACCAGCGTGAACCGCGACGACGATAACGTTGGCGGCGCCATGATTTTTGCCGAAACGATCCGGCAGATTCGCGCGCTCGTGCCGGAATGCCGGGTTGAGGTGCTGATTCCCGACTTTCAGGGCCTGGAAGAACCGCTGCGCATCGTGCTGGAAGCGAAGCCCAACGTGCTCAATCACAATACCGAGACCGTTCCTCGACTCTATCGCGCGGTGCGCTCGGGGGCGCGCTACCAACGCACTCTCGACTTGCTGGCAAATGCCAAACAGTGGGATCCGGCGACGGTGACCAAGAGCGGCGTGATGGTTGGCATCGGCGAAGAGACCGACGAGTTGATTGAAGTCTTCCGCGACTTGGGCGAGCGCGGCGTTGATATTCTGACGATTGGGCAGTACCTGCGTCCGTCGAAAGACCATCTGCCGATGACCCGCTATTACACGCCCGCCGAATTTGTCTCGCTAAAAGAAGACGCGCTGAAGTTTGGTTTCAAGCACGTGGAGTCGGGCCCGCTGGTGCGGTCGAGTTATCATGCGCATGAGCAGGCGGAGGTAGCGGCGGGATAGGCGCTGTTCGTCCTTCGCCTTTCGCTGATCGCAAGGCGCGTCACCAAAATGGTTGTGGCGAACAGCGAAGGACGAACAGCGAACGACGCCCTTCCTACCACACCCTGCACGCGTTCTGATTCACCATCGGCGCGGTTGCCGGGCAATGATACGCTTCGCGGAATTCCGGCATATTGGAGACGGTTCCATTCACGCGGTACCTCGCTGGCGAATGCGGATCGACGGTGACTAACATTCGCGCCATGGCATCGGTGCGGCTCTCGCACCACACGTTGGCCCATCCCAGAAAAAAGCGCTGCTCGGCGGAAAGGCCGTCGATCGGCGCCGGCTCTTTCCCGGCAAACGTGTTCAGCAGGGCCATGTAGGCGATGCGCATGCCGCCATTGTCGGCCGTGTTTTCACCCAGGGTGAGTTTGCCGTTCAGCTTCAGATCGTCGACGGCAACGAAATTCGCGTACTGATCGCGAATGCAGCCGGTGCGTTCTTCGAATTGTTTCTTATCGTTCGCTGTCCACCAGTCGCGAAGATTGCCGTCGCCGTCGAACTGGCTGCCCTCGTCGTCGAAACCGTGCGTGAGTTCGTGACCGATCACTGCGCCGATCGCCCCAAAATTCATGGCGTCGTCAACGCGGTTGTCAAAAAACGGTGGCTGCAGAATTCCAGCGGGAAACGTAATGTTGTTCTGGGTCGGGTCGTAGGTTGCATTGATGGTCATTGGCGGATACGGCCAATCCCTCTTATCAAGGGCCTTGCCAATTTTGTTTAAATGGTACTGCAGGTCGTTTTGATTGGAGCGTTGCGAGTTGCCCAAAGCGTCACCGCGCACGATCTGGAGCGCTGAGTAGTCACGCCACTTGTCGGGATAGCCGATGCGATTGGTAATGGCCTGCAACTTGACAAGGGCCTGAGCCTTGGTTTCCGCGCCCATCCACGAAACGCTCTTAATATCGTCGCCCAGCGCCTTTTCCAGAGCTGCGACCATGGCCAGGGTGCGCTCCTTGCCTTCCGCGCCGAAAGTCTGCTGCACGTAAATCTGGCCCACCACCTCACCCAGATCACCGTTGGCGTACTCGACGCAGCGCTTCCAGCGCGGACGCAACTCTTTGGCGCCGGTCAGCGTCTTGCTGAAGAAATCAAAGTTCTCGTTCACGAACGCCGCCGGCAGGACGGCCGCACTGGAATGCACCGTGTGCCAGCGTAAGTAAATCTTCCAATCGTCGAGCGAGTGCACGGCGACCACTTCCTGCATGTTCTTGATGAAATCCGGCTCGATCACGTTGAGCGAATCAAAATGGGGCGCGCCCACGCCCTCGAAATATAGGCTCCAATTAAAGGTAGGGTTTAGAGCGGCCAATTCCTTGTTGGTCATCTTGTGATAGATCTTCTGCGGATCGCGGCGGCTGGTCTGGTCGAGAGCGCTCTTAGCCAGGCCGGTTTCAATCTCCATCACGACTTTCGCTTCAGCCGCGGCTTTGCCCTCATCGTCGCCTAACAGCGTGAACATTTTCGCCACATGCGCGACGTATTGTTTGCGCAGCTCGACCGACTTTGGGTCGTCCTTGAAATAGTAATCGCGGTCGGGCATGCCCAATCCGCCCTGATCAAGCTGGGCGATGATCTGGCTGGCATTCTTGAAATCGGAGCTGGAGTCGAAGCCGAACAGCACGTCGACACCTTCGCGATGCAGACGCAGAATCTCCTGCGGAAGGTCGGCCTTCGAGGACAGTGCTGCGATGTTATGGAAGTCGCGCTCGAGTGGCTTGATGCCGGCTTTCTCGATCGCACTTTCGTCCATGCAGGTGGCGTAATAGTCGCCAATCTTCTGCTCGTTCACGCTCCGGCCCGGCTTGTCGACGGACGCCTTTTCAAGAATATCGCGCACAACGTATTCGCCGCGCTGCTGCAATTCGTGGAAGCGGCCCCAGCCCGAGCGGTCGGCCGGAATCGGGTTCTGCGCCATCCACTTGCTGCACGCGTAGGCGTAGAAGTTATTGCAGGGATCGATACTCTTATCGAGCATGTCCACCGAAAACCGCACGTCGGCGGCGGGCTTTTCCTGCGCGAATATGGCCGGCACAAGCAGTGCGGAAACAATCAACAGCTTCAAGAAATTGCGCATCAGGACCTCGCATCGAAATGGGGGACTGGCGGTGGCCGCGTTAGTCATTAGTTTGGACGGACGACAACGGCAGTCGTTAGTTGCTGGTTAGTCGTTAGTCGATGGTCGCTAGTCGTTGGCAAATGCAGATCCCTCGCTGCGCTCGGGATGACAATTGGACCATTGTGGCAGCCGTGGTTGCCAACGACCATCGACCGTTTCTATCAGAATACTTTGACGTGGAACGTAAGGTATTTTTTCGGATTTTCCCGGATTGCCTTGATCAGTTCCCGCGTCTCTACCAGCATCTGGTTGCTGTTGTTGTAGAGAGCTGGATCCTTGAACAGCATTCCCGCCGTGCCTTCGCCCTTCTCCAGGCGGTCGGAGAGTGCGGAGAGATTCGCCATGAGGGTCTGCAGGTGCTTGGCGAATTCCTCATCGTGCGTCATCTTGCCCAGCGCGCCCTTGCCCGCATTGATGTCGTCGGTTAACTGGCGGATGTTTGCGACGGTCTTGTTCGCGTTGTCATACAGCTCGGGATCTTTGAGCAGCTTGCCGGCCGCGCCCTTGCCCTGCTGCAAATCGTCGACAATCTGGTTCAGCTTGTCGACAGCTCCAACCGCTTTCTTGTACAGTTCGTCGCTGGTGAAGAGCGGGCCGAGCGAGCCTTTCCCCTTCTGGATGTCATCCACCAATCCCTTGAATTCAGTCACGGTCGCGTTGAGCTGGTTGTACAGCGTCGGATCGTAAATGACCTTGCCGATCGAGCCCTGGCCGCTCTCGATGAAAGCCATAATGCGATCGACGCGCTTCAGCAGAACGTCGATGTTCTGCAGCGTGCTCTGGCTGGCTCGTACCACGTCCTCGATCTGGGGCTGCTCGTGGGCCTCGAGAATGTCGCCGTCGACCGCCTCCGGGCCCTTGGCCGTCTTACTGTCCACGTCCACGTAGGTTTCGCCCAGGATTCCAGCGGTGCTGAGCAACGTAACCGAATCCTTGCGCAGGTTGAAAGAATACTTGGTGTTGACTTTCATCGTGACTTCGACCGGCGTCATCGGCTTGCCAGTCACGATGCGGATACCCTTCACATTGCCGATGTCCACTCCCGCCAAGCGCACCGGGGCGCCTTCGCGCAGGCCTCCAGCGTTATCGAAGTACGAGCGTATCGTGATCTTACGGGTGAACCATCCGCCGGTGCCGCTCATCAGGAAAATCAGCACCATGAGCGTGGCGCTCGCGGCCACGACGGTGAGCCCGACTCGGAGTTGCGACCATTTCAGCTGCTTCTGGCTAGGCAAGGTGGTCAGTAAACGACACAACATAATAACAAAGGTTTCAGAAATTCGAGCCAGGAGATTCGTTGGGCACGAAAAAATGAGGCGGGAGAGAGGACGAACGCTCCCATTCTTTCGCCCAGGATGCGAAGAATGGGAGCCTTCTTATGCGAGGATTTGCGGCGAATCGATCGCAGTTTTTGTGATCACCGGCTTACCGCTGCTCTCGTTCATTGCGCTTTTGTTCGGCTTTTGCCTGTTTCTGCGCTTTTTTCTGAGCCTGCTTCTCCTGTCTGCTGGGCTTGGCGCTCTCCCGAGACGACGCCCGTTCCCGGGTTCCCGCTTCTCCGTTTCGCGCTTCATGGTTCTCCGAACGTGCCGCGGCGCCTTCATTGCCATTTCTAGCCGGCTCACGCTCGTTGAAACTGCGTTCGCCACCGGACGCCCGCGTCCCGTTCCGTCCCGAGAACTCGCCCGGCCGGGCCGTGGCCGTAATGGCCGGACGCCCATGATTTTCGGACGCGAACAACTGCCGGTTCTGGCTAGCGGCATGTTCGTGCTCCCGTTGCGCTGCCAGCGCCTCGGTATGCGACTCGTGCGCGTACCTTTCCTCTTCCGCCGTGGGCCGCGCTACAACGCCGCCGGGACCGTTGAAAGCCACATGCGTGTTATTCACGACAACGGTGCGGCTGTACACGTTCCTGATATTGGTCACGTTCACGTTCATCACGGCGCGGTTGTAGAAGAAGGCCCCGCCTCTCCACTCTCCGCCGAAGAAGCCCACGCCGCCGTATCCGAACCCGTAATTAATGCCGCCGTAGAAGCCGACGTGCGGTCCCCAATAGCCGGGATGCCAGCCATAGAAGCCGCCCGCAAAGCCCCAGTAACCGGGGGTCCAGAGCATGCCCACCGGCGCGACTACCCACGTGCCGGGAACCCAGTAATAGCCGCCGTCTTCATTCCAAGCCCAATAACCCGGAGTCCAGAGATATCCCGGGCCCGGACAGATGGGCTGCGCATATACCGGCAACGCGGGCGGAGCGATCCGCACCGAGATGCCAATCCCAATCCCGATTTGCGCCGACGCTGGCGTTGCCACCGACAGCACCGAAACCGTCAACATCAAGACGCCTAAGACCCCCACTCCCAACCTGCGAACCGAGCGTTTCATATTCATTTTCATTGCCTTTCCTCAATCCAATCAATTTGGTCTGATCAAATCTGCACTGATCAATTTGGCCCGAGCAGTAACTCGGCCTGATTACGTTTCGGCCATATAAACCCCAAAATTTTTGAGATGTTGCTGCGATGTGGAATGTTGTTTTGAATGAGCAGGTTGGTGGCCCGACCAGTGCCGATGTGGTTTGTGCTGAGAGCTAACTTTCCAGAATCACGTGGGCCAAAGCTTGTTCAGACGTGTGTGTAATCGAGAGGGCAATGTTTTTCGTGCCCAGCTTAGCTGCGATGGCCGCGGCCTCACCATGAAACTGAAGGGTGGGACGCTGCCCTTGCGGCCGCACCACTTCGATGTCGCGCCAGCGGACGCCGTGACTCCATCCCGTGCCGAGCGCCTTCATTCCCGCTTCTTTGGCGGCAAAGCGCGCGGCGTAGCTTTCGAAGCGGCTGGCTTTTTTTTCGCAGTAACGGATTTCGCCGTCGGTAAAGATGCGGCCGAGAAAGCGTTCGCCAAAGCGCTCGATGCTTTCGCGGATGCGGGAAACTTCGGCGATGTCCACTCCGGTGCCAAGAATCATAGAAGCATTGTGAATTGGCGATTGATAATTGGCAATTTCGATTTCGCTCAGGCTACAGAATTCAGCGCCTCAATCAGAACCGCGTCCTGCTCGGGAAACACGGTGCGCAGATCGAGCAACACGCGCCCTTCTTCGACCCGAGCAATGATAGCTGGCGTGTGGGCGCGGAGACGCGCGTTCAATTCATCGGCGCTGAGATGAGAATGGGTTAGCGCAATCAGGCGCGTCGCCAAGACAGCCGAAGGCGCAGCGCCGCCGCCGATGACCGATTCGCCATCGAGAAGGTCGAGCGTGAGGCGAGCAGATTCGACGCTGGAGACGATTTCTTCGGCGCGCCGCGCAATCTCATCCTTGGACAGGCGCATCATGCGCAGCACCGGCACCGCATCGTGGTCACGTTTTACGTACGCGAGCAGAGTAGCTTCGAGCGCGGCGTAGGTGAGTTTGTCCACGCGCAAAGCGCGGAATAGAGAATTGGAACGCATGCGCGCCACCAGATCGGCGCGGCCGCTGATCAATCCAGCCTGCGGACCACCCAGCAGTTTATCGCCGCTGTAGGTCACGATGTCAACGCCAGTACGCAGGCTGTCGAGCACCCCCGGTTCTTCGTTCACCCCAATCGAGCGCAGATCGAATAGCGCACCGCTGCCCAAATCCTCCATGAGTGGAAGGTTCCGACGGCGGGCGAGAGCGACCAGTTCGTCAAGCGCGGGCTGCTCGGTAAAGCCGGTGATTTCGAAGTTGGAGCGATGCACCCGGAGCAGCAGACGCGTGCGTTCGTTGATAGCAAGCTCGTAGTCGGCGACGCGCGTGCGGTTGGTGGTGCCGACTTCGCGCAGCGTAGCATTCGACTTCGACATCACGTCGGGGATGCGGAAGGAGCCTCCGATTTCCACCAGCTCTCCGCGCGACACGATGACTTCGCCGCCCTCGGCCAGCGAGTTCAGCGCAAGCAGAACCGCGGCAGCGTTGTTATTGACCACGATCGTCGAGATGGCGGTCGCGCTCGTCTGTTCCGACTCACGTAGGGACGGCCGCCCTCGGCCGTCCAGCGCATCATCGAGAAGCTTTCCGAACAGGCGGTCCACATGAACGTCGCGCTTGCCGCGCTCACCATTTGACAGGTCGTATTCGAGATTGGAGTAGGCGCCGGCTGTCCCGCGGATGTGATCGAGTGCACTGGCGGCGAGCGGCGCGCGTCCTAGATTGGTGTGGAGGATGACGCCGGTGGCGTTGACGAGCGGCTGCAGCGAGTAACTCAGCGCCTGGCGAAGCTGGCGTTCGACGGCGGCGAACAGCCCACCCAGTGCGAGGTCCAGCGATCTTTCCTCTAACTGGCCGGTGGCGATTTCCTCCCGCAGACCCGCAAGCACGACACGGATGCTTTCCGCAACGGCGGCGTGCCCCTCGCGTTCGACGAGTGCCTGCATGTCAGGATGGCGGAGAAGTTCGTCGGTCGATGGCAGTTTCTGAAAGAACGCCGATTTGTTGGCGGTGGACACTGGGCCGATTATGCCACAGTGCTGGTTCTCAGTTCTCAGTTCTCAGTTCTCAGAAAAGCTTGGAGTGCTACGATTCGCTCTGCGGTCTTACACTGAGAACCGGGAACTGGGAACTGAGAACTGACCTACAGCGTGTGCAGATAGGCAAGCAAATCTTTGATCTGCTGCTCGTTCATAACCTGGTTGAAGCCTTCCATCTTGGCGCGTCCATACTTGATGATGTCGGTCATACGTTCGTCGTTGGCAGGCAACCCGCTGAGAGACAGGTATTGGTGCTTGAACACTCCCTTCATGCTCGGACCTTTTTTGCCGCGCGATGAGTAGGGTTCGTGGCAACGGTCGCAATAGTTGTCATAGAGCCTTCTGCCTTCTGCCTGTTGCGGATTGAGCCCGAGTTCGGCGTCGGACTTGCGCCGCTCGACATCGCAACCCGCCAGCGCGAACAAGGTAAGTGCCACCACGCAGACGCGGAGCCAGCAGGAAATCCTTTTCAAGAAGTTCATAGAATGCAACAGAGGTAGGATAATACGGAAGCGATGGGCGTTGTAGTCAAACGCGTGTACGAGGCTGTTTCCGCAGCGGACGGAGTGCGTGTGCTGGTGGATCGCTTGTGGCCGCGCGGACTGACGAAGGAAAATGCAGCGGTCAAGCTCTGGCTGCGCGAGATCGCGCCTTCGAATGAGTTGCGAAAGTGGTTCCATGCGAATCCTGCCGCCTGGAGCATGTTTCGCAAGCGCTATCTCAAGGAGTTGGCAAGCGCAGAGGGCTCGGCTGCGGTCGATAAGCTGCATCATCTGGCGGAAGGCAAGCGCCGGGTCACGCTGTTGTACGCGTCGCGCAACGTGGAACATAACAACGCAACGGCGTTGAAGGAATTGCTGGAAGGGATGCCCAAACCGCCGTCGAGCGTGGGTCGCGCCGCGGCCGGCAGTGAGCGGGTTCGGAAAGCGAAAAGACTCTAAGGCAGTTCTCGGTTCTCAGTTCTCAGTTCTCATAAAAATCGAAACCACCAACTACGATTGCGCTTCGAGCCCGTGAGAACAACCCATAGTCGATTTTTCTGAGAACTGAGAACCGGGAACTGAGAACTCTCCTATAATTCCCCAGTCATGTCCGGCTCCTCGATCGAAAAGAAAATCGAAGCCCTGCGCGAGAGGATTCGCCACCACGAGTACCGCTATTACGTGCTGGACGATCCCGAGATTTCAGACGCCGACTTCGACAAGCTGATGAACGAGCTTAAGCGGTTCGAAGCGGAAAATCCAAAACTCATCACGCCCGACTCCCCCACACAACGCGTAGGCGGCAAACCTCGTGAGGGCTTCGTGAAGGCGAAGCATTCCTCTCCAATGCTCTCGCTCGACAATGCCTATAGCGAAGAGGAACTGCTCGACTGGGAGCGGCGCGTGCATGAACTCAGCGGGCGCACCGATCTCGAATACATGTGCGAGTTGAAGCTGGACGGCATGTCGCTGGCGCTCGTGTACAGTGACGGACGTCTCGAACGCGGCATCACGCGCGGCGATGGCAGCATCGGCGAAGACGTGACTTTGAATGTGCGGACGGTACGCTCGATTCCACTCTCGATTTCGAAAGACAAATTAAAAAAAGCCGGAATCCCCCCCGACTTTGAAACCCGCGGCGAAATGCTGATGCCGCTGGCGGCTTTTCGCAAGTTGAATGAAGAGCGCGAGCAGCAGGGGCTCGCGACTTTCGCCAATCCGCGCAATTTTACGGCAGGAACCGTACGTCAACTGGAACCGTCGATTACCGCGCAGCGCCGCATGGACTTCTTCGCCTACTTTTTATTGAAGGACGGCCAAACCTTTTTCGACCGCCAATCGAAAACCATGGATGCGCTGGAGCAAGCAGGGTTCAAAGTGAATCCCAATCGCAAGCTGGCGAAAAATCTCGGCGAGGTCTGGAAATTCATTCTGAGCTGGGAAGGCAAGCGCGAGTCGCTGCCTTACGAAATCGATGGCATCGTCGTCAAGGTCGACCGCACGTCGTGGCAGCGCGAACTCGGTTTCACCGGAAAGGCTCCGCGATGGGCGATTGCCTACAAATTCGCGGCGCGCGGAGCGGTGACACAGATCCAAGACATCGTTCCGCAAGTCGGCCGCACCGGCAAGCTGACGCCGGTGGCCTGGCTGAAACCGGTTCCGATCGGAGGCACCACGGTTTCGCGCGCCACGCTGCATAACATGGATTTCATCGAGCAACTGGGAATAAAGATCGGCGACTGGGTCGAGGTAGAACGCGGCGGCGATGTGATTCCGAAAGTGGTGAAAGTGGTCGAGGATAAAGAGCATCCTCGCGGCCACAAGCAGTTCGAGATGCCGGAGCATTGCCCGGTGTGCGGCGGCAATGTAGTCCGCACTCCGGGTGAGGCAGACCATCGCTGCGTGAATGCCAATTGTCCGGCGAAGCTGCAGGGGACGATTCTGCATTTTGCCTCGCGGCACGTCATGGATATCGACGGCCTGGGCGAGGCACTGGTGAATCAGCTTACCGAACGCGGCCTCGTCAAAAATGTCGCCGATCTCTACCGGCTGACCAAAGACGACCTGTTGCAGCTCGAACGCATGGGCGACAAGTCAGCCGAGAACGTGCTGGCGGAGATCGCGGCCTCCAAGACACTGCCGCTTGAGCGCGTAATTTACGGCCTCGGCATACGGTTTGTGGGCGAGCGCACGGCGCAATTTCTGGCCGAGCACTTCGGCTCGCTGGACGCAATCATGAAAGCCAGCGCGGAGGAACTGGAAGAAGTAAACGAAGTCGGGCCGCGGATTGCGGAGAGCATTGTGGAATTTTTTGCCGATGAACACAACCGCAAACTGGTGAGCGATCTGCGCAAGGCGGGATTGACGTTTACCGGCCGGAAGAAAGAAAAAGGCACGAAGCTGGCGGGAAAGACTTTTGTGCTGACCGGCACACTGGAGCGCCACACGCGCGACGAAGCGAAGAAGATGATTGAAGATGCGGGTGGACGCGTTTCCGGATCTGTGAGCAAGAAAACGGACTACGTCGTCGCAGGCAGCGACGCGGGATCGAAGCTGGACAAGGCCCGCGAGTTGGGCGTTAGCGTGATTGGGGAAGAGGAACTGGAAGGACTGGTCGGATAGCGGTTGGTGCAGTACGCAATGGCCGAGCCGCGGTCGGCTGGGACGGGCGAGACGCCCGTCCCTCGATCGGCCGAATCACCTTTTACTTCTTCGCGGTCGGCGGCAATATGCCGTTCAGGCGCAGATACATGGCGGCTTCGGCGTAATGGTCGGCCCAGTTGCTGGCGATTCCCAGGGCGAACCGGGCGCGTGACACTTGCTGGCCGCCCAGGCCGGCGGTCATTTCCCCCAGCTTCGAATCGTCCATTTTTGAGATCGCGTCGGCGCAAAAATCGAACGACGCCTTGAGCGCAGCGACCAGACTGTCTTTCGCATCCGTGTCTTTTACTTCCTTGACCGTTGGAGCCGGAGTCGCTGTAGCGCCGCTGCACAACCCATAGTTCGCTTCGATCATGTGGGCTACGAGGTGGCCAAACGTCATCTGATCGGCGCTGGGCTTGTAGCTGAATTTCTCGGCGGGCATGGCTTCGACGGCGGCGATCGTGTTCTTTTGGCGGTTCGGCATAATGTCTCGAAGCGCGCTGCTGATGGGGTTCGTAATTGGGGCGGGAGTTGTTTGTGCTGCCGGTGCTTGTGCCAGCGCTGAGGCGGCAACTAGCAGTAAGGCCGGGATCAATAGAGCTCTTTTCATTTCTTGTTCTCCTGCGTGCGAAAGAAGAATAGCGCAAGGAATTGGTCTGCGCCACACTGACGGGGGGCAGAGCGTTCTTGCCGCACGGATCAAAGTCAACGGCCGCGGGCGAGGGCGCCCGCGCCACACGGGCGTCTGCGCTATCCTAGTAGCATGCACTCGCACGGCGCGCACGGGCATACTCATCGCACAGGGCGAGTGCTGCGCATCTCGCTCGGCGTCACCATGGCTTACGTGGTGCTTCTGGTGGTGGCCGGCATCCGCGCCCACTCGCTGGCTTTGCTTTCCGAGGCGGGACATAACCTGTCCGACTTTCTGGCGCTGCTCTTGTCGCTGGTCGCGGTTTTTCTGGAAGGCCGTCCTCCGTCCGCGACCAAGACTTACGGCTACCGCCGCGCCGGAGTGCTGGCGGCGCTGGTCAACGCGCTGTCGCTGGTGGCGGTGTCATTTTTGATCTTCTACGAGGCGGTTCGGCGAATCCAGCATCCGGAGCATGTGCGCGCTGCGGTGATGATCTGGGTGGCGGCGGCGGGCGTCGTGATGAACGGCGCGATCGCGCTCCTGCTCTGGCGTTCCGGGCGCGATGTGAATGTCCGCAGCGCGCTGCTGCACGAGGTGGGCGACACGCTCTCCACCGCGGCCGTGATTGTCGGAGGTTTTGCGATCCTGTGGACGGGACAATACTGGATCGACGCGGCGCTGTCGTTCGCCATCGGCGCGCTGATTTTGTGGTCGAGTATTGGGATCGTGCGCGAAACACTGAATATTCTGCTCGAGGGAACGCCGCGCGGCATGAGCCTGGAGGCGGTGGAATCGGCGATGCGGGCGATCGCCGGCGTAAGCGATGTACACGATCTTCATGTGTGGAGCATTGGCTCCGAAAACCACGCGCTTTCTGCGCACGTGAAGATCGCCGACATGGCCACGTCGGAGAGCGACACGATTCTGCGGGAAATCAACGAGAAACTCGGCCAGGGTTTTGGCATCCACCATACGACGATCCAGTTGGAGCACGTCGTGTGCGAGACGCCCCACAGTTGTGTGATCGCGGTGCGGGAGGAGGAACGCGAGCGAGCGCATAGCGATCACGGCCATCACGATCACTAAAAAGTCGTTGGTCGATGGTCGATGGTCGTTAGCAAAAGCCGATGGTCGTCAGCCAAGGGGTTTGCCAACGACTAACGACCAACGACTAACGACCAGCGACCGACGATTTGTGGTATTCTTAACCGGCGAGTCGTTCCTGCCTTAGTAACATCCAATGCCTATGCGACGTTGGCGGCAAATTTTGCGTTTTTTGGCGGCAGTGCAACTGCTGCCCGCTCTTGAGAGCGGCGAGGAAACCCTCGTCGGCGGGCAGGCAGTGCTGGAGGGCGTAATGATGCGCTCGCCGCATGCCTGGGGCATTGCCGTGCGCAAACCGTCGGGCGAGATTGTCACCCACAGCGAGCCGCTGGAGCGGCCTTCGGAACAGCATAAGTGGATGGGCTGGCCGGTGGTCCGCGGAGTGATGACGCTCGGGCACGCGATGACGCTCGGCTTCCGCGCGCTCAAGTTTTCCGCCAATGCGGCGCTGGAAGAGCTTTCGGACGACGACTCTAGCAGCAGCGACTCGGGTAAAGTTCCTGCCAAGAAATTTGAAATCACCGGCTGGATGGCAGGCCTGAATATGGCCTTCTCCATCGCTTTTTTCATCTTCATGTACAAGTACCTGCCGCTGCTGGCCACGACCGAATTGAAAAGGGTCAATCCGGTTTTCGGGGAACAATTCGTGTTCAACCTGGTGGATGGCCTGATCCGGATCACCATGTTCCTGCTTTTTGTGTGGGGCATTTCGCTGTGGAAAGACATTCGCCGCGTGTACGAATACCACGGAGCCGAGCACAAAACCGTATTTGCTTTCGAGAATGGCGATCCGCTCGAAACCGGAGCGGTGCAGAAATATTCGACGTACCATCCGCGCTGCGGAACCAGCTTTCTGATGACGGTGATGATCATCTCGATGCTCGTCTATATGGCGATTCCGGTGCATACTTTTTGGTCTCGCTTCGCCATCCGGATCGCGTTGCTGCCGCTGATTGCGGGCGTCTCTTACGAGATCATTCGCTTTGCCGCCAAGCACCGGGGTTCGCTGTTCGCGCTCATGACGGCGCCAGGACTGTGGCTGCAGAGAATCACCACGCAGCCTCCAGACGACCGCGAAGTCGAGTGCGCAATCGTGGCCCTGGACGAAGCGATGGCGCTCGAAAAACAGCGCGGCGGCGAACTGGTAATTGCCTAGCGGTGCCCACGGCGTCCCTTAGTTCTCAGTTCCCAGTTCTCGGTTCTCTGTAAAACCCCTTACAATAGAATTCGCGAGAACGATTGCGGGATTGATTCCTACGCGGGCGTCATGGTCGAGTAAGGCCTTCTGAGAACCGAGAACTGGGAACTGGGAACTATGTTTGAACGTTTAGACCAAATTGAGGCGCGCTACGAGGAACTCAATCGCGCCCTCGCTTCGCCGGAGATCACCAACGATTCCGCGAAATACCAGAAGACTGCCAAGGCGCATAGCGAAGTGCGCGAGATTGTCGAGAAATACCGCGAATACAAGGATCTGAAGCGCGGAATCTCCGAAAGCAAAGCCGTTCTCGTCGACGAAAAAGATCCGGAGATGCGAGCTTACGCCGAAGAAGAACTGGCAAAGCTCGACGCGCGCATCGCGACCGTTGAAGAAGAACTCAAGGTTCTGTTGCTGCCGAAGGATCCGAACGACGAAAAGAACGTGGTGCTCGAAATTCGCGCCGGAACGGGCGGCGACGAGGCTACGCTGTTCGTGGCCGAAGTCTTCCGCATGTACAACCGCTACGCCGAGACGCAGAAGTGGAAGGTGGAAGTGCTCTCCACGTCGGAATCGGGCGTGGGTGGCCTCAAGGAAGTGATTGCGCTGATCGAAGGCGACCGCGTCTATTCGCGTCTGAAATATGAAAGCGGCGTGCATCGCGTGCAGCGCGTGCCCGCGACCGAGCAGCAAGGACGAGTGCATACCTCGGCCATCACGGTCGCCGTGCTGCCGGAAGCCGAAGAAGTCGACGTAAAAATTGAAGCGAAAGACCTGCGTATCGATACGTTCTGTTCTTCGGGACCGGGCGGCCAGTCCGTGAATACGACCTATTCGGCGGTGCGCATCACGCACATTCCGACGGGCACGGTGGTGAGTTGCCAGGATGAGAAGTCGCAGATCAAGAACCGCGAAAAAGGCATGCGCGTGCTGCGCTCGCGGCTTTACGAAGTCGAAATGCAAAAGCAAGCGGACGCGCTGGCCAAAGAGCGCAAGCAGATGGTCGGCTCCGGCGACCGCTCGGAGAAAATCCGGACTTACAATTTTCCGCAGAACCGGCTCACCGATCATCGCATCGGCTTCACCATTCACCAGCTTGAGCAGGTCATGGACGGCAAGCTGCAGCCCATCATCGACGCGCTGACCACCCATTATCAGGCGGAGAAAATGAAGGCGGAGACGGCGGGCGTGGTGTAAGGCAAGTCTCCCTTATCGATTTACCGCAGCGGCGTAGCGTGACCGTCCTCAATATTGAGGCTAACGGACTCTGCGCGTTGCACTGTTCCAGTTTCGTCTGAGACAACCACGTTACCGCTCGCATCAAGGGTCTTTCGCTTCATATTGAAGATGACGTGATCCGCCCGCAGCGAGAACAGGTTGTAAGCTATGAAGACGGGGTCTTCGTACGGAGTTTTCTCACCTGCGTAGTCGAGGCTGTCGCCCATCGATGCGCGTTTGGTGTAGCGGACGTACACTTGGAACGGCACACCGGCTTTAGAAGGAACTGGCAGGAACTCCTCCCCATAATAATTGAACGGTTGTACTAACTCTCCCTCCCCTACAACAATCCGATTCACCATCTTTCCGACGGGCAAGCTGATGTCAAACGTAAGGTCAGCCGGTGACTCGACGAGATATAACGGCCGTCGGTAGGTCCTAAAACCACGGCTTGCTGCCTTCATCGTATAGCGACCAAGCGGAAGATCGATTTCGTATTTCCCACTCGCACTCGTCGTTGTGGTCCTGGCCGTCTGCTCGCCGTTGAATGTGACCTCAACTCCGGCAATTACAGCCCCAAGCGGATCAGTAACAGTTCCCCGAACGTTAAAGCTCTGAGCAGCGCTCGGAGACTTCACGGCTTGCCCGAATGCAGTAGCGCATAGAGACAAGACGGCGATCAGAGTTATGGCCGAGGGCTTCATCGAGGGGACGAACCTGAAACCTCCCTCATTCTACTGCAAATGGCCTGCCGCTCTTCGTTGGGGCGGCGGTGGTCATGAACGGCAAACTGCAACCCGCAATCGACGCGCTTATCACGCACTCTCAGGCCGAAGAACTGAAGGGAATGGCGAGCGTCAGCTAAGCAAGCAACTTCATTTTGGTTGTCCGCCCCTTCTCAAGGGCTCTGGCTAAAAACACGTTGGTGTGCTATAGTGGTGCCATCATGATGGCACGTACGCAGATCACCTTGGAGCGCGAGACCCACAAGCGCGCCCGCCAGCGAGCCAGCGAGCTCGGGATGTCACTGGCGGAGTACCTTCGCAGGCTCGTTCAGAAAGACCTCGGCGCTCCTCGAGCCAAAGCCGACGTGAGTTGCATCTTCGATCTCGGCCGCTCTCCGGGCGCTTCCAACATCGCGCAACACAAGCATCGAATGATCGGAGAGGCCATCGAGGCGGACTTCGAACGCAGCAGGCGACGCTGACATGAGCCTGTTTGTCGATACCTCAGTTTGGTACGCCGGCGTTAACGCTTCGGATATGGATAATGCTCTCGCGAAAAAGATTCTCTCGGCCGGCGAGCCTCTGGTTACATCCGATCACGTGTTAGCGGAAACCTGGCTCCTGCTTCGCAATCGTATTCATCGCAAAGCCGCAGAGCGCTTCTGGGAAGGCCTGCGCAGCGGAGTTGCCACAATCGAACCCGTCGGTCTGGCCGACCTTGAAGCTGCCTGGCAGATCGGCCTCACTTTTTCGGATCAGGATTTTTCGCTTGTGGACCGCACCAGTTTTGCCGTGATGCGCCGTTTGGGGATTGAGCGCGTGGCATCTTTCGATGATCACTTTGCCATCTTCCGATACGGGCCGAAACACCGCCACGCTTTTGATATTGTTCGTTGAACCGTCGTGGCCAAGCAGAAGCAGAGAACGCAAAAAGACGATGGAAAGGTTCTCATACCCGGCCCAGGACTATCACTCGTGCAACTTCGCCAGGCACTGAACGCGGCCATCGAGCGGCTGACTTCCGCGCACGTTCCTTCGCCGCGGATGAATGCCGAACTGCTCATCATGTTCACGCTCGACTGCGAGCGCGCGTATCTCTACGCGCATCCCGAGCGGGTGCTTACTGCGGACGAACGGCGGCGCTACGACGAGGCTCTTGCCCGCCGGGCAACCGGGGTGCCGGCGCAGTACATCACCGGACACCAGGAATTCTGGGGGCTGGATTTGATTGTGTCTCCCGCGGTGCTGATTCCGCGTCCGGAGACCGAGCGTGTGGTCGAGACGGTGCTGGCGCTCGTCGCGTCGGCTGAGACACAACAAAATCAGGATCAACGGCAGCGGGCGGGGGCGCCCGCTCCACGCCAACTACGCATCGTCGACGTCGGCACTGGTTCGGGAGCTATCGCCTTGGCGCTGGCCATGGAACTCCCTACGGCTGAGATCTTCGCCACCGATGTTTCTGCCGAGGCGCTGGAAGTCGCCCGGTCCAATGCGGCTCGCCACAACCTCACCTCGCGAATCAAATTTTGTGTCGCGGATTTGCTCGGCGAATTGCCAGCAGGCTCGTTCGACTTCGTGGTTTCAAATCCTCCGTATGTCGGCGAGTCGGAGGAAGACTCAGTACAACTCGAAGTGCGCAAGTTCGAGCCGCGCCATGCCGTGTTCGCCGGGCCGACCGGGATGGAAGTCATCGAACGGCTGATCCCGCAAGCGCGGGCTGCGCTGCGTCCCGGCGGATGGCTGGTGTTCGAGATCAGCGGAACCATTGCCGACCGGGTGCGGCACTTGCTTTCGGATTGGAACGAGGTCGAGATCAGGAACGATCTGCAGGGGATCGCTCGGGTGGTGGTGGCCAAAAAAAATTATACATCGGTCTTTTAGAATCATTGGGTTGGCGGGAAATTTCCGCTAAATCGTTGGTTTTAAAGGACTTATTTGTAAAATATTGCGAAATAAGGGCTTAGAGGCGAAGGCCCACAGTATCCAGGCTTCAAAGGTAAATCTTGTCCAAGTAAAAAAGGTGCGGGGAGTCGTCCGCACCTTTTGATCTTAAGATTTCTGCTCTACCTTCAATTATATCAATTTCACCCTGCCAGCCGGACACGGATTCGCACTTTATTTTCCCAGCCGATTCATCGACTTAGCAGGAAAATCGCCGCGACAGGGGCTTGACAACTTTTTGTACTTCCATTTGTAACTCGCACTCCTGGGCGATGGTCAGAATGTCACCCGCACGCCCAGCTGCGCCGCGAATGGAATTCCTACTGTCGTGCCGGGGCCGAAGAAATCTCCTAGAGCGCCCTCGGGGATTTCGAGCTGCTTCAGGCTGGTGACCGGAATGTGCGGGGAGCAGCTTGAGTTACCGCAGAGATAGGTAACGTTGCCGCTTGTAATCTCAGCCTGGTCCACCGGAAGTTGCGTAATGTTTACCGCAAAATTCGCCCCAGGATTGTTGCGGTTGAAGATGTTGAAGAACTCGGCGAAGGGGAGGATCTGCCAACGCTCGTTGACTTTGATGGGGCGCGTGACGCGCAGGTCCGACTGAATGTAAGGCGTGCCACGGAATTCGTCGAGGCTCGTGTACACACCGTTCACATAAATGCGCCCGCTGTTGTCCGCGGTCGTGATGGTGATGGGACGCGCGCTCTCAACCTGAGTGATGCTGCTCAACTCGATTCCGCCCGGGATGTGGAGTGTCCCGGCGAGCACAAAGCGGTGCCGAACGTCTTCCCCGGACGGACCGTAGTCGCCGGGTCCGAAAGCGTCCAGATGTCCTTGATTCGGTCCGCTCTGTGCCGTGCATACGCCATCCACATAGTCAAACAGTTCGCCGAGCAGGCATCCCCAGGTCTGGGCCTTGGAGAGTTGGTAGTTCGCGACCAGACTGAAGCGGCGCATATTGCCCTGCGCATGCAACATCAGTCCGTTGTAACTGGAGCGATTGTCGGACGCAAAGACGTTGGCAGTCGGATAAGGAAAAGCGCGATAGCCGTGGTTTCCCTGCTCATGGGTATAGTCGGCGCTAACCAACCAATGTTCATTGAACGCATGCTGGACTCCTCCGGTGATGTGGATGGCATAAGGAGTCTTATAGTTGGGATCGATGAGCGCCGGCGGCGCGGAGGAATGTTGGTTCAATGCCTCAAATGCAGTGGCCCATCCGTTTTGCGCGAGATCGTCGTAGTAGAGACCGAAACCGGCGCGAATCACGGTCTTTTCACTGCTACCGGGCGAGTAGGCGATCCCGAGTCGAGGCGCGACCTGCTTGCGATCATCATGGGGAACCGCTTCCGGATATCCCAAGGATGGTAGAAGGTCAAAGCTGGGATTGGCAGCCTGGCTTTTTCCAGAAGCGTCAAAGAGCCCGAAGGTCGTCTGATAACGCAGGCCGTAGTTGACGGTGAGGTGATGCGAGATGCGCCACGAGTCCTCGGCGTAGAAGGCGAGCCGCTGCACGTTCTGGGAAAAGTTGCCATTGCCAGGGGGCGTGTACGTGCAAGTTGAGCCATCCGAGGTAGTGAAGTTGATGCACTGTGGCGTGAATGTTCCGAACACGCCTGGGTTCTGTGCGTAATAGGTTGGGTCGTTGATGTACTTGGCGAGCGTCTCCGCAGTGGACGCAAACGCGCCGCCGAGCACAGGTTCGTGAATGAAGTCGACGCCAAACCGTAGGGCGTGGCTTCCGGCGACGTGGCTCAGGTCGTAGCGAAACTGATATTTTTCCTGATTGCGCAGGTCCGGGAAAAAAGTGATGGGAGTGGCGAACTGGTTGTCACCGAAAGTCTCGAAGCCTGAAATCGTCAGCGCCGTGGCGCTGAACGGAAACGCCAGGGCGAAGCCGAGGTCTGAGTTCCGCGTCTGCGTCAGATGCAGCAGGCTCGCGCCCAGGACCAGATTGCCGAGCCACGTCGGACTGAACGTATACGTATTGCTGATGACCGTGTTCCAGTAATTGTTGTGCGTGATCAGGCCGGTGGAGGGCAGCGTCCCCTGCTGCACCAGGGCATTGTGCGTGAGATAGCTGTCTTGCGAGGTGCGCAGGAACCACTGCGACTTCGGCGACTCGGCCCAGTCAAAACGCACCGAGCCGATGTAGTCGCGGAACGGAATCGGAACCGTGCCCGGGACGGCGATGGAAGGGACGCCGGTAATCAGGCCGGGGCAAGGAGGTGCAGCACATGGGTACGTGCCTGACGCCAACTGGTTCAGCGCATTGAATTGCGCGAGGCTATTGTTGTCGTAGGCGATGCTGGCGTCTTCGTGCACATTCTCGAACGACGTAAAGAACCAGATTTTGTTTTTCGCAATCGGGCCGCCGAGCGTGCCCACGTAATTTTGGCGCGAGAATGGCTGCTTGGGATTGGGCGCGGGATTCTCAATGGGAAAGCGGGCGTTAAGGTCTGCGGCACGCTCGTAGAAAGCGCCGTCTCCGTGCCACTCGTTGGTGCCGTGTTTGGTGGTGATGACGACAGATCCCGCCGTCGTCCAGCCGGTGTCAGCATCTTCATTCGAGGTGCGCACGGCAAATTCCTGAATGCCATCGGGCGAGAAATTCTGCAAAAAGCCGCCGATCCAGTCATCGGAGTTGTCGGCGCCATCGACCGACAATTCGTTGTTGAGGCCGGAGCTGCCTCCGGTGGAAACGGCGGTGATGCGGGCCTTGGTGGGATCGGAAGGCTCAACGGGCTCGGTTCCGGGCACGAGATACGCGATGTTGGCGAAGCTGCGGGCGGGGAGCGGGAAAGTTTCCAGATCCTGGCTGCCGACTACGCCCCCATGTACGGCGCTCGCCGTGTCCAGCGCCTCAGTCGTGATTGAGGACGCACCTCCCTGCACGTTGACTGTCTCGCGCGGGTTTTGCAGTTTGAGGGTGACGGAGATGTCGCGAACCACGCTAACTTCGACATCGACATCGGCGGTTGCCTCGGCAAAACCTTTGGCGGTCACGGTTACTTGATAAGATCCCGGCAACAGGCCCTCAATGCGGAACTCTCCGCGCTCATTCGCCGTCGCCTCTCGCGTGGTGGAAGAGCCTTTTGACTGCAGCGTGATCTGCGCACCGGCTACTCGCGCGGCGGTCGCATCCTGAACTTCTCCGCGCAGGGCGCCGTTCGAATTTTGCGCGCGAACAAGCGTGGGACGCGCGACGAGCAGCAACAGGAACATCGCGGGAACAAGTGCGCGGAGCCGGGAACTCGATTTGCGAATTTTGCCGAAAGGAAAAATGGCGTGCATGAAAGACCATCCGACTCACGAGAGGATTGCCGCTTGTAAAATTGCTGCGGAAAAAATGGCCTGCGCGGCGAAACAGACTAGCTCTTCGAGGGTAAACAGACATGCCCGCTACTACCAGCGATAGTGGGGCGAAGGCGACTGCGAGGAGATCGCAGCAAACTGCATAGGTCCTTCCCCTTCGACAAGCTCAGGATGACAAGGCTTTCGTGAGGGGAAGACCTAGCGGACTAGCCACTCTGTCATTTCATGGGTCAGCGCCAGCACCGGGCCGTAGGCTGCGGTAACACACAACAGAACAACGAGCACAGGAGGAATGGCGTGCCACGGACGCATCCGCGTCTGTCGAGCTCTGCCGGCTTCGTCTTCATTCCAGGCAAGCAGGCGTGCCACGCGGGCGCTGATGGATCCGGTGACGAAACCCACGGTGCAGACGGGAGCGGACTCCACTGGAATCAGGCGGGAGAGCTTGACCAGGGCCGCGGCCAGGTCAACGGCATCGTTCAGACTTGAGACCGAAGCATCATCGGCGGCCAGTTCGGCGGCCTGCGACCAGGCATCTTCCAGTTTCGCCATGCCGGGAAAAGGACAGAGACGGAAGATCAGTTTTTTCAGGTTGTCGCGCGAACGTACGTGGGCGAGTTCATGCTTGAGCGCAACCCGAAGTTCGTCGGGAGTGAGCAGCGCAATCGTGGATTCTGAAACCAGCACCGCCGGTTTGCGGAGACCGACCAGCGTGAGTGGCGGAGCCTCTCGTCGGGAGCGAAAGGTCACGGTATGGGATTGAGTCCAAGCTGCAGCATCCACCTGCAGGCGATGCGCGCCTTCGAGCCACCCGGCTACTACGCGAGAGGTCTGGGCCTGGGCGGCAATGACGCGCCAGCAGCCACAGGCAATCAGCAGCAGAGCGCAAAGGCCCAGCGCGAGCGGCATCGCGCCGATGCCTTCCTCAACATTCATCGACCGTGGCTCCAGCAACTGAAACGACGGCACCACAAAAACCAATGTGACGACAATCGAAGCCGCCAACGGCAAAACACGCAGAGCGAAGAACAGATCCGTCAGCCTCCGCTCCGTGGTATGCAGCAGTTTCAGCGAGCGCCACGCGAGTGCCACCAGTGCCGATAGCAGGCAGTAAACGAGAACGAAGAAAGTCAGCGAGACGGCGATCCCACGCAGGGCAAACATCAGCGTCGCTCCGGCGGCGTTTTCTGACGGGCCGCGCTTTCCAAGATCTTAGCTTGACGGCTGTGCAGTTCTTGGCGTTTGCGTTCGACCAGAAGTTGCAATGCATCGAGCAACTGCGCGTCGTGAGCGCTGAGCGCTTCCACCAAGTACGAAAGCGGCAATGCGGAAGCATCCCCCGATCCCAGCAATTGCCGGATGCTCTCGAGCGCCGTCACCCGTTGCAGTTCTTCCGGCGTGTGGCGAGGAGTGTAGCGGAATGCCCTGCCTTCTTCAACGCGGCTGAGCAGGCCCTTTTTGTAAAGACGGTCCACCGTCGTCATCACCGTCGTGTAGGCCTGATGGATGTTATCGTCCGCAAGCAACTCACGAACCGTGGCGCTGCCGCGCGCCCAAAGCGCTTGCAGCAACCGCTGCTCAAGAGGGCCGAGGCGAGGCCTGGAGCTTGACCCGAAAATGGAAAACGCTTTCGTCATCATCAACCGCAACCGGCGCGCTCCGGTCACGTGCCTGAAAAGAATATCATTCGCGCAACGGAGCTGCACATCGCAAATGAAGCAAAGATCATTTTCCCTCAAAAAAAGCCCCTGGTTTGCACCAGTCGTACAGGAACGTGGGGAGGATTGGCCGTGCTCATTTGCGAATTCGCTTTGCCACAAACTCCACATAGGTCGCAAAATCGTTCGGCTTACCGGGAGGGGCAAGCTCGAATTTTTCCGTCACGGAATCCTCGCTAGCCTGAGCGTAGGTCATCCGGGCCCGGGTACCGCCCGGCGCTGCATCGCTTAAGAACTCGATGGACTTACCGTTGGGCATCACCGTCACCGCATAGCGGATGACGTGACCCTCGCCGTCAAAGAAAATAGCGCGCACCGAGTTGTCCTGGGGATCGTGGTACACATAGATGAGATCGTCGTGGCCGAATGCTGCGCGCTCCTTGGTCGCCGGATAATCAAGGTGGGTTTTTCGGACCAGTACCGTTCCATCCAGTTCAGGCTGGAAGGTAGATATTCCCTGTCCCTGGCCTGGCTTTCCTCCTCCGACCCATGTCCACTCGCCAAATAGAAAATCGAAATCCTTCCATCCGTTTGCCGGCTTGTTGGGCTGAGCGTGCAGTGACAAGGACGAAAGCAACGTGAGTGCAACCAGCATTATTCGCCAGCTCATCTTTGTGCCTCCTCAAAACTATTCTGTTGGCCCGGTGGCTTGAAAGGGATTCTGCGCTTGGAATCTCATCGCGCGGCGGCGACAGGCAGAATCTCTTCCACGTCGATTTTCGTGGGATAGTTCCCCGTATAGCACGCGGAGCAGTAAGTGGTCTTATCCCCGTCCGCGCACGCTTTCCTGAGACCTTCGAGCGAGAGATAGGCAAGGGAATCGGCGACGATGAACGTGCGTATCTCTTCGATCGTTTTGTTGGCGGCGATGAGCTCTTTTTTTGAAGGCGTGTCGACACCATAAAAGCAAGGCGAGATGGTTGGCGGACAGGAAATCCGCATATGAACTTCCTTCGCGCCCGCGTTACGAATCATGCGGACGATCTTCTTGCTGGTGGTGCCGCGCACAATCGAGTCGTCAACGAGAATCACCCGCTTACCTGCGATCAGGCTGTGCACGGCGTTCAGTTTCAGTTTCACTCCGAAATCGCGGACCGACTGTTGCGGCTCAATGAAAGTGCGTCCGACGTAGTGATTGCGGATGAGGCCCAGGCGAAAGGGTATGCCGCTCTCGGCGGCGTAACCTATGGCCGCGGTATTGCCGGAATCGGGGACGGGAACGACGATATCGGCGTCGACGGGAGCTTCGCGTGCGAGCTGGCGCCCCATGGCGTCGCGACTTTGATCGACGGAGCGGCCAAACACCAGACTGTCGGGACGCGAAAAATAAACGTGCTCAAAAATGCAGCTCGATTGCGCCGGAGACGGAGAATAAAAACGCGAACTGATGCCTTCCGGACCGACAATGACCAGCTCGCCCGGTTTGATGTCGCGTTCGTAGGTGGCCCCGAGCAAATCAAATGCGCAGGTTTCGGAAGCAAAAACGATCGTGTCTTTTTTCTCGCTGGTTTGTGCCGGAATACGGCCCATGGCCAGCGGGCGAAATCCTCGCGGATCGCGCGCGGCGAAGACACGGTCGCGGCTGAGCATGACCAGCGAAAACGCGCCTTCCACGCGGCGCAACGCGTCGGCAATGGCATCGGGCAGAGTGTGCTCGCGGGAAAGCGCAATCAGGTGCACCAGCACTTCCGTATCGCTGTTCGATTGGAAGATCGAGCCCTGGCCCTCCAGCTTGGCGCGCAGCGCGTGCGCATTGGTCAGGTTGCCGTTGTGAGCAACCGCGATCTTGCCCTTATTGGATTGCACCATGATGGGCTGCGCGTTCAGCAAAGCCGAATCGCCGGCAGTCGAATAGCGGGTGTGTCCGATGGCGAGAACGCCGCGCAGAGAAGCTAGCACGTCGTGGCCGAAGATGTCGGCGACCAGGCCCATCGCCTTGTGTTGGCGCAGACGTTCGCCGTCGGAAGTGACGATGCCCGCCGATTCCTGTCCGCGATGCTGCAGGGCGTGCAGGCCGAGGTAGGCGAGTTTCTCCGCCTCGGGGTGGGCGTGGATGGCCACTACGCCGCATTCATCGCGAAATTTGTCGGAAGTCAGCATTCTTAGCTCTTAGCCTTTGGCTCCTAGCCAATCCAAAATCTCTGTCAGTCCGCAGCGACACTTGGGTCCGTGTGCAACGCTCTTTCCAGCGCGCCCTCGTACGCTTCACTCAACTCAGCAACACTTGCGGAAATGACCAACTGGTCACCCACTTTGATCTCAACTCTGTCCGACCCCGTTTCACCTAATACATCCGCGATGACGCCGTATTCTTCCGCTACTTGTTGGATTCGCGGCAACTGCATTGGGTCACAGCTTATTACGACGCGGCTGGCGTCTTCCGCAAACAGCGAAAACTCAAGGGCCTCCTGCTGCTTGGGCAATCTGACGCTCAGGCCGACTCCGGCTGGCAGCGCAGACTCGACTAACGCCACGGCTAACCCACCATCGGCGCAGTCGTGTGCAGATTCGAGCAGCCCCGCCCGAATTAAGGCCACCAGAGCACGTTGCAGTGTGGCCTCCTTTTCGAGATCAAGCTCCGGCGGATAACCCCACACTGCTCCGAGAATTTCTTTCGCGTACTCAGACGACCCAAACTCCGCCTCGGCATCCACGGCGTCTCCGGCTTCATTCGCCCGCAGCAGCACAATTTTTCGTCCAGTTTGCGCGAAGTGCATCTTCGCCGTTTTGTGGACGTCTTCGAGAATGCCTACCACTCCGAGCACCGGAGTCGGACAAATACCTTCGCCCAGAGTTTCGTTGTAAAAGCTGACATTGCCGCCCGTAATCGGCGTATCGAGTTCTTCGCACGCTTTGGTAATGCCATCGATCGTCTGCGAAAACTGCCACATGATGTGGGGCTTTTCGGGGTTGCCGAAATTGAGGCAGTTGGTGGCCCCAATGGGAGTCGCTCCGGCGCAAGCCACTTTGCGCGCCGCTTCGGCGACCGCGTGCATGGCTCCGAGACGCGGATCGAGATAGCACCAGCGTCCGTTGCCATCCAGCGCCATCGCCAGCCCGCGTTTCGAACCCTTGATGCGGATGACGCCCGCATCGCCGGCTCCGGGCGCTTCGACGGTGTTGGTCTGCACCATGTGGTCATACTGCTGCCACACCCAACGCTTCGAGCAAATGTTGGGACTCGCGAGCAGCTGCTTAAGTTGGGCCGTAAGATCTGCGCTTTCGCCGATCCGGATGTGCGCGGGCATTTCGCGGTCGACGGGCGGTTCCCAGCGTGCCAGCGGACGTTTGTACACGGGCGCGTCATCGGTAAGCGCGGCGTTCGGAATTTCGGCGACGACCTTGCCGTGTTCCAGCACGCGCATTTTCGCATCAGAAGTGACGCGTCCGATTTCGACCGCGTCGAGCCCCCATTTCTGGAAGACGCGGAATACTTCCTGTTCGCGGCCTTTTTGCGCGACCAGCAACATGCGCTCCTGCGACTCGCTCAGCATGATCTCGTAGGGAGTCATGCCGGTTTCGCGTTGCGGGACGCGATCCAATTCGATTTCGACTCCAGTGCCGCCACGCCCGCCCATCTCGCAGGTCGAGCAGGTCAGGCCGGCCGCGCCCATGTCTTGGATTCCAACGATCGCACCGGTCTGCATGGCTTCGAGACAAGCCTCGAGCAGCAACTTCTCGAGGAATGGGTCGCCGACTTGAACATTCGGCCGTTTGGCTTCCGAGCCTTCGCTGAACTCCTCGCTGGCCATGGTGGCGCCGTGGATGCCGTCGCGTCCGGTCTTGGAGCCGACATAAATTACGGGATTGCCCTCGCCCGATGCGCGTCCGTAGAAAATCTGGTCGCGGCGGACCAACCCGAGAGCGAACGCGTTCACCAGCGGGTTGCCGGAGTAGCAGGGCTCGAACTTCACCTCGCCCCCTAGGTTCGGCACGCCGAAACAATTGCCGTAAGAAGCGACGCCAGAGACGACGCCTTCCATCACGGAATGATTTTTGTGAATTTCTGCCGAGGCAGTTTGCTCGGTCGGACGGCCGAGGGCGGCCGTCCCTACGTGTTCCCCAATCGGCCCGAAGCGCAGCGAGTCCATGATGGCGACTGGCCGTGCGCCCATGGTGAATATGTCGCGAAGAATTCCGCCAACGCCGGTGGCCGCTCCCTGAAACGGCTCGATAAACGACGGATGATTATGCGACTCGATTTTGAACGCGCAAGCCCAGCCGTCGCCAATGTCGACGATGCCGGCATTCTCCCCCGGCCCCTGCAAGACCAGCTTGCTGCGCGTGGGCAAACGCTTCAGGTGAACGCGCGACGACTTATAGGAGCAGTGCTCGCTCCACATCACGCTAAAGATCCCGAGTTCGGTCCGCGTGGGTTCGCGTCCGCCGAGCAATTGCTTGATTTTTTCGAATTCTTCCGGAGTGAGGCCGTGCTCCCGAATCATCTCCGGTGTAATGGCAATATGAGCGATCGCAGAGGTGGTCATCGGGGAATCTTCATTGTCGCATCTCCACCAACTTTTGGCATGTCGAAATCGTGAATGACGTCGATAAGAATTGTTCGCTGCGCCGTCTATACTGTCGCAGATGAAGTCTGTCATCGTTGGCACCGCCGGACATATCGACCACGGGAAGACGGCGCTAGTGAAAGCCCTGACCGGCATTGATGCCGACCGCCTCGAGGAAGAAAAACGGCGCGGCATCACGATCGACATCGGCTTCGCTCACCTCGAACTGCCCGCGCCCGATGGCAGCCGAATTCGGCTCGGGTTCGTCGATGTCCCCGGCCACGAGCGCTTTGTGCGCAACATGCTGGCGGGCGTGGGCGGCATCGACGTGGTGTTGCTGGTCATCGCCGCCGATGAAGGGATCAAGCCGCAGACTCGCGAACATTTCGATATCTGCCGCCTGCTGGCGATCCGCCGCGGCATCACCGTGCTTACGAAATCCGATGCCGTCGATGCCGAGACGCTCGAGGTAGTACGGTTGGAAGTGGAAGATTACGTCCGTGGATCATTCCTCGATCCAGCGCAGTCGCCGATCGTCGCCGTGAGTTCGTTGACGGGCGCAGGGTTGGATGCGTTGAAATCCGCGCTCGCCCAAGTTGCGACGGAAGTGGCAGCGAAAAATTCAGCGGCGCTGGCTCGGTTGCCCATCGATCGCGTTTTCAGCATGAAGGGCTTCGGCACGGTCGTCACCGGCACACTTGTCGCCGGGACGATCCGCAAGTCCGACGAAGAAGAACTTGAAGTGTTCCCTGCCGGCAGCCGGGTGCGTGTTCGTGGCGTGCAGGTTCACGGCTCGCCAGCGGAAGCCGCTGTCGCTGGGCAGCGTACAGCATTGAACCTTAATCTTGGCGGGCTCTCCGCTGAAGAACTGGCGCGTGGCATGACACTCGCCACTGCCGATACTTTTCGATCCACAGCGAGAGTCGATGCGCTGCTTTCACTTCTGCCGTCAGCGAAACCGCTGAAAGGCGGCGCCCGCGTTCACTTTCACGCCTACACAATGGAAACGATCGCGGAGGCGCGGGTCTATGGAGCGACTCAGCTGAAGCCCGGAGACGAAGCCTATGCCCAACTGAGATTCGCGGAACCCTTGCTGCTTCTGCCCGGAGATCGATTCATCATGCGCCAGTTTTCGCCCGTAGTGACCATTGGCGGAGGAGTTGTGCTGGATGCTTCGCCTCTCACTCGCAAGCCGCGCGCCGACGATGCGATCGCATTTCTCAAACTCATGCGCGATGGGTCTCCCGCGCAAATGCTGGCAGCGCGTGCCGCACGACGCGGAACCAGCGGCCTGCGCCTGAGCGAGGTCCCTGGGGAAATGAATATCCGCCGCGAAGAAGCTGCGAAACTGGCTGACGCAGCCGGGTTGGTCTGGTGCAATCAGGTGCTGGTTGCGGCGGCGGCGTTCGCCGCGACCAAAGCGAATATAGTTCAGGCGCTCAAGAAATTTCACGATGCCAATCCTCTTGTGGCGGGAATGAGCAAAGAAGAACTGCGCGACCGGGTCAACCTTGGCCCTGAGGTTTTCTACAGCGTGCTGGAAAAATTAGCGGAAGAAAAAAAACTGGAAGTCGCGGGTGAACTCGTCCACTTGGCCGGACGCGGCGTGGTTATGAAAGATGAAGAAGCCGAATCCAAGAAGATCATCGAGCACGCGTTTGCGTCGGCCGGGCTGAAAGTTCCCTCACTGAAGGAAGTGCTCGCGGGGCTGAAGGTTGATAAAACTCGCGCGCAGAAAATTGTTACGCTGCTCTTGCGCGACAGAGTTCTGCTCAAGATCTCAGAGGAACTGGTCTTCCACCAAAGTGCGCTCATGGACCTTCGCCACAAGATCGTCGCGCTGAAAGCCAGCACGCCAAAGATCGATGTTGCCCGCTTCAAAGAAATAACGGGAGTCAGCCGCAAATATGCGATTCCGCTGCTGGAATATCTCGATCGGGAACGAATCACGCGGCGCGTGGGGGACGAGCGGGCGATTCTCTGATTCGCCGTCGGCGTCTCTCCATTTCCTTGCACTATATCTTTTCTTCCGGGAACTCCACTTCCAGCGCCAGCGGCCCGGTGACGCGGTTCGTTAGATTCGCCAATCCAATCAGCATGTGCAGGTCGACAATCTGCTCACCGGAAAAATGTTCCTTGAGATCTGCAAAGTCGGCATCGCTAGCGCCGCCGGGAGTCCGCGTCAATTTTTCCGCATAGCGCAGCGCCGATTGCTCGGGCGGGGAAAATCCTGAGTACTGACCTTCTTTCAAGGCCTTCATCTGTTCGGGTGAAAACCCGGCGCGTTTCGCGCCTTGAATGTGATGCTGCGTGCAGTAGTGGCATCCGTTGATCAGCGAGATGCGCAAGTACACGGCCTCGTAAACCTTGCGGTCAAGCGATCGACCCACACTGGGATAGAATCCAAGAAAATTGCCGAGCATGGCGGGACGATGCGCTAATGCTTTCTGAATATTTCCGGGCTTGCCTTTCAGTTTGCCCTCGTAGATTTCCTTCACTTCCGGGCTGGCTTGCGCGGGTTCAATCAGACTGATCCGGGCCATAAGATTTTCTCCTCGGGCGTGCGCCCTATAATAAATGATTCTGCGATGTGCGCTGCCGTCGCAGGTGGGAGACGCATGAAGAAAGTTCGCATCATTGGTGCCGGGCTTGCGGGATCGGAAGCGGCGTGGCAGTGTGCCCGGCGCGGCGTCGCCGTCGAATTGTTTGAGATGCGCCCGCTGCGCACGACTCCCGCGCACCAGACGCACGACTTCGCGGAACTGGTGTGCTCCAATTCCCTGAAATCCGAGAGCGAGAACACGGCTCCCTGGCTGCTGAAGGAAGAAATGCGGCGAGCGGGCTCTCTGCTGCTGGAGATCGCGCGCGCAACCGCGGTGCCCGCTGGCCACGCTCTGGCCGTAGACCGCGCCGAGTTCTCGCGCAAGGTGACGGAGGCGATTTCCAGCGAGCCGCGCATCACGATTTGCCGCGAAGAATTTACTCACGTCGAGGACGGCGAACCCACGATCACAGTCATTGCAACCGGTCCGTTAACCTCAGACGCTCTTTCGCAGGAGATTGCGCGGCTGAGTTCTTATTCCGCTTCGTCGGGCGAAGCCGGTACCCACCCTTCGCGGGCGGGGGCGCCCGCGCCACACAACCATCTTTATTTCTACGATTCGATCAGCCCTATTGTCGAGGCCGACTCCATCGACATGGGCAAGGTGTACCTGGCGGCCCGCTACGACAAAGGGTCCGCCGACTACATCAACTGTCCGATGTCGAAAGAAGAATACGACCGGTTCTACGATGCACTGCTGGAGGCGCAATCGGTCGAGCAGAAAGATTGGGAAAAATTAAACTACTTCGAAAGTTGCCTGCCCATCGAAGAAATCGCACGCCGCGGACGCGACACGCTGCGCTTCGGCCCGATGAAGCCGGTGGGACTCAAAGACCCGCGCACCGGCAGAATTCCGTACGCAGCGGTTCAGTTGCGGCAGGAGAATCTGCGCGCGGATTCCTACAATCTGGTCGGCTTCCAGAATCACCTGAAATTTGGCGAGCAGGCGCGCGTGCTGAGTTTGATCCCAGGACTGGAAAGCGCGCGCTTTCTGCGCTACGGACAGATTCACCGCAACACGTACATCAACTCGCCGGCGCTGCTGCTCCCAACATTACAGATGAAAGCGCATCCCCAAGTGCTCTTTGCCGGACAAATCTGCGGCGTCGAAGGCTACGTTGAATCGATCGCGACCGGCCTGATGGCAGGAGTGAATGCGGCCGCGCTGGCCACGGGCGGCGAACCGGCGCCTCCTCCGCGCGCGACGGCGTTTGGCTCGCTGGTCCACTACATCACGCAGGCGGAGAGCAAGAATTTTCAGCCGGCGAACATCACATTCGACCTGTTGCCAGCGCTCGACAGAAAGATCCGCGACCGCAAAGAGCGTCATCGCCTGCAATGTGAACTGGCTTTGCGGGAGTTTGGAGAATGGCTTGCGCGCAACGCTTTGCTGCCCACGTCCTCCGAACTCTAAGGCATTTCCAAGGAACCAAAACTCCCTATTCCACGTACCTCCAAGCAGACCGCGCTTTCATTTCCGGGCTAGCCGCGTCGAATCCACAGATGTCATTTCGCGACCTCATCGGCGACGTGTTCCGAACCCTATGGGCGCACCGTGTGCGCACGCTGCTGACGATGTTTGGCATCGCCTGGGGAGTGGTCTCGATTGTCTTGATGGTCGCCGCCGGCGAGGGTTTGCGCGTCGGTCAGGAGAAACAGGCCGAAACGCTGGGCCGCGACCTGATGATCGTCTTCCATGGCCGCACCAGCCTGCAGGCAGGCGGAACGCGCGCCGGACGCCTGGTCCACTGGGTTGATTCCGATCTTCCTCATCTTCAGGAGGAGGCCCCGGATTGCCAGTACGTGATCCCGGAGCTGGAGCAGGACACGGTGCGCTCGCACACGGCCTTTAATGCGGCCGCGTTCACGGTAACCGGCTCGACGCCCGAGTTCGCCGAGATTCGCAGCCTGGGTGTCGCCGAGGGACGCTTCTACGCTCAGAGCGACATTGCCGAAGCCCGGCGCGTAGCATTTCTCGGTTCCGATGCGAAGAAGCAGTTGTTCGGCAGCCGTCCAGCCGTCGGGCAGTTCGTCTACCTCGACGACATTCCCTTCACGGTGGTCGGCGTGATGTCATCCAAGAAGCAGGATTCCAGTTACGACGGCTGGGACATTAACAAAATCTTCATCCCTTTCCCAGCCATGCGGCGCGACTTTCCCGATAAGCCGCCGGGCACGCCCTTCACCTTCGATCAGTTGCTGGTCGTTCCACGCGATGTGGAACACCACGAAGCCTGCAAGGGGGAAGTCCGCCACGTACTGGGAAGGCTGCACGATTTCGATCCCACCGACAAAGAAGCCTGCCCGATCTGGGACACCATCCAGGAAGCCAAAGCCTTTCGCACCATGACCGACGGCATGAAGTATTTTCTCGGCGCAGTCGGCATAGTGACCCTGTTCCTGGGCGGCCTCGGCGTCATGAACGTGATGCTGGTTGCCGTGCAAGAGCGCACGCGGGAGATCGGAGTCCGCAAAGCCATGGGAGCCCCCGCGCATAGCATCCTGCGTCAGTTCTTTCTGGAAGCGCTGATTGTGGCGCTGATCAGCGGCGGCACTGGTCTGCTGATCGCGTTCGGCCTGTGTGCCTTGGTCGATCTGCTGCCGATGCCAGACTTTTTCGCCGGCCTGCTGCCCACATGGCAAACGGGAGCCGTCGCCCTGGCAGTTCTCGGAACCATCGCCATCCTGTCGGCCTTGTATCCAGCGCGCCGTGCCGCCGCCATCGATCCCATCGAAGCCTTGCGCCACGAGGCGGGCGGCTAGCATGGACATGATTTATCAGATCCTGAACGAGGCCTGGGCAGCCTTGCGGCGCAACCGCACTCGCAGCGCGCTCACCATGCTCGGCATCGTCTGGGGAATCGCAACCGTTACGCTTCTGATCGCCTACGGTGGCAGCTTCCGCGAAATTCTGGTGAGTGGCTTCGATGCCTTCGGCAAAGGCGCGGTAATCTGCTGGCCGCAACAAACCAGCGAACAACCCGGAGGCCAGCGCGCGGGCAAGAAAGTCATCCTTGAGCAGGCCGACCTCGACATGATCAAAGAGACGGCCAATTATGTCCGCCACGCGTGTCTCGAAACCGTGCGCCGCCCCGGCATCGCCTACGGAGACCGCATGGTCGGCACCGCGCCGGTCCGCGGCGTTTGCCCGGAGTATGGCGATATGCGAAACGAACAGCCTTCGGAGGGCCGCTGGATCAACTCGCTCGACGAACTCGAACGGCGCCGCGTCGTCTTCCTGGGCGCGCGCGTGCGGGAGCAGTTATTCGGCGGCCGTCCCGCGGTTGGCGAAACGGTGGTGATTGCGGGAGTGCGCTTCACGGTGATCGGCACCATGGACCGCAAAATCCAGTTGAGCAACTACTTCTCCAGCGACGATGAGTCGACCTGGATTCCCTACTCCGCGGCTAACGATTTGTGGAACGCGAAAGAAGCCAACGTGCTGGTATTTGAGCCCATCGCGCCGCAATTTGAAGCGCGTGCCGAGGCGCAGGTGCTGGCCGCGATCGCCACGCGCCAGCAATTCTCGCCCACCGACAAAAAAGCCATTCAGATGTTTGGCCGCGAACAATTCCGGCCCGTCATCAATGGCATCACCATCGGCCTGCAGGTGTTGCTAATTTTTATCGGCATCCTGACGCTCGGAATCGGCGGCGTCGGCGTGATGAACATCATGCTGGTTTCGGTCGATGAGCGGGTTGGCGAAATCGGTTTGCGCCGCGCTCTCGGCGCGCGCAAGTGGCACATCAAAGCGCAGTTTCTCGCCGAAACGCTGCTCATCATATTGCTCGGCGGCCTCATCGGAATCGTGGTGTCGTACGTGGTTGCCGTTGCCGTCGGCACGCTTCCGCTGATGGGCCCGCTCTTCGAGGACGACTCCGGCAAAGCTGACATTCACCTCAAAATTTCCTTCTTCACCGTCATGATTTCGACGCTCGTATTGCTGCTCGTCGGCGTGCTCAGCGCCATGATTCCCGCGTCGCGCGCCGCGAACCTCGATCCCGTCGAGGCCTTGCGCTACGAGTGATGAAAATGGAGAGACGGGCATCCTCGCCGTCCAGTGTTGGTCCGTGGTTTTAGATTACAAAATTACCGGATTATCGACTTACAAAATTTCCAAGCTCATTGACGCCGCAACTCCCCTCGCGATACCTTGGCGGCATTAGTATGAGGGAACTCATTGCCCGTCTCTGCCGTTGATTGCGTACAACCCGCGCTGCAGCACACGCGCCAGCAACTTTTCACTCGTTTCCGCTTCGGACAGTGGTCACGCCTGGCACTGGTTGGGATTCTCGCAGCGGAACTGCACGTGGGCGGATGCAACTTCGGAAACCTCGGGCGGCTCCATCGTTACCCGCAAACACGCGGCATGGAGTTTCTACCGTCGTCGAGCGCGCCTTTTGATTTGCCTTCCTTCACTCCCCGGCATATTCCCGAGCACCTGAGCCAGTTCATCGGACTGATCGTCGTCGGCATTTTCGTAGCCGTCGTGTTGGGCTTTGTCTTTCTCTACATCAACAGTGTATTTCGGTTCATTTTGTTCGACTCCGTTCTGCGCCGCGATTGTTCGATCAGCGAGGGATGGCAAAGATGGCATCGCGCCGGTGCACGATTTTTTCTGTGGCAGATTGTGCTCCAGATTGCGGCCTGTCTTTTTCTGGTGGTTCTGGTGGGCGTGCCGCTGGCCGTAGGTTTGGCGGCAGGCTGGGCCACAGATCTGCGCGAGCACATCGCGCGATTGATCATCGGAGTGATTCTACTCGGCGGCCTGTTTCTGATATTCGCGCTGACCACGGCCGTGATTCAGGTGCTGGCCAGAGATTTTCTGGTGCCCGTTATGGCGCTCGAGAATCTCGACTTCGCCGATGGCTGGCACCGGGTGCTGGCAATCATCCGTCCGGAGAAGGGACACTTTGCCATCTACCTGCTGCTCAAATTGGTGCTTTCCGTTGCCGCAGCATTTCTGTTCACAATTATCGCTGTAGTGCCGGTGTTGTTCGTCGCGATTCCTGCCGTGATTGCCGTAGTAGCGGGCAAGATCGCGGGGATGGGATGGAACGTGACCACGATTAGTCTGGCGATCATCTTCGGAACGTTGCTGCTACTCCTGCTGATTTATCTGATAGCGCTAGTGTCCGTGCCGGCCACGGTTTTCTTCCCCGCCTATGCGCTGTATTTCCTGGCTGCGCGCTATCCGAATCTCGATGCGCTGCTGCATCCAGCCCCTGCGCCGCCGCCCGTGCCGGAACTGCCTCCGGTCCCCGCGTCACCGCCGCCCTTCGAAGCGCCTCCGCTGCCCCCCTCGGCAGAGCCCATCGGATGATTTTCCTAGTGGAGCCGGGGCGTACCCGCCCGGCCACCGAACAGACGGCAGGGCGAGGCAGCGCTACTCGTGCGCGGGGCTTGGCCTGTGCCCCCAACTGAAGCGCCGTCCGATGATGCACTTTACGATCAGGTGATCGGAGGAGTTGGTCACATCCACGCCCGCGCCAAAATTAATTTCCCAGTTCGGCGAAACATTCAGGTCAATCACGGGGAAAATCTGCTGCGACTGTTGCGAAACCGGATCGAAATTTGAAACTGGCCCAAAAGCTCCGTAGTATTCGAAGCCGCCGGTAATCTTCCTGGTGAAATCAAAACTCACTTTTACGTTAGGAGAAAATTCCCACCCCTTCTTCGTATTCAAACCATGCAGCGACCGGTCAAACGTGGGATTGAAGTCGAAATACCAGCGTGCGATTTTCTTGTCGATGATGGGGCGAAGCTCATAATCCCAGCTGTCCTCCGCAAACTTCCGCCGCTGATACCCAATTTCCTGCGAGAGGCTCAATCCGACCGGCAAGTGCCACGACTCGGGAGCCGTAAACCGCGGACGAATATGATCTCCCACCCAATCCCAGCCGTCGCCGTTCTGAAGACTGGTAAACACATAAAAGCCGGTCTCGAACCAGTCGGTCCAGCCCTGTGTGATCTCCAGCGTCTCGTGCTCAGCGTGATTCGTAGGAGCAACACCGTTGATGACTTGCTTCGAGCCATCGACGGTGAAGTTGGAATGGATCTCGACCATGGTGACATTCTTCGGCGTCGCTTCCGAGGAGTAGACCTGGATTTCGTAGTTGTCCTGGGCGTGAGCGGGCAGTGTGATCAAAAACAGACTGAGCACAAAGAAAGTGGTTCTGAGCGCGATTCGCGAGAAATATTTCACATGATTCCCTGAAACAACAATCCGACATTCGATTCTATCGGGACGTGCCACGGAGCGGGAAATTCGAATGGGGGAACTCTCTGTGCCATCTGGGTGTCCGATGCATTAAGACACGCGCGTGCCGTTTTCGATTCCGTTCTAAAGCGAGGAAATCCGAATGGCATTCTCCACGGCAGGCGGTGGTTCGTCTTCGACTGGGCCAAAGATGAACGTCACTCCCCTGATTGACGTTCTGCTGGTGCTCATCATTGTGTTCATGGTGGTTGTGGCCAACCAGCGGCCAACTGGATTGCAGGCACAGATTCCGCAACCGCCTAATCCCAACGATCACTCGATCCCTCCGCCGCAGGCGACGATCGTGATTCAGATTCACCGCGCGGAAGCGGGAGCGGAGCGTTCACAGGCAGAACAGGCTCCGGCCGAGCATCCGCAAGTGACGGTGAATAAGGGGGTGGTGGAATGGGATCACCTGCGCGAACGCCTGCGAGACATTTTCGCCATTCGCGTGGAGCGCATCGCTTACGTCGAAGCCGATGACGACATCGACTTTCAAGACGTGGCCGACGTGATCGCCATTGCACGGATAGCCGGCGTCGATCGCGTGGGATTGCTGACGGAGGATGGGAAGCATGTTCCGATGAAGGGGTAGGACCTACTACATAAGCTGACGGAGGCCGTTTACAATCTTCTAATGAATCGTCCGAAGGGCTTGCAGTTGACAGCATGGATCATGGTTGCCCTGGTAGTCGCGGGCTGGCTGCGGGCAAACTACTGGCCGCCTCATAATCAGCCTGCTCATCTGCACACCTTCACCATCGCCTTGCTCTTGGTAGTTAGGATTACCGCGTTCATCTGCATTTTTTATTATGGCCAGGGCCGGAATTGGGCAAGGATTGCCGTTCTGCTGACTTCAGTCGTTGCGATATTGGGCCTCGTAGGATTGCGTCACGAGGACTTTCCAGGCCAAATCATCGGCGCGGCTATGGGCCTCCTTGGCGCCTTCTTTCTGTATTGGCTGAACACACGTCCCGTGCGTGAGTTCTTCAAGCGGGGCCGTGCCACTGTCGAGACGCATCCTAATCTCGCGCCCGGTTCTTAATCCAAATAGGCGAGCCAACAAACCCGAACGCCTCCCGAATCTGGTTTTCAAGAAACCGCTGATAGGAAAAGTGCAGCTTCACAGCGCGGTCGGTGAAGAGCACGAACGTTGGCGGCGCCACTCCCGCCTGCGTCATGTAGAGGATTCTCACGCGCTTGCTTACGGGGACGGAGGCGCGGTCGAAGTCAATCGTCTTCAGGAAACGATTCATCTCACCGGTGGTGATGCGCTTGCGGCGCTCGGCCGCCACTTTCTCGATCAGCGGAAGAATTTTTTCCGTTCCCTTGCCCGTGTGCGCGGAAAGAAACAGCACCGGCGCGTAAGCGAGAAATTTGAGCCCATAGCGCAGCCGCTCTTCGTAAAGCGCGCGATCCTGCGGCCGCTTGGCGTCCTGTATGCGAGCGGTTCGAGACTGGCTGATGGCGCGCTTCTCGCCGCTGGCTACGAGATCCCATTTGTTGACCAGAATAATCAGCGAGCGTCCGCTCTCGTGGGCATAGCCGGCAATGCTGGCGTCGAGATCGCTGACGCCCTCGGTGGCATCGACCATGAAGAGCACAATGTCGGCGTCTTCGATGTTTTTGCGCGCCATGACCACCGAAAGCTTTTCCGCCATCAGCCGAGTCTTGCCTTTGCGGCGAATGCCCGCCGTATCGACGAAGCGAATGTCGCGGCCGCGGTACCGGATCACCTCGTCAATGGAATCGCGAGTGGTGCCAGCGATGGGAGAAACAATAGCGCGTTCCTTCCCAGTGAGCCGATTTAGCAGCGTGGACTTGCCAACGTTAGGGTGGCCGATGATGGCGACCCTGATTTCATGCGGCTCTTCGGAGGTTTCCCCTGTGTCTTCCCCCGTGACCTCTGTGTGCTCTGTGGTTGCCTTTGGTGTAGCCGGCAGCACCAGAAGGATGGCGTCGAGCAGATCGTCAATGCCGCGTCCATGCTCCGCAGAAATCGGAAACACATTCCGCATTCCCAGCGAATGAAATTCTCCAAGCAACGAATCCTGCTTGTCGGAATCCATCTTGTTGACGGCGAGAAAAAGCGGCTTACCGGTGCGAGCCAGCAACCGAGCCAATTCGCGATCGGGTCCGGCGATTTCGGTACGAGCGTCGACGACCATCACGATGGCCGCCGCTTCGTCGAACGCAACCTTGGCCTGACGAAAAATTTCGGAAGGTATGAAGTCCTTGTCGTCGGGAATGATACCGCCCGTATCGACTACGCGAAATTCGTGTCCAAGCCATTCGGCCTCGCCATAGAGGCGGTCGCGCGTGATGCCGGGCTCGTCGCCGACAATGGCGCGCCGCGATCCAGTGAGATGATTAAAGAGCGTCGATTTACCGACGTTGGGGCGTCCGACAATCGCGACGAGAGGGGCTAGTTTCTTTTTGCTCAAAGTGAGAGTGATTGCGCGTCGAGCCACGCGCTGCGACCTTCGCGCAAAGAGTTTGCTCGAAACTCGAAGCTCGAAGCTCGCGGCTCTAACGTTATTATAGAGACTCCGTGGCTTCTTCATCCCATTCCGCGTCTTCGACAGAAAATCGTCCCGCGGGATTCTCCCTCTACCAGTTCTTTGCGCCTGGCGGTCTGCTTTCGAAAACGCATCCCGCCTACGAGTTTCGCCGCGGCCAGTTGCAGATGTCGCAGGCAGTCGAGGAGGCGCTCGAAGAGAAGCGTCACCTGATTGTCGAGGCCGGCACTGGCACTGGCAAAACGCTGGCTTATCTCTTGCCGGTAATTCGCTCGGGCAAACGCGTCATCATTTCGACTGGCACAAAAAATCTGCAGGAGCAACTCTTCTTCAAAGATGTCCCCGCGCTGGAGCGCGCCCTGTTCCCTGAAGGCGGTCGCAAGCTAAGCGTCTGCTACATGAAAGGCCGCAACAATTATCTCTGCCGCAAGAAGCTGATCGATCTCACCGACGAGCCCGTGCTTAGCGGACTCGAAGAGATCGAGCACTATCGCGCTATCGCCGCGTGGGAGAAAACGACGCACACCGGAGATCGCGCCGAACTCGCCGAACTGCCCGAGGCGAGTGCGCTGTGGCACAAGCTTGATGCGCGGGCCGATACCTGCCTCGGCCAGAAATGCAAGGATTACGACCGCTGCTTCATCACCGAAATGCGGCGGCGCGCGGCTGAGAGCGACATTATTATCGTCAATCACCATCTGTTTTTCGCCGACCTCTCCATCAAGCTCGAAGCCGAGGGCGCGCCCGATGCCGGCGTGCTTCCCGAGTGCGGAGCAGTCATCTTCGATGAAGCGCACGAACTAGAGGACATCGCCGGCAACTACTTTGGCATTTCCGTCAGCAATCTGCGCATGGACGAACTGGCGCGCGACGTAGAACATCTGCTGCAGCGCGAGAAGCTTTATACGCCGCAGATGTCGGGAGCGATTCAGTCGGTGCGGGAGCGCTCGCAGCTCTTCTTTTCACTCCTGCCTGCGAACGAAGGCCGGTTTGCGTTCGATTCCCGTCGCGAGTTTCTGGAAGAGAATGGGGAAGAGTTCATCGCGCTCAATCAATCGCTGTACCGTCTGGCCGCGGAGTTGGAGCAACTTCCGCAGAAGCCGGAAGACGTCTTCACGTTGGTACGTCGAGCGCAGCAGTTGCAGGTGCAACTGCAATTCGTGATGGAGAACGAGGATCCCAACACGGTTTTCTGGATCGAGCGTAGGGGATTTCGTGGAGCGCCGGGCGTCCCCGCCCGGCGGAAATCATTCGACGACAAACACGCGGGCGGGCGGACGAATGTTTTTCTGCAGGCTACTCCGATCGAAGTCGGCCAGATCCTGCGCGAGTGCCTGTGGTCAAAGCTGGAGACTTCTGTCCTCACCTCGGCGACTCTGGCCGTGGGCGGCGGGTTTGAATATATACGGCAGCGCCTGGGACTCGACCACGCTCGCGAACTAATCGTCGCCTCGCACTTCGATTGCGAAAGCCAGGCAATCCTTTATGTCCCGCCCAATCTGCCGGATCCGCGCACGCCGCAATTTGCCAGCGAAGCCGCTAGCGTTATCCGGCGCTTGCTGGAGATTACGCGCGGACGCGCCTTCGTGCTCTTCACCAGCTACGCACAAATGAACGATATTTACGAGCGTCTGCTTGGAATCCTGGAGTATCCGATGCTCAAGCAGGGCGACGCTCCAAAATCGGCTCTCCTCGAGGAGTTCCGGCTCACTCCCAACGCCGTGTTGTTTGGCACATCTTCATTCTGGCAGGGTGTGGACGTACAAGGCGAACAACTGAGCTGCGTGATTATCGATCGCTTGCCCTTTGCCGTGCCCAGCGATCCGGTGGTAGCAGCTCGCGTAAGAGCTATCGACGCGGGCGGCGGCAACGCTTTTTTTGAGTACCAGGTGCCGAGCGCAGTTATCACGCTGAAGCAGGGCTTCGGGAGATTGATTCGATCCTTGCACGATCGCGGATTACTGGCGCTGCTCGACAACCGAATTTTGAAGAAACAGTACGGACGCGTGTTTGTGGAGAGTCTGCCGAGCTACAGCCGGACAACGGACCTGAAAAAAGTCGAGCAGTTTTTGTGTGGTGGCGGGGCTTTGCCCCGCTAACGGGGCGGAGCCCCGTCACCACACGAGCAGCGAGATAAATTATTCCGCTACCGCTTCTTTATCGACTACGACTTTCAAGTGCGTAGTCACGTCCTTGTGCAGCTTAATAGGGACGATGAACTCGCCGACGGTCTTGAGCGGTTCGTGCAACTGGATCTTCCGGCGATCGATGTGGAAGCTTTTCTTCTCCAGCGCTTCGGCAATGTCGCCCGCGGTGACCGATCCGAACAGCTGATCGCCTTCGCCGGACTTGCGCTCGAATTTCACTTCCAGGCCGTCAAACTGTTTGGCCAGCGCTTCGGCTTCCGACTTCTCCTTGGCGAAGCGGCGCACGGCGGCGGCTTTCATCTGCTCGATGACGGTCTTATTAGCGACCGTAGCTTCAATCGCCAGTTTCTTGGGCAACAGAAAATTCCGCCCGTATCCTTCGGCGACCTTCACCACTTCGCCGCGGTTGCCCAGTTTGGGCACGTCTTCTTTCAGAATGACTTCCATGAATAACTCCCTGGTCGTTGGTCGTTAGTCGTTAGTCGTTGGCAAGTCTTGGTCGATCAAGCGCGTTGCTCTAGCGATGCAAGGCGAACGACTAGCGACAAACGACCAGCGACGATCTCGATTTACTGCGCGCGTCCCGCGAACGGCAGCAGGGCGATATTGCGCGCCTGCTTGATGGCCCTTGACAGACGGCGCTGATGCGGCGTGCACACGCCGGTCAGTCGTCGCGGAGTAATCTTTCCGCTTTCCGCCACGAACTGCGCCAGCAGGCGCACATCCTTGTAATTGACCGCTTCGATCTTCTCGACGCAGAACTTACATACCTTTTTGCGCCGGAAGAATTTGCGCCCACCTTCGCGCGGACCACCCGGACCTCCGCCAGGACGGGCACCGCGCGGTCCGCCGCGGTCGGGGCGATCCCCGCCGCCGCGCTCCGGACGACTCTCACCGCCGGATGTTGCTCTCGTTTCCTCTGCCATGTTGCTCCTGCTTTCTAAGATTTCGTTGGTGAACGGGCGTGACGCCCGTCGCTCCCGCAGCCTCTAAAGAGGCGACGATTTCGATGAAACGGCGGCATCGCTGAAGCGATACCCTGATACGAAAAAACTAAACGGACGTCGAGGCCGGTGCTTCCGTGCCCGCTTCCGGTATGGCGGGTGTAACGGGAGCGGCCGCGGCCGGTTGCGCGCTCGCTTTCTTTTTCGAGTCACGGATCTTCTTGATCTTCTCGAGCCGCTTCAGTTCTTCGTCGGTGCGCACCGAGAGGAACTTGATCACCGGCTCGGTTACACGCAGACGGCGTTCAACTTCGTGCACGATGGCGCCAGTGCCGTCAATCATCATCAGCACAAAAATGCCATCGTTGAACCGGCCCACTTTATACGCGAGACGGCGCTTGCCCCAGACCTCGCTCTTGGCCGTTCCCCCGGCGGAAGTCACCGAAGACTCGAGCGTGGCAATCAGCTTGTTCAAATCCTCGTCCACCATGTCGGGCCGGACGATGAACATCACTTCATAGTTACGATTCATTCGTTATCTCCAAAAATCGGTCGCTAGTCGCTGGTCGTTAGTCGTTTCGGGAACCATCGCGAGGCCGTAGGCTCTTGCTAACGACCAACGACTACGGACCAACGACTGCCTCTCACTCATCCGCCTCATTCTTGCGATTGAACCGGTTCATCGCTGCCGCCGGTCCTTCTTTCAAAATCACCTCAACCGCCTGCGCTGCCGTGTCGAGGACTTCGTCCACCATCTTTTCCTGTGCCTTGCGGAACGGCGTCAGCACATATTTCACACCGTCCACAACTTTGCGGTCGGGCGCAATGCCCAGCCGAATCCGCAAAAACTCGTCGGTATTCAGCGCACCGAGGATGGATTCCATCCCGTTGTGCCCCGCCGAACTTCCCCGCTGCCGGATGCGAATTGTGCCCAGCGGCAAGTCAAGTTCGTCGTAAATCACAATCAAGTCGCGCGTTACATCGACTTGATGTTCCACTACCAGTTCCCGCACCGAAAGCCCACTCAGGTTCATGTAGGTTTCCGGCTTGGCCAGGATCACGGGCTCACCCGCGGTCGTTTTCGTATCGACCAGTACTCGCGCCGTCAGTGCCCGGCATTGCCGGTTTCGCACTTCAATACCCAGTTCACCCGCAATCCGATCAATCGTCAGGAATCCGAGATTGTGCGGCGTGAACTGGTACTCGATTCCGGGGTTGCCCAAACCGACGATCAGTTTCACGCAAATTCGCTCTTCGCTTTTCGCTCTTCGTCGTTCGCTATTCCGCAAGCCATCAGCATTCTCACGCGAAAAGCGAACAGCGAACGACGCGCTCCCGCCAAAAGCTACTTTTTCTCTTTCTTCTCGGGCTTTTCGGCCTTCTCCGGCTTAGCCTTAGCCTTGGCATCGCCCTCGGCCTCGGCTTCACCCTCGACTTCCTGCTTGCCCTTCTTGATGACTTCAGGTTCAGCCGGCGCAGCCGCTGCCTCGCCCGCCACCACTTCGGGAGCCGCAACGACTTCTTCCTTCACCGTGGTGATGTGCGCGATCATCTGGTTCTCTTCGGTCAGGAACTTCAGCTTTTCGCTGTGCGGCAGGTCTTTCACGCGCACCTCGATGCCGAACACCAGGTGGCTGATGTCGACTTCGATGCTTTTCGGGATGTCGGCTGGCAGACACTCAATCTCGATCTCACGCAGCAATTGCTCAAGAATGCCGCCCTCGGTCTTCACGCCCGCAGCTTCGCCCTTGAGAATAACCGGGACCGTGACCGTCAGCTTCTTGTCCATGGCAATGCGCTGCAGGTCGACGTGGAGCAGCGTTCCCTTGATAGGTTCGAACTGCCAGTCCACGATCATCGCCTTCACCCGATCGCTGTCGAGCGCGAGATCGAAAATCGTGTTGTGCCCGCTCTCCGACTTCAAAATGCGCAGCACTTGCCGCGGATCGACCGCGACCGCAGCCGCATCTTTGCCCGCTCCATAAACAACCGCGGGAACTTTTCCGGCGGCGCGCACGCGCCGAGCGGCGTTTTTGGTGCCTGGTTCGCGCTTCTGCGCTTCCAGAATGCTGATATCCGTTGCCGTAGCCATAATTCCGTTTCCTCGTAAATTCGTCGTTGGTCGCTGGTCGTTGGCAAAACCTTGCTGCGGTTGCGGGTCGCGAACGATTAACGACTAGCGACCAACGACCTTTCTAAATAAAAAGTCTGCTCACAGAAGTCTCTTCGTGAATCGACTGAATCGCCCGTCCAATCAGCCCGGCAATCGAGAGCACCTTGATCTTCGGAACCTGCCGCGCCGCTTCGCTCAGCGGAATGGTGTTGGTCACGACCACTTCGGCGATCGGAGAGTTCACCAGAATCTCCACCGCCGCTCCCGAGAGTACCGGGTGCGAGCAACAGGCATAAACTGTGCTCGCGCCATTCTCAATCAGCGCCTGCGCCACTTTCACCAGCGTGCCGCCGGTGTCGATCAGATCGTCAATGATCAAGCAAGTCCGGCCTCTGACGTCGCCGATCACGTGCATGACTTCCGCCACGTTCATCTCGACGCGGCGTTTATCCACGATGGCCAGCGCCGCATCCACCTTCTTCGCGAAAAAGCGCGCGCGTTCCACGCCGCCCGCATCCGGCGAAACCACCGTGAGATTCGGCAGATTCAGCTTCTTGAAGTAATCCACCAGTACCGGCGAAGCAAACAAATGATCCACCGGAATATTAAAAAATCCCTGCAACTGGGGCGCGTGCAAATCGACAACCAGGGCGCGATCTGCGCCCGCCGTAGTCAGCAAATCGGCCACCAGCTTCGAGGAAATCGGCACCCGCGGCTTGTCTTTGCGATCCTGCCGCGCGTAGCCGTAATACGGAATGACGGCCGTAATGCGTCGCGCCGAAGCCCGCTTGAGCGCGTCCATCATCAGCAGCAATTCCATCAGATGCATGTCCACCGGCTGGCAGGTGGGCTGCATCACGAAAACATCGGCCCCGCGCACGTTTTCCTGGATCTGCACGTACGCTTCGCCGTCCTTGAAGCGCGTGACCAGGGCCTGCCCGCGCGTCAATCCCAGAAAGTGGCAGACTTCATCGCAAAGCGGCTCGTTGGCGGTTCCACAGAAAACCTTGAATCGGTCGTCGACCCGGGCGCGTTGCGGCTTGCGTTCAGTTTTCTCGTCCGTGACCGGTTTTTTTTCCGTGACGGTTTTTTCAGCAGTCGTGGTTGCAACTGTGGCCATAGTTTAGGTCTCAGGTATCAGGTCTCAGCAAACAGATGCGAGGTCTTCCTGGGACCTGACACCTAGCACCTGAGACCTGCTTTTCTGGCTGGGCCGCTAGGATTCGAACCTAGACAAAGTGCTCCAAAGGCACTTGACCTACCATTAGTCGACGGCCCAACTTCTGTGTGCCTCTAGTATGCCGAATTCGGAACCCGCAGCAAACAAGAAACTGAAAGCGCAAGTCGACCACTGGCAGCCGACGACTAACGACGAACGACCAGCGACGCCCAATACCACGAGCGCGTCAACGTCCGCGTCGCGACCGCTCGAAGCCCCTGCTTCCGCAGACGCCCAGCCGCCTTCGCAGCCTCAGCCGGCGACCGGAACAGCCCATACACGGTTGACCCCGACCCGGAGAGCGAAGCGTATTTCGACCCAGCGCGCTCCAGCGCAGCTTTCATGTCACGCAATTCGGGATATTGAGAAAAGACGACTTTCTCGAAGTCGTTTTCAATCCCGGTACGGACAAGGTCGAGAAGCAATTTCTCGCCCCGGCTCCCACCCTTTGCAGGAGCACCGGTGTTGGGTGAACCACTGGTGAAACCAGAAAGCCACGAAGAAAGCACGCAGCCAACCTCAAACAGTCTATCGGAGGCTGAGAGGCGCGTCAATCGCTCTTGCGCATCCCAATCGGCGAACGCCCGAGGCGTGGACACCCCAACTTCAGGCGTCACCACCACCATCGCCAGCGAAGGCAAATCCGGAAGAGGATAGACTTCCTCGCCGCGCCCCACTCCTAACGCCGTTCCGCCCACCAGAAACAGCGGCAGGTCCGAGCCTACGTCAGCGGCAATGCGCAGCCGCGCCGCAGGAGTCAACTTCTTTTTAAGAGCCAGCTCCAACGCAATCATAGTGGCCACAGCATTCGAAGAGGCCGCGCCCAACCCTCCCTGAACCGGCAGGCGTTTCTCGATTTCGACAGTGACTTTGCCCTTCGCCCCAAGTTCGTCCAGCACGCGCGCGGCGATGCGATGGCAGGTATTCGAAGCATCGAGTGGAACCCGCGGGTCTTTATTCGTGCACACAATTTCAATCCCGCGACCGCGCCCAACGCTGACTCGGATCACGTCATGCAAAGCAATCGTCTGATACACCGTGCGCAGATCGTGATATCCGTCCGCGCGCGCCGCACCGATGTAGAGCCCGAGATTGATCTTCGCAAAAGAACGAACCGTGACGCTCATAGAAATAGAAATGGAATCGCCGGAAGGGGAATTGTATGCGATTTTGTGAATGGGTAGGCCGCTCAGACGGGTCGAGCGGTCTTTTCCATTGACCGAGCGCTGGTATCATTCAGGTGTGGAGGATGTATGAAAGTAGATGCTTGTGTTGTCGATGAGAGCGTTCTCATCTATCGAAAAGACGAACCTCAAGAGTTGTTTGGGTGGGGTGGGGGTACCAAGTAGTAATATTGTCCGCTATTGCCCGGTTCTACCGAGAACTGAGAGCCGGGAACTGAGAACTTTTTTTGCGGTACACTTCCCCTTCATGCCCCTCACTACCTACCTCGAAGCCATCCGCCAGGGAATCTGGGAAGAAATGGAACGCGACCCTTCCGTCTTTTGTCTGGGCGAAGACATCGGCGTCTACGGCGGCGCTTTCAAAGTCACCGATGGGTTCATCGATCATTTCGGTCCTGAGCGCGTAATCGATACGCCAATTGCGGAATCGGCCATCATGGGCGCTGCTTTTGGCGCGTCGCTCACCGGATTGCGTCCCGTGGCCGAGTTCCAGTTCATGGACTTCATCGGCTGCGCCTTCAATCAGATCGTGAACATGGCCGCGAAAGCGCACTACCGTTGGGGAGCTCCGGCTCCGCTGGTGCTGCGTGGTCCCAGCGGCGGCAATGTGCATGGCGGGCCATTCCATTCGCAGAATCCGGAGATGTGGTTCGTGCACGCGCCGGGATTGAAAGTTGTTTGTCCGGCTACGGCCTACGATGCCAAGGGGCTGATCAAGGCAGCGATCCGCGACCCCAACCCGGTGATTTTTTTCGAGCACAAATATCTTTATCGGAGAATCAAGGAAGAAATTCCAGCCGACGACTATATAGTCCCTCTAGGCAAGGCGCGAGTGGCGCGCGAGGGGCAACATCTTAGCGTGATCACTTACGCGGCCATGTTGTATACCGCGCTCGAAGCCGCGGAGATTCTGAGCAAAGAAGGGATCGAAATCGAAATCCTCGACCTGCGAACAGTCTCGCCGCTCGATCGCGAGGCCATTGCCGCCACCGTGAAGAAAACCAACAAGGTCATCATTCTTCACGAACACGCGCGCACCGGAGGGTTAGCTGGAGAGATTTCCGCCATCATCAACGAAACAGCTTTCGACGATCTCGACGGGCCGATTGTGCGGCTGACGTCACTTGACACGCCGGTTCCGTTTTCTCCTCCGCAGGAGGAATTTTTTCTGCCCAAGGTGTCCGATGTGGTGCGCGAGGCTCGCCGCCTGCACGTTTACTGACATTCGCCCGCTGCCGCCGGATGCGCTCTCCTGTTATATATAGAGTGCAGACGCCGAAATCTTCCATTCTTCGAGGATCTGAAATGCGCAACTTTATTCTGGGGATCGTCATCACTATCGTAGTTCTGCTGCTGGGCAGTTTTGGCCTTGCCCTGCTCGGTTTTCTGCCGACTCAGGCCAACAGCGCTCCTCCGGAGATGGAAAAGCACTTCGCCATGAGCGCGCTCGACAATTCGGTCGACCGTCATGCTCCGCACGCGAACAATCCCGTGCCTCCGACCGACGAGAATCTGATCGCGGGATTGAAGATCTACACCATGAATTGCGCGCTGTGCCATGGCGACATCAACCGTCAGCCCTCAACCTTGGAGAATTCGTTCTATCCGCGGCCGCCGAACCTGATTCTTCATCCCCCGGATGATCCGGAATGGCACCTTTTCTACGTGATTCACAACGGCGTCCGCTATACCGGAATGCCCGCCTGGGACAAGACGCTTACGGACCCGGACATATGGAAGATCACGGCATTTCTGTCCCGCATAGAGAAGCTGCCGCCGGCGGTGCAGGACTATTGGAAGAACGCGAGCGGGGTGAGTGCTCCTAGCGGCGAGCCAGAAGGGCACGACCACAAGTAGAAGATTTGTCGGCGCCAGAAAGGGGCGGGGCAAAGCCCCGCCACCACACGAGCTTCACCACAAACTATCCTGGCGGATAGCTGAAATTGATGGTGATCACAGTTTGCGTTGCCGCCGGATGGCCATTGAGAGTGTAGGGTTGAAACCGCCACTGCTTGACCGCGGCAATCGCCGCGCGGCATAGAACAAAGTTTCCGCGAACAATTTTCAGATCCTCGACGCTGCCGTCGCGCCCCACCTGCGCTTGCAGCACCACGGCTCCGTGGAGTTTCCCCGCTAACGCTTCCGGTGGATAGACGGGATTGACAGTGTGAACCAGCAATGCTCGGGCTGCGTCTTCGCTGACCGCGACCGGTTCAGTGAATGGTTGCGGTACAGGCTGCGGCACCGGCGCGGAGACCGGCATCATCTGCGCCGGACTTACCGCCTCCACCACTGGCGGTGTAATCGGGGCCGAGTTTCTCATGCTTTCTGGAATCGCCGCGCGCTGCACATGGACGGGCGGAGGATCCTGATGCACGTAGACGGGCACGGGCAGCGGGAAGTCGGCCGCTTTGGGCAACGGAATCCGGGATTCCGTGAGGGTGGATTCGCTGGCTACCACTCCGAGCGCCGGGGTTTGCGCATTGGAACTGGCGGAATTTCTGCTGAAGTACGCATCCTGCTGCGCGTCGTTTCCGGCGGGACCGACGGCCAACGCCCCAGTTGGATCCTTGTAGAAAAACGCTGCCACCGACTCCCGCAGAACCCGCATGGTTCCTTCCGGGGTGCGCGACAGATACCCGATCGCTTCACGCGATCTCCACAGGAAAAATGCCACCGCCAGCACGAGCGCCGCGGCACAAGCGCGGCGGAACCCTACGGCAAGACCACGGAATCGAGGTGCCTCCCAGTGTTCGTCCGCCGCGAGTTCGCCCGCGTCATCGCTTCCCGCATCGTGGGCTTCCACAGAATCGGCGGGCGGATCGGGGGCAACCGGTGCTTCGGCATTTAAAGGAGCGGAATTGGCGGAGGCGTCGTCTTCCTGCTGGGGCGGTGCGGCATCGGCGGCGCTCGACGGTTGCATTGTTTGCGACGCCTTGGTCAGCACTGCCTCGGCTTCCTCGACGGAAACTGGACGATAGATCAGAAAATCGAGACGGTTGTCGCGCATTTCCGCGGAGGTGGGATCGTGATCGACGACGGCGATGGCCACCGTATCCCGATTCGGCGTAGACTCGCGCGCGCGCTTCAAAAGGAAACTTGCTTCCGGCTGTTCGGCCCAGTCCGCAATCACGCACGACAACGGTAGCGTCTTCGCTTTTTCGATGGCGCTAAAGATGTCCTCGCAGACTTCAACGCGGATGCCGGTAGTTTTGCAGCCAGCCCTTATGGCCGCATTGGTGTCGGAGCTTTTTGAAAACAACAGGGCGTAGAAAGCCATCGCGGCAATAGCTTATCGGGATTTTGCACCCCGCGACAGGTAACCAGTGGGTAGTGGTCGAGCGGAATCTGGCCAATGCAAGCAGGCTGCGGAAAAACTAGGTCCCAAGCAGAAAAGGGTTACCTCAGCGGCTAAAGCCGGCTCTGAAAACAGGGCGTTTATCGCAGCGGTAAACCGCTGCGCCACCCAAAAACAAACGCAAGATCGACTTTTCCCGCCAGCTGGGCCTGACCCGCGATTGCGCGGGAACGCTTGGTGACTTTCGTAATCAGGCGCCGGATCCTACACTGGAGATTGAGATGGTCAGATCTCGGCCCACCCGCCCGGTAACTCCCGGCGCAACTTCCGCCCCTGTTCCTGCATTTCCCGCCGGCGGTCGCGCATGGTCCGCTGCATATCCTGCATTTTCCTGTTGAGCCCTTTCATGTCGAGGTCTCGGGTGCGCAATGCGTGCTGCATTTTTTCCATGTTGGGTTGCACGATGCAGGCCATTTCGTCGCCGAGACGGTTGAGCGCCTGCTCGGTCTCCGCGCTCACCTCGGGAAACTCGAAGCTGTCTTCGAGCAGGCTACCGGAATCCTTTTTTGCGGGAAGGGTCAGCGTGAGATTCTGCTCTCTCTTGTCGCGCATTACCGTCACGGCCGCCGTGGTGCCCGACGACGAACGAATGGCATGGGTGAAGTCGGAGGTATCGTGCACCGGCTGGTTGTTGACCTTCACCACTACATCGCCGGCGCGGAATCCCGCCTTTTCGCCGCAACTGCCCTTGTCTACCGAACGCACCAGCACTCCCTTGCCATCCTTGACGCCAAAGAATTCCCCGAGCTGAGGAGTAATGTTCTCCACCATCAGACCGCTGCGCGCTAGCTGGTGGACAACTACCACGGACATCGGGAGGTCGAAATCCATCTTCGGTATCTCGATTTTGGGTATCTCTACGTTGACGTTCGGCTCCCACGCCATCGACTTATGCCGGTCGGCGAGTTGTACCTTAATGGTCATCGGTTGCCCGTCGCGGCTGATGCCGAGACTGATCACGCGACCTGCCGGCGTTTCCTTAATCATGCGGCGCAATTGCGCAGCACTCTCAATCGCGGTGCCATTCAGGCTTACGATCACGTCGTGCTCGTGCACGCCGGCTTTTCCCGCGGGAGCGTCCTGGTCGACCATCGTGACCTCCGCCCCGCCCTCTTCCTTGAGTTTCAATTCCGCGAGGCGTTCCGCGGTGACGTCGGCGATATCCACTCCAAGATAGGCCGATCCGCCGCCTTCCTCGGAATAATTCCAGTTCCAGCTATCGTCCGAGCCCACGGAATAGGTCTGGGCCGGTTGCGCGCCCATGGCCAGCGGAACGGCCAGCAACATAAGAAACATGCCCAGCAGCAAACGATGCATCATAGTTCCCCTCCCGAATGATTCGTCGTTGGTCGTTCGTCGAATAATCAGTCGTTAGTCGTTGGTCGTTCGTCGTTAGCAAACCGTTGCAAGTCTAGAGCGACTCGCGGGCGACCAACGGCTAGCGACCAGCGACCGTTCCTACCGACTCACGCGCCGGAAATTCACGCTTCCAGAATTTGTTCGGACCTTCAGCACCGGGCCACCACCATTGAGTTGACCCTCGGCAGTCACCGTTTTCGGCCCGTAGTCTCCGCCTTCGGTGGATACGTGAATATCGGAGAAGTCGCTGTGGATCGTGTGTCCATTGGCGATTTCGATCTCGGCTCGAATGGTGATTGGCAGATCGTTCGCCAGATAGACGGTAATGTCGCCCGCCGAGGTCTCCAGCGTGGAATTGTTGCGAGCGCCGGCCGATGAGAGCAGCTTCACGATGATTCCGCCTGCCGAAGTTTCGGCCTGCACCGACGCGGCGCCGTCCAACTCAATACTGCCGCCGCCCGTCTCCGCCTGCACGCGGCCTTTCGCGGACGCCAGACGAATGCTGCCCCCGCCGGTCTCGATCTGTGCCGCGCCGCCAATGTCGCCCAGATCCACGCTGCCGCCGCCGGTCGTGGCTTTCACCGGCCCGCTGCATTTCTCCACGCGAATGCTGCCGCCGCCCGTCTCCAGCACCGCGCCCTGCAGGCCGGAGAGCACGACCACATTCCCTCCGCCACTTTCGGCCTTGATCTCGCCCTTGGCGGATGCAACCTTGATGTTGCCTCCGCCCGTCTGCAGGTTTACGTTGCCTTCCACGCTGCCGACATCAATCATGCCGCCGCCGGTTTCCGCAACTACCTCGCCGCCAATATCGTCGAGATGAATGTTTCCGCCGCCGGTGTTGAGTTCGACACGTCCGGCAACTCCGGTCGCATTCACGCTGCCGCCGCCGGTCTCGATCTTGGTCAATCCCAGGTTCCGCGGCACATTGACGACAAAATCATCGGAGCACTTGGAATCGCGCCGGCTCGTTTCCGCCACGATCCACGCTGTGTCTCCCTTGACGAAGGTGCTGATCTTGTAAGACTCAAATTCGCGGCGGGCCTTTTCTTCGGAAGATGTATATGCCTTGCGATGAATGATGTATGTAATTCCCGCCTGCGATCCGCCCTGCACCCGTACCGAACCCGCCGCCAGCTTCACCCGCAGATTCTTCGCAGCCCCGAGGTCTCCCTTCATTTCCTGGACCCAGTTGCTGCCTTCGCGATATACCCGGGTTTCCTGGCACAAAGCCAGCGACGCCAGCGCCACTACAAATACCGGAATGCTGGCGAGTTTGATTGCGTGCTTCAATGAATTTCCCTCCTTTGGTACGGCGGTCGACCGTCCTAATCCATTTCCGGCATCTGCGCCAGCATCGTCCTGGCCTGCGAACGGATCGAGATATTCTGATCCGTCTGCGACACCTTGGTCAGCACCGAGCGCACATTGCTGTCTGTTTTCATTGGTTCCACCAGCCGCAAGGCCTGCATGCGTACGCCGGAATTCGCGTCGCTGATCAGCGCCTGCAAAACTCCATCCCGCACCTGATTATCCTGGCGCACGAAGCCACTCAGTCCATCCAGGGCCTTCAAACGCACGCCCGGATTGGTATCGTTCTGCAATGCGTACATCAGCGCTTCCCGCACGCGCGCGTCGTTGGAGGCCTGCGTCAACACGTCGACCGAATCCATACGCACGCCCGAGTTGTAATTGTTGCGCGCCGCAAACAACAGCAATTGCTGGATGCGCTGGTCGTTCAGTGACCCCTGCGCTTCCTGGGTTGAAACGGTGTCGTACTTGATGCTCACTCGGTTCGTTCCCGGCTCCTGTGTCACGGAGCGAATGCCCGCAATCGCGGACGACTCCAGCGGTTGCGGTTGACTGCCGATGGCGAGCGGGGTCGAGTACGTACCGGCAACATTGCCGCCGCGCCCGGCGAGGAAGTTATAAGTCGCGCCAATGCCGCCGCCAAATCCCACGATGAAAATTGCCGTCGCCAGGGCCGGCGCCATGCGAATCTGCCGCAGCCAGATTGCCGGCTCAAGAATCAGACGATGCCAGAAACTTCCCTGCTGCGCCGTTTCGAGGGCTTCCTGCAGACGCATTCGCGAGGCCGCCAACAAGTTCGGAGTCGGCTCCGCCACCGGCGTCTCCGAAAGCATCGCGTGCAACTTGCGCGTCGCCTTCAACTCGGTAGAGCATTCCGGACACCGCCCCAAATGCTGCTCTACTTCGTAGCGAGCGTCGTCCTCCAGCTCGTTGTAGACGTAGAACAGAATGTTTTGCCGCACCCAATCACATTTCATAAACGTACCCTTCCGCTGAGAAGCGTGAGCGGATTCCTTGCCTCCGCCGTCGTGGCTTCGAGCTTCGAGCTTCGAGCTTCGAGCAAACCGGCTGCTCGCGGCTCATAGCTCGCGGCTCGCAGCTGCCTCTCATCGCATCTCCGCCAGCGCGGCGCGCAATTTTTGCGTCGCGCGAAATAACGTATTCTTTGCCGTCTCTTCCGTCGTATTCAGCATCTCGCCCACGGTGCGCAACTTCAGCCCGTGATAATGCTTCAACTCAAACACCATGCGCTCGCGCGGCGTTAACGCCGACAACGCCGTTCCAATCTTTCGTCCCAACTCCCGCCGCATCAAATCGTGTTCCGGGTTGGCGCCCGAGCGTGTGTCGGCAAACTGCTCCAAGCGGCTGTACTCTTCGCCCGAGGAGTCCACCGCTACCGGAGCCTCCTCTTTGCGCACATTGCGTTTTCGCAAATGATCGAGGCACAGATTGGTAACGATCCGGTAGATCCAGGTGTAGAAGGAACATTCGAACCGGAAGCTGCCCAGATTCTTGTACGCCTTGAGAAAGGCCTCCTGATAAACATCCTGGGCGTCGGATTCCGATCCGGTCAGGTGCAACGCGAGGCGGAGGACCGACTGATCGTAATGGCGCACCAGTACCTCGAAGGCCGCACGGTTGCCCTGCTGCGCCTCCCGGATCAGACTGGTGTCGTCAATGCGGTTGCCCTGCGCCGCCAAAGAGCCCCTCATATTCCCATACAACGTGGGGTTCTGGTTCCCGCTGTCCTGTACCGTCCGTCTCGGTCCGTAACTTTGTCCGTGACTTTGTCCGCAACTAGGACGGTAATTGTCGCCAACCGGAATTGCCACTGCGAAAGAATCGGCCGGCATTCTCTGTCTCTATCCCCTACAAGTGATCAAGTCCTTTTCTTGCCTTGCACAGAAATAGACGGGGCAGCAACCTGAACGTTAGCAGATTATAAGGAGTTGGCCCTTGGTTTGCTTGACAGTTGAAGACAGAAGTAAAGACAACGCCAGGAGCATTAGACGAGTTGTAGCCGCTGGTGGGAGCCGAGTTTGCGCTCGGCTGGGCAGGTGGGGGCACCTGCCCTAGGTACCTTTATCGCGAATCAAACCGCAGCCGCATTTCATTCGTAGCCACAAACCCCAGTTTTTCATACAAGGGCCGACCTTCGTCGCTGGCGTGCAAATTGACCGAGCACAAGCCACGCTGCTTGACCCATGGGAGGATGGTCAGCATGATCTGCCGCGCAATCCCGCGCTTGCGAAACTCCGGCTCGCTGTACACATTCAGGATCACCGCCCGCTCGGTGCATGGGTCTTTGGGATTTGCCGGCCACGGAACCAGCATCACGCCTCCGCCGCCACAGACGCGGCCCGAGGCATCCAGCGCCAGCCAATGATGATACGATCCGTCGGCCAACGCCCGTGCCAGCCAGGGTCTTGAAACTTCCACCATGCGATCCAGTTCCTCGACCGTACCTTCCCCCATGTCGCGGAACATCGACCGGCGATGATGAAGAACGATCGCCGCCTCGCTCGGCGCTGCCTCTCGAATCGTCATGTCAGATTGTGTCATAGCTCTTCATTTAATTCCTTTGCAGATAGGAAGCGTGGGCCTTACAAGCGAATAAGCAGGTGAGCGCCGCTCAGACCCCAGCCTACGGCGGTCGTCCCACTCACGCCTGGTTTGGCTTGAGTGGGAACGTTCGACAGCCGTGAGGAAATTCCGGCCGAGGAAATTTGGTTCCAGACGGAACCTTCCCACTGATTAATTCGAACCGCACCCCAAAGAAAACCGCAGAGCAGCACACACTTCATTCATCCGTGCCGAACTAAGCTGGGCCACGCGTTTCCCCAGGCGCTGTTGTGATACCGTAACTGCATTGTGCAGGTTCACCGCGCACGGGGACTTCATGCCGTCCTCCTCATTCAGAACGACTTCCGATGGTACGCCGCGAATCGTTGAAGTGACGGGCGCAACCGTGACTGTGGATAAATACGCGATGGCGCTGTTGCGGGTGAGCACGAGCGCCGGTCGTTTTTTGTCGGGTGCTGCAAACTGGTAGATCCGAACCTCTCCTCGCGCTATTCTTCCGGCCACGCGGCCTCCATTTCCCAACCCTGCGCTTCCGCGTCGGCCTGCGCGTCGGTCTGCAAACGCCGCGAGTAGCCCTGGCGGTCGCGTTCTTCACTGGCTCGCAGTTCCAACCGGCGGAGATGTTCCCGCAGGGCGTCGCGCACCAGAGCGGAACGGTTTCGCCGAGTGCGCTTCGCCGCTTGGTCGGCGGCGTGCAACAGTTTTTTATCCAGCACGATTTGAACAATTTGCATATGTGGAACCCATTCCACAGTATACTCCACATAGCAAGTGGGTGCCCCATTCAAGCCCGGCTTTGGCTTGAGTGGGCCACTTCATAGACGGGGCAGAGAGTACCCCCTCTTTATTCATCACATTTTTTCTGTACCGCCGTCACAGACTTGCACCACAATCGGTGCCATGATTCCCCGATAGTGCACGATCAGGAAGTGCGCCCGTCTCCAGAGACAAACGCACGATCAGCATTAAAACCATCGCATCTTTGACAATTTGAGGAGCACGCCGAACCGCAGAATCTCAAGCTAAGTCCCATCTTTTGAATACTTTACTATTAAGTAGTTTAATATTAACGACTTAGCTCATTTTGGGAGGGGGGTACCCCCACAATTCCCCAATCCTCCACCCGCCAAGCGCAATCATCCATCGTCGAATCATCGCCTTAGGAGCAATCATAATGTCTTCTTATCTCGACAAATATTCCGACAAAATTTGCATCCAGCGCAAGTCAGACGGCGATCCCTGCCAATCCCGCGCTCTTCGCGGAGAAAGCGTCTGCCACTATCACAAGGTCATGGGAACGCCGAAGGTCAACCGTGACAACGACCCTTCCGGTCACACCTACCTGCCCGTCTTCGAAGATGCCGTCTCCATCCAGTCGGCGATCTCGGACGTTTGCGAAATGATGCTTCACCGCCGCATCGAGGCGAAAGAGGCTTCCATCCTTCTCTACGCCATGCAAGTCGCCTCCTCCAATATGGCTCACATGAATGGAGAGGCTCGGCGAAAGCACAAGCGCCAAACAAAAAACGGGAAAGGCGGCGCTGAACCCTCCACTTCCGTAGCTCCCTCGTCAGAGCAAGCTCCAGCCATTCCCGAAAGCAAATCCCAGCCCTTGCCGCCCGGCACAATTCAGGCATCCCAGCAGCGGGGGCGGCAGGCGTTTGAATGATAGGTCTCCCAAGGCTTCAAAAGGTACAATAAAACCCAGCCGAGGAACCGGGTTTCATGTTCGAAGTAACCGTAGAAGACACGTTCGCAGCCGGACACTACCTGCGCAACTACAAGGGCAAGTGTGAGAACCCGCACGGCCACAACTACAAGATTCGCGTGACCCTGGCCGGCGCCGAACTCGATAAGGCCGGATTGCTGCTCGATTTCAAAGACCTGAAAGATGTGATGAAGCACGCCATCGACCGTCTCGATCACCAGATGATCAACGATATCGAGCCCTTTACGGTCCTCAACCCGTCCGCCGAAAATCTCGCGAAATATTTCTACGACGAAACCAACACGCGCTTAAGCAAAGTGACCAACGGACGGGTGCGAGTGAAAGACGTTACCGTCTTCGAGACCGATACGACCACGGCTCGCTATTCCGAGTGAGATTATTGAGTCATTGAGTGATTGACTCATTGAGTCATTCGAAGGCCCACGCTTTGAATTTCAATGATTCAATGTCTCAATGGGTCAATAATTCAATGGTTCAGGTAACCGAAATCTACAAATCGCTTCAGGGTGAATCGACTTACGCCGGACTACCATGCGTCTTCGTGCGATTGACCGGGTGCAACCTGCGCTGCTCCTGGTGCGACAGCGAGTTCAGCTTTTATGGTGGACGCAAGATGGCGCTGCAAGAAGTGCTCACCGAAATCGCTCGTCTGAGTCCGACCGGCGGGCTCGTTGAAATCACCGGCGGCGAACCTATGTTGCAGGAGCGCGAGGTCATCCCACTCATGGAGCAACTTTTGGACGCTGACTATCGGGTGCTGCTTGAGACCAGCGGCGAACGACCACTGGCGCGGGTCCCGAAACAAGTCATCAAGATCGTCGACGTGAAGTGTCCGCACTCCGGCGAGCCGAATACCTTCGCAATCGAGAATCTCAAGGCGCTACAGGCTCACGATGAACTGAAGTTCGTCTTGACCGACCGCACCGACTACGAGTTTGCCCGCGACTTCGTCGTGAATCACGGGCTGGCTGAGCGCGTTCACGCTATTTTGTTTTCTCCCGCATTCGACAAGTCCGCCTCCGGGGCGCGCGACACTTCGCACTGCCTGCTCGATCCGCAGGAGCTCGCGGAATGGATCCTCGCCGACAACGTCCCAGCGCGGCTCAGCCTGCAGATTCATAAATTGATCTGGGATCCCGCCGCCAAGGGCGTGTGAACTAACTTCGGATTTGTCATCCCGAGGGATCTGCATTTTGCAGCGAACTGCAGATCCCTCGCTTCGCTCGGGATGACAATTCACTTAAAGATGACAATTTATTAAAGGCGCCGTTGGTGCGTCGTAGACCACCGCTTCCTACGCTGTCTTCGCCGCGATCCGGTTCTCGGCCCGCAGATGCGCCACCACCAGCCTTATGTCGTCGAAGCTGATGTACGGTGGCACCGCGTCTTTAATGTCTTTCAGGCGCTCGACTCCCTGTTTCAAGCACGTCGCCTCGATCAGCGGCTGGGCGTCGGGAGAAATCCACTTCGCATCCAGTTTCACCTGCCCACTTTCGATCAGACTCGCCACCGTGCACACGATGGTCGAAATCTGTCGCGCCCGAATGCGGGCAATCTCCTCGAACGTGCGTCCTTCGTTCAATAGCCGCAGCGTCTGTTCCGCCGGAGCAGGCTCTTTGGCGACCGCCGGCGCGGCTCGCGCTCCATCGGCAAAATTCCGCAAAGCCTGAAGGATTTCCGCGCCGTATACGTCGGCCTTTTTTTCGCCGATTCCCGGCACCTGCTTCAAACCGGCAAAATTGGCCGGACGCCGACGGCACAACTCCTCCAGCGTGCTGTCGTGGAGAATAATGTAGGCGGGCACTTTGGTCTCCCGCGCCATATTCCGCCGCCATTCGCGCAAATATTCCGCCAGCATTGGATCGGCTTCCGCCGGTGCCGCATCGCGAACCCGTGGTCTTTCCGATGGCAGCATCGGCGTATAGAAGGATGGAGAAGACGCCTTGCGCGCCGCAACCTCGGGCAGGGGAACGGTCACAATCCCTTTCAACCACTCCGGTTTTGCGCCGCAATTGTCGCAGCCACCACACTTTTCCCATTTCGGAGTCTCGCCAAAGTGCAGGCAAATCGCCCGCTGGCGGCAGCCGTGAGAATCGGCGAAGCGGCTGATCACGCGTTTTCGCCCGGCGGCGCGCTCGCGCTCCGCGTCATCCGAAATTTTGCTGATGAAATACTCGAGCAGAATGTAATCGCGTTTCTGCCAGAGCAGCACGCAATCGGCTGGACGCCCGTCCCTTCCCGCGCGACCCGCTTCCTGGTAGTACTGCTCGATCGACTGCGGCACCGACAGGTGAATCACCGCGCGTACCGCGGGTTTGTTGATGCCGAGCCCGAACGCAATCGTGCCCACCAGTACGCGAACTTCGTCCGACATCCATCGTTCCTGATTCTGCCGGCGCATCGACGACTCCATTTTCGCGTGATACGGAATCGCCGCAATGCCGCTCTCCTCCAGGTATTCGACCGTTTCCTCCACGCGGCGAATCGTGGGCGAGTAGACAATCACGCTCTCGCCGGCGTAGTGCCACAGGCCACGGGCGAGCAACTCCATCTGCGTACGCGCCTCGCATTCATGCACTACGTAGCGCAAATTCTTGCGGTGAAAGCTGGCGATGTAGAGATCAGGTTCGCGCATCTGGAGCTGCTTCAGAATGTCGTGGCGCACCTGCTGGGTCGCGCTCGCCGTAAACGCCGCAATCGGAAGCTTCGGGAAACTGGTGCGCAATCGGCTGAGCTGGCGGTACTCGGGACGAAACTCGTGTCCCCACTGCGAAATGCAATGCGCCTCATCCACCGCAAAGAAACCCACCGGCACTCGGCTCAGCCATTCAAAGGTATTTCCCGCGGAGAGCCGCTCCGGCGAAAGATAGAGCAGCCGATATTCTCCGCGCGCGGCCTTCTCCATCACCTGCCGCCGCTCCGCCGCGCTTTGAAAGCTGTTGATCGCCGCCGCCGGAATGCCCATTTGCGCCAGTTGTGCCGCCTGGTCCTGCATGAGCGCGATCAGCGGAGAAACCACCACCGCCGTCTTCCCCAAAATAACCGCCGGCAACTGATAGCACAGCGATTTCCCGCCTCCAGTCGGCATGATCACGCAAGTGTCGTGCGCGGCCAGCAGGCTGCGGATCACATTCTCCTGCTTGGGGCGAAACTCGTGGTATCCCCAATAGCAGCGCAGCACGTCGGACAGGTTTGGAGCGTCGCGCATGCGTTCGTCGGCTATTTTCGGTTCGGACATTCTTTGGGCAGTATAGCCTTAGAGATGTTGGGAAGGTCTGTGAGCGCTCGACATCTGATTTGTGACGAATCAAGAAATCAGATGGCGACGGGCGTCGGGCAATCTGCACGAACTTGAGTTTCGATACCGATGACAAAAGAGCGAGTGATCCTCGGCATAATCTCCGACACGCACGGCCTGCTGCGGTCGCAAGCCGTCGAGGCTCTGCGCGGATCCGACCGCATCCTCCACGCCGGGGATGTCGGCGCTTCCGAGATTCTGGAAGCACTCGGCCGCATCGCGCCCGTGACAGCGATCCGCGGCAACGTTGACACAGGTGCGTGGGCGCGCGGTTTACCCGAAACCGAAATCGTCGAAGCGGGCGGCGCTTCGCTCTACATGCTGCACGATCTCAGCCAACTCGACCTCAAACCCGTAGCCGCCGGATTCCGCGCGGTGATATACGGACACAGCCATCGGCCGAAAATGGAAGAGAAAAAAAGCGTCCTCTACTTCAATCCTGGGAGCGCGGGGCCGCGCCGATTTGACTTGCCGGTGACTGTGGGAAGGCTGACCATCGAGGCGGGAAAGGTGCGAGCGGAATTGGTGCAGTTGGAGATATAGTTTGGAACGGACTCGCGAAGACTCAAAAGCATCCTGTGCTTAAGAAAATCAAGCTCCTGCGCGATCGAGTCGATGATTGGACTAGCTACCCGTTCTCGGTTCCCGCCATCAACAGCTTCACTGAGCTCATACTGCGGTCACGAATTTGTTTCTTCACCGGCGAAAATGGCTCAGGCAAATCGACTCTGCTGGAAGCCATTGCCATCCATTATGGCTTCGGCAGGGAAGGCGGCACGCGGAGCTTCTCTGTTGACACTACCGAGAGTAACCATTCCGTTGACGCGCTGGTCCGAGCGTTGCGATTATCTTTCGATCTACGCACCGGCAAAGGTTTCTTTCTGCGGGCTGAAAGCTTCTTCAACACAGCCTCCTATCTCGACGCGATCGACGGGGGCTCGGGAGACGTGCTCAGGTACTATGGCGGCCGCAGCCTTCATGCCCGCTCGCACGGTGAAACTTTTTTCAAACTTCTCGAACTCAAATTCCAGCGCAACGGCCTTTTTCTCTTGGATGAGCCCGAAGCCGCGCTCTCACCACAGCGACAGCTGGCCTTCCTCGTCTTGCTCCATGATGTTCTGAAAAAATACAAGGACGCTCAGTTCATCATTTCGACTCATTCGCCCGTATTGCTTGGTTATCCGAAGGCTCAAATTGTCTCCTTCGACGAAGGACCGCTCCATGAGATTGAGTACGAAGAGACCGCGCCGATGCAGATTGTGCGGCATTTTGTGAATCAGCGGGAGAGTTTTCTGGAAGAGCTTTTCAACGACCCGCCATCAGTGTTCAAGGACGAATCCTAGGACAAGAAAGAAGGCCGACTCGAACGCCGGCCTTCGTCTTGATTCCAACTTTTCGCGGACAGGAGTGTCCGCGCCACATACCTTAACTACTTCTTGGGTGCGATTGCGTCCTTCGCGGCCTTCGCCACGCGGAATTTCACCACCGTCTTCGCCTTGATCTGAATCGGTTCGCCAGTCTGTGGATTGCGTCCCATGCGGGCCTTGCGATGCGCCTTCACCAGGCGGCCCAAGCCGGGTACAACGAATACACCGTTTTTCTTCGTTTCTTTAATCGCCGTGTCGGCCAGGTGTTCCAGAAAAGCCGCAGCGGTCTTGTTGTTGAGTTCAAGCTTTTCGGCCAGGTGACGGGTGAGTTGAGTTTTGGTCATACCAGAAGCCATGAATTCCTCCTTCAGGAACTTACAAATTTGCTTGTATCCATGCGCATACTAACGCACCGCGCTGTGGAAAAGTAGCATTTTATGTAGATTTTATGCGGTTCCCAGAAAGTTACCCCTCGAAAATGGCCTTAATACAGGGGATCTGACCCGCGAAATGCGCCAAAAGTGCGTTTCGGTGGGCAAAATCAAGCCCGAATTCACCGTGGTTGCAGCTTGCAGGCATGCGATACGCAGTACCGGTTTCGCGCAAACCACCGATAACCGGCGTGGATCAGCCAGTTGAATCCGGGCAAACTGAATACGGCATAGAACGGCCACGCCCACCAGATTCGCCGCGTCACATACAAATAAACATCGGCTCCGGAGATCAGCGGGCCATTTGCCGTCAGCAAGCGGATGTCGGTGATCAGATCTTCCTGCGGCATCCCGAGTTTCTGTGCGACCCACGGCTCATCGAGCGAAGCGATTTCGAATCCGTGCCGCCCGAGCGTTCCCGCCCAATACTTCACCCAACGCGAGCAGAAACCGCATTGCCCGTCGTAGAGGACCACACCAAGAATGGCGCTCCGAGCTAGAAGCTCGACGGGCCCTGGGATTTCGGCGCTGGGCGGCATACTCACAATCTTTGCCCTCGCATCACCGTAACCACCGATCCTTCCGCGAGAAACGCGGACTGCGGCTGGCCGCGAAGAACCTCCGCAATTTCTTTTCCGTAGAATTCTTCTCCATCGCCCTCAAATACCGACTGGCGGCTCTGCCAGACCCTCCACGACGGGTGCATCACACGATATTCCACACAACCGCCGCCGGGCTGCGCTGCATATCCCCAGTAATGCTCGGTAATGAACTGTTCCTCCGAACCGTCGCCCGGTAGTTCAGCGTTGCCAGCGGTTTCAAGATTGATTTCGTTCCAGCATTTCCCACCCCGCCACCGGTACGCCACACTGAGATCCTGATCGCCAACCGGGCGAATCTCATGCGCCATGGGCAGGGCCAGATAATTCTCGTTGTAGAAGGTGCGGGCCACGAATGCAATCGCCCGGCGCGGAACCAGTTCGCGCAGGAACACTACGCCTCTCCGAACTTCTCTGTTTCCCCGGCTGTCCGCCTGCCGTCGCACGTAGAACCGCAGATTCACTTCATCGAAGTTCGAGTGCATCGGAATCGGCAACAACCCGAACAGTTTTGTGCGCACAAATCGGAACCCGACCAAGCTGACGAACGTTCTCCCGTTCCAGCAATCGAGTTCGGTTCCGTCCGGAATGAAAGAGGAAAGGAGGCGAGAATCCACTTCGTAGTTCAGCATAGCCAGGTGCTGCCATGCCGCAGTAAGAAAAACGCCGTTGGCATCCACATCTTTAGGATGACCGGGCCACAAGGTCCGATTCATGAGAAACCTAGCCGGGGTGTTCTTTACTGAGAGCAGAGAGCTTCCTACGGATCGTACACCGCGCTGCCCATGCCGGCTTTCCGTGCGGCTTCCTGCAACCCGGCGAGGCTCTTTTTTTGTTCTTCAAGTTGCTGCTTCATTCGTTCCACTTCTTGTTGCTTCTGCGCCTGGCGCTCGTTGTACTGGAGGCCGTTGCTATAGAGGCCGGCCGTGACGTAGTGAATGGAATTGTTGAGCTTGTCGATCTGCGCCTGCTGCGCTGCAATCATATTTTTCCGCGACAATATCAGGCTTTTCCATTGTTCCGCGGACATGCCGCCCGCAGGAACTGGCATCGGTCCCGGCCCGGTCTTGTCTTCACTCTCTTCCGATATCGGTGCCGAATTCGCGGGAAGATCCTCGTTCGTGATCACCTTCGGCTTCGCCGTGGCGGCAGCTGCCTTGGCCTTCTGCTTCTCGCGATTCTCTTTCGCGACATCGCCAAGCGACTGGGCATAGGCCACCGAACTCATTAGCAGCGCGATGGACAGAACCTTGAGCACAATTCGGTGCATAAAACCTCTCCCCGGCAAGAATTATTTTTTCAAATTCCAAAGACAATCGGTACACCAGCCAGTCGCTACGGATCGTACACCGCCGTACGCATGCCGGCATGCCGCGCCGCTTCCTGCATCTGCTCGAGCTTTCTCCTGTTTTCGTTGAGGCGCTGCTGGATTTGCGATACCAGCAGCAGTTGGCGCGCCTGATAGGAGTTGACTGGCCCCTCGAACTGCGCGCTTCCGTTCTCGGCACGAATCGCGGCATGGATCTGGTCGATCCGCGCCTGCAACGTCGCCACCTTATTTCTTTGCGCCATGATTTGCCGCTTCCACTGGCCGGCGGCGCGCTGCTCGGCCTGGCGTTGCTCGGCAAAGTGATGGCTCTCCTCGCGATTCTCAGCCGCTTCGCTGCCGGCCGCCGCGCTCGTTCCCTGCGGTGTCGTACTCGGCGTCGAACTCGGATCCGAATCCTTGGGAAGATCCTTGTTCGTGATCACCTTCGGCTTCGGTGTAGAGGCCTCATCGGCGGCGTTCTGCTTCTCCCGGTTCTCGCGAGCAATATCGCCCAGCGACTGCCCAAAAGCAGACGCGTTCATGAACAGAGCGAAAGCCAGAATCTTCCAGAACATTCGGTGCATAACTGTCTCTCCTGCGTGCTATGCCGAACCGTTCCTTCCATGGTAGCTTCGTTTGCCGCGGCCGCTAGGCTACGGCAGTAACTCTTACGCGAAACTAAAGTGCGAGCCGATCATGGCCGACCGGCCATTTGGAGCACATTCTCTGCCGTCAGCCCGCCCTCGCGCAAATGGCGAATGCTCAGCGCATTATGCCGTTTGGCCAGCCGCGTCCCGGCAGCGTCCCGCACCAGTTCGCAATGGAAATAATCGGGCGGGGGATAACCACATTCGGCATGACCATATTCGGTATAACCCAGCGCCCGCATCAACAGCAGTTGCCGCGCCGTCGACTTCAGTAAATCCGCCCCGCGCACAACTTCCGTGATCCGCATCGCCGCATCGTCAACCACGACTGCCAGTTGGTAGGCGGGAACATCGTCGCGCCGCCAAACCAGGAAATCGCCGAAATCGCCATCAGGGCCCGCAACGTACCGCTGCCGCCCTAGATTCAAGTCGACGAACGCAATCTCCTCGCCGTCGGGTACGCGAAACCGCCAGTTCATGCCGGCGGGCTCACTGAACTTTACATCCTCGCGCCCACGACAGGTCCCCGGATACACCGGCTCATCATCCGCATCATTCGGAGCGCTCGCCGACTGCGCCAGATCCTTGCGCGAACAAACGCACGGATACAGAAATCCGCCCTCGCGCAACCGCTGCCACGCCTCCAGATAGTGCGCCCGGCGCTCACTTTGCGCGTACGGACGATACGGCCCGCCACAGTCCGGCCCCTCCGTCCAGTGAATGCCGAGCCAGCGCAGGTCTTCCATCATGGCGCGGGCAAATTCCGACCGCGAGCGCTGCGGATCCAGATCCTCATTCCGCAAGATTAAAGTTCCCTGCCTGGCGATCGCGCGTTGCGCCGCCATCCAGAAAGTCCGCGCATGACCAACATGCAACAGGCCCGTCGGCGACGGCGCCAGGCGTCCGCGATATGGGAGGTGAGAAGCAGAAGACGGATTGGAAGAAACTTGCCGCACCGAAACATTCTAGCGGCCTAGCGGCCAGCCCCGTGGCCCACGGCCGGTGTGCCTCCCGCCACACGGCGTGTAAGCCGCCGCACACGGCTCCCCGCCCGGCTCGCCCATAAGTTGCGCTCTATCAATACTCACCAGATTGGCGAGTGCCCTGCGATATCACTTCTGACTGCGCCAGCCGCAGAGGGGGTGACAAAATGTCAACGACGTGGAAATCCAGCAATCAGAAATCCGTTAGCCGGGAGTCAGCTAATCAGGCAACCAACAACACAATCTCCGGGAGGACGCTCACATCTTCGTCTTCATCCTGGTCGCGCCAGCAGAAGCTGGCCATGGTAGCAAGCTTCACGCTTCTCGCGGCGCTGCTTGGCGTGAGCGCGTGCTCCAAGCAATCTCCAAAACCCGCACTGGTCGGCGTTTCGAGTTCGGCAGCAACTTCAGCAACGCCCGCAGCCGGGGCAAATCTGACCACCATTTCCGATCCCGCAGCCGTCGCGGCATCAACTACGCCCGCCAAAAAGACACCCAAGAAGCACCCCGCGAACGTCACGTACAGCGATACTAACTACGGCGTGTCGTTTCTCTATCCGCGAAAAGCCGTGCTGACGTCAGGTAACAAAACGCAGCTCGAGCTTGCCGCCGTGGGCGATGTGCCGATGAATTTCATCGAACCCGGCGGAGTCGCCGTCGCCACCGTCGCGCTGCCCAACTCTTCGTATCCCGGCACCGACCTCGAATCCGCCTTCTTCAACGTGAACGTCAATCGCAGCGTCTCCGAGCAGGAGTGCTCGCACTTCGCTTTGGTCGACACCCGCAATGCCGACGGTGAACCAGTCGACGCCGAGAAGGTCAAAATTGGAGAGTCCGACATGCTGGCCACTTCCACCTTCAACGCCAGCGCCATCCGACAGCTCGAAACGCAGTACTACCACCGGTACGAAAATGGAGCGTGTTACGAGTACGTCCTCGGTCTCAGCACAGAGGGATTTGCCACCGAAGGCAATGTGCAACACGTGGACCGCGACGCAGTCTTTGCCAAACTGGAGAAGATTCTGGCAACCGTAAAAATCAATCCGGTGGAGCAGGACGATGTCGCCGAACCAGCAGCCACTACCATGACCGGTGGCAAGTAATCAGGCAAACAGGACGGCTGATTCGACAGCGCTGCGGGCCGCGAGATTCGAGATTCGAGCAACACCTAACAAGATTGCTCGTAGCTCGAAGCTCGCGGCTCGTAGCTTTGTTTCGTACAAATTGGCGCTCGAGACGTTCGCGAATCTGGCCGATCCTCGCGCAAATCGCGTACAATTCCATCGAAGTAATTCGGAGTAATTAGGAGAACGGAATGACTCAGAAAGTGATTGACGTAGTCGGCACTTCAAAAGAGAGCTTTGCGAAGGCGGCAGAAGAAGCGGTAAGAGAAGCGGCGAAGACGGTTCGCGGCATCAAGTGGGCGCACGTGGAATCGCTCGATATGTTGCTCGACGGGAAAAAAGTCTTGCAATACCGCGCCACCACCAAAATCTATTTCGACGTCGAGCACTAGCGCCTGGCGTTCCCGCTGGGCATTGCAAAAAGCTTTCGGAGAACTTATCGGCAGGATTCGACATTTCGCGGGTCGCCTGCCGCGCGCTCCCGTGCGCTTTTCTTGCATCCGAGTCGAGTCGCGCCACATCTCATGACTCTGACTCTGTAAGCCTGCGGGAAAGCTTTGTTCCCGAGCGCGGGACGCTTGCTGCTTCCAGAAAACTCACACAAAGGACATTGGAATTATCATGCCAAGAATTATCCTGCCAAGAACACAACGGTTCGCCATTGTTTTCGCCATCGCTCTGCTCGCGAGTCTACCGGCGCTTGCCCAGAATTCCACCTGGGAAATTGACCCCGCGCACTCGACGGCGCAGTTCACCGTGCGTCACCTCGGGATTTCGAATGTGACCGGCAGTTTTACCAAGGTGACGGGAAGCATGGTTCTGAACGAAAAAGACATTACGCAATCGCAAGTGTCGGCCATCATCGACGTCAACTCGGTCGATACCCGGGTCGAGATGCGCGACAAGGATCTGCGCAGCCCGAATTTCTTTGACGTGGAAAAGTATCCCACCATGGAATTCAAATCGAAACGGATCGCCAGCAATGGCGGTAAGCTGCAGCTGATTGGGGATCTGACCATCCACGGTACCACCCACGAAGTCACGCTGGACGTCGACGGCCCGACTCCGGCAATGACCGATCCCTGGGGCAATGCGCGCCGCGGAATCTCCGCGACGACGGCCATCAACCGCAGAGATTTCAATCTGGTTTACAACAAACTTCTCGGGACCGGCGAGGCGGTGGTGGGAGATAACGTGAAGATTCAGATTGACGCGGAGTTTGTGAAGAAAAAGTGAATGCATCGGGCGATGGGCTGATCGACTCAAGAGCCGATTTCCGATGACCAGATGGCCCGATCACTCGATGATCCGATCCCGAGATATGATCGAACTGTGGTGACTAATCGCGTCGCAAAGAACAACCTTCAACTTTTGCATTCTGAAAAGCTGGGCAAGCTGACTTGGCTGGTGCATGGCTTCTCGACGCGGCCGGGCGGCGTTTCGCGCGTCTATGGCGGGAACGCGCTGAATCTCGGATTTACGCAGCACGACTCGCGGAGGGCCGTCGAACAAAACCGCAAGCTCTTTTTAAAGCGACTTGGAGTCGCCAAAGGACGCCGCAGTTGGCCCCTGGTTACGCTGCGGCAGGTTCATTCGGATTTGATTCATCGCGTCGATGAAATTCCGCAAACACCTCTAGCTGGAGACGGGCTCATCACCGATACTCCGGAACTGGTCTTGGCCGTACAGACTGCCGATTGCTTTCCCATCATTTTAGCGGACCCGAAACGCCAGGCAGTCGGCGTGTTTCACGCGGGCTGGCGCGGAACCGTAAAGCGGATTGCAGAAAAAGGCGTCGGCGAGATGCGCCAGCATTTTAAGAGCGACCCGCGGAACCTGCTGGCGGCGATCGGGCCCGGTGTCGGGAGTTGCTGTTACGAAGTAGGAGAAGAGGTACGCACCAGGTTTGAGGCTCAATTCGCCTACGGCAGCAGCTTGTTTCGCGAGGTAAAGGAATCGGATCCGGTGCGCGAGAAATATCCTCTGCTTTTTCTAACCGCGCGCGCTCCCGGACACAGCGAGTTGCCGGTGAAACTGTTTCTCGATCTGGCGGAAGCCAACCGCCACCAACTGCTCGATGCGGGAGTGCCGGCAAAAAACATCGATAAAATCGGTCCGTGCACGTCCTGTCATACCGAGATGCTGTTCAGCTTCCGGGGAGATAAGGGCGTGACTGGGAGAATGATGGCAGTAGCGGGAATCAGAAACTAAGGTTTCAAGGTTTCAAGGTTGCAAAGTTTCAAGGTTTCAAAGTGGCGGGAGTTGGTGAGCAGGCGTACAGGTGTCCAACCGCCCTGAAACTTTGAAACCCTGCAACCTCGAAGTGTTTTTCCTCACGCCAGATCGAAGAGCAGCACTTCCGCATCTTCCGCTCCTCGGATAGTCAACCGTTTCTCGTCGCTGATGGCCGCACCGTCTCCCTGATGCAACTTGTGGCCGTTCAATTCGATTTCGCCCTTCGCCACTTGGAGCCATGCGCAGCGCTTGGCGCCGAGCGAATGCGTCACCTCTTCTCCGGGCGCGAGCAAAGTCACGAAGAGTTTCGCGTCCTGATTGATCTTTACCGAACCCTCGGCGCCGTCATTCGACGCGATCAGCCGCAGTTTGCCGCGCTTCTCGGCTTTGGAAAAACTCTTCTGCTCGTAGCCGGGTTCGTATCCTTGTTGATCGGGGAAAATCCATATCTGCAGCAGGTGCACGGATTCGGCCGCAGACGGATTCGCTTCGCTGTGGCGAATGCCACGCCCGGCGGTCATGCGCTGCCCGTCGCCTGGCAGAATTACCGATCCCGTGCCGAGGCTGTCTTTGTGCTCGAGTTTGCCCGACAAGACATAGGTGATGATCTCCATATCGCGATGTGGATGCGTGGGGAAACCCCCGTTGGGCGCAACCCAATCTTCGTTGATCACGCGCAGCGAACGGAAGCCCATCCACCTGGGATCGGAGTAGTCGCTAAAACTAAAAGTGTGGCGCGTCTTCAGCCAGCCGTAGTCGCCGCCGCCGCGCTCCTGGCTGGGTCGGATGGTGATCATAGGGGCCCCCTCTTCGTTGTAGAATATTAGTCGTTGTAACGACTATTTCAAATCGTTTAGATGTCCGCGGAACGGGAAAGATTCAGGGTTCGGGACACCGCGAGCAGATGCCGAGCTGCGCTCGGCCGGACCGGTGAGGGCACCTCCACCCCATCACGCAAAAACCGCGCGTGGTGGGGACCCCGGACCTGCCCCTGCGTGAACCGCGCGCCGCCAATGGCCTTGTCCGTTGTCAAAGCTGCTATTCTTCCCGTGCGGCTATGCCTTATCGCGTAATTTCGTTCACCATGGCGCAAGTGCGGCAGGGAGCGCTTAACTTCCAACGCCAACTGAGCGCGGTGCTGCGCGAACATCCTGAGATCAAAGTCTATTCGGTAAGCCCCTTTGACCTTGACGAACGCCGCCGCGCCAAAGATCGATTTGGAGGAGACGTAGTTTACTTTCTCAACGAAGCGGCCTGCGAGGAATGCGAGCGACTGGGTATCAACCTGCGATTTCTGGCGGAAATTTCGGATCAAGAACTGCCGCGCCGGCGCACACTGGTTATCGGCCTGCCGGAGCGTGCCAGTCATACCGGGTAGGCGTCTTACCCGACTATCAGTCTTTCTTCTGTTTCTTTTGGGCGGTATCGGACTTGGGCTTGTCGTCCTTCTTGTTATCTTTGGTTCCCTTCGCGTCCTTGGACTCTTTCGCTTCTTTCGAGCCGCCGTCGCCTTCGGAGGAAGCGGACGCGGAGGATGCCGAGGAAGCCGCCCCTTTCTTGGCGTAGTCAGTCACATACCAGCCCGAGCCCTTAAACTGCACTGCTGGCGCCGAAATCACCTGTTCGAGGACGCCTCCGCATTTGGGGCACTTCTTGGGATGCTTGTCGGAAAACTTACGGATTTCTTCAAAACGGTGGCCGCACTTTTTGCAGAGGTATTCGTAGTTGGGCATGTGTGAAGTGATTCTAGAGGCGCGGATTCATCGGCGTCAATTTCAGGCCGCTCCACACATCCTCAGCGCTTCAACAAATCTACCGGTTCGCGCACATCGTGGACCCGAAAATATTTAGCCAGCGCCGGATATCTCGCGGCAACCGCTTCATACATGGCATAGGCCACGTTGCGATAGGAGGTGTGTCCGGCGGGAGTGGTACGCAACTCGGAGATGTACACGGCCTCGGCAAAATCCATCTTGAACAGCGTGCGTTTGCGGAACGCGAGGGGGATCGCATACTGCGCGTTTTGCAAGGCTTCTTCACCTCCGGCTGCGGAAAGCGTCTGCACCGCCGCTTCCGCGCGCTTCATTGCCGATTCGTAATCGGAGCGCACGCCGGCAGCTTCGACTTCGGGAGGAGTGTCGAAGCCGTGAGCGGTGGTGAAATCCTGCATGATCTGGATACAGCGGCGATGGCGATGCATGTCGCGGAAGCCACCAATGTCCATGAGTATGTCGAAGCGGAACTGCTGGCCGGCGGAGAAGGGACGCAGCAGTTCGTCGTGCTTGCCACGATGGCGCAGGCCGAGGTCGATGATTTCGTGGCGACGCGACGTGCCGGTTGCTTCAATCGTGTGGCGAAGCTGCCGGTAGGAATAATGACAATGTCCGTAGAGCAGGGTGGTGGCGAGGTCGATCTCGAGCGGATCGGTATCCACCAAATCGTCGTCGATTAGATCGACGAGCGGCGAGGGTTCGATGGCGGCACCCTCCATCAGATCAGCGGCGGCCTGCTGCAGTACGCGGCGCGTCTCGATTTCGTAGGGATTCGGGTCGGCGTATTTGACGAGCGTGGGTGCAACTCGCACTTCGCGCAGGAGTTCGCGTTCGGCGCGATCGGCTAGTTCGGGCGACAGGACGCGGATCTCGGCCACCAGCGCGCGCAGCGACTCTTCGTTCGCGTTGTAAGCCGGGGAAATGGCGGCTTTTTTCAGCAGCGCTCCCAGATCGCGGACTTCTTTATGCGGTTGCGAGAGCAGGTGTGCAACCTGGGTTTCGAGCGTGCGGGCGTTGACGATCTCCCCGAGCGAAGTGTTGGTCGCGAGCGGCAACAGGTAACGCGAGATGTCGAAGGCGCGGGCGCGCAGGGTACGTTCATAAGCCTCGGGCTTCATTTCAGCGGGTCGCGGTGTGATGCTGGCTAGATATTCGAACGTGCGCTGCGAAAGTTCTTCGTAGGTCGTGAACAGGGACTCGATGGTTTCTCTATAAAGGGTCTGCGAAGAGGCGTCGGCGAAACTCGGCGTGTAGTAGCCGCTCTTGCGGAAATCCTGGTAGCGCGTGGAGCGCTCCTGGCCGTCCCAGCGCTGCTCGTCGGCGACTACGATGGCGGCGAGGATGGAAAGACGTTCGATGGCGAGCGCGATATGGGCCAGGTCGGCGATGGAGCGGTGTCCGTACTGGAAGTAGAAGGTATTCAGGAATTTCTCGGCCTTCTGCGCGGTAATTTCCTTCAGCGACTCCTTCATGGAAAGCGCGGAGCGCGAGTACTTGGCCATGGCGTAGGCCTGAATCTCGGGCTCGACGCCGTACACGGCGAAGACCTCGACAGAAGGCGCTGAGGCGGAAGCGGCGGGCGGGGTCGCGGGCTCGGTGGCGGTGATTTCGGACATGGGAGTGAAGAAATCTTAATCGTCCGGTGCGGCGAGCGCAACCTCTACAAAAATGAGGAAGTGTTTTACGTGGAACATTGTGTAGTTGCTTTCGTATACGTATCTATGTGTACATACATGGTCACGGGAGTTGCAAGCCACTGATAATGCTCAGGATCGAATGCGGCTAAAGAGCCACACGCCGGTACTTGTTACACTGTAATTATTACGTTGCTGGTTATTTGGTGGGCTGGCTCCCCCACGCTATGACTTCTGATCACCGTCAGATTGATTTACTTCAGGCCACGCTTCCTGAACACATCGAGGAAGTTCGCGGGCTTTTTGTCGAATATGGCGAGTCGCTGGGTTTCAGTTTATGCTTCCAGAGTTTCGATGAGGAATTGAGAAGCCTTCCGGGAGCTTACAGTCCGCCGAGCGGGCGGTTGCTGCTGGCGCGGTGGGCGGACCGCGCGGCCGGGTGCATCGCGTTGCGACCGCTTCAGGCCGGCATTTGCGAGATGAAGCGGCTTTACGTGCGTCCTCGCGATCGCGGGCTCGGGCTGGGGCGGATGCTGGTGGAACGCTTGATTGCCGAGGCGCGCGCTATCGGCTATGAGCGCATGCGCCTGGATACGGTTGCCTCGGCTATGCAGGATGCCATCGCACTCTATCGCAGACTAGGGTTCGTGGAGATTGCACCGTATTCTTCAATTCCCGTTGAGAGCGCGCTTTGGATGGAGCTGGTGCTGTAGCGTGAAAGCGGTGTGGCTTCGATCGGCAGTGCTGCCTTTACCACCCAACATCTGTGCGGCGGGGCCACTTCTCGAAAAGCGCGAGAAGTGGCGCACCCCCGGCTCCTGTTATCGCACTTTGATCTTCAGTCTGACTTTGGCCGACTGGCTGGCGGCACGATTCCGTTCATCCGCAGATACTCCACCATTTGTCCGTAATGATCGAAGGCGTGGGCGACGGCGAATGTGGCCAGGTACAGGCGGGACGATTTGCTGTGCTCCGGGATCTGCAGCATGTTCTCGGTGGTCAACGTAGCCGCGGCTTTGTGACCCAGGGCAAAAGAGTCCTTCAGGAGCTTCATGATTTCGGCTTTCGTCTTGAGGTTCTCAGGACCGTTCCCACCTTTGAGGTTTTCCGGGAGCTGGTCGCCGGTAAGCGCCGACCAGAGGAAATAGTTGGAAGCGCCTACATGCTTGACCTGCACGGCAAACGTACGCACACCTTTGTAGTCGGCGCCGGGAATGCTCAAACTCTCCGGGGAGAAGTTGAATTTATCTTCCGGCATGGCTTCGGCAACATCCACAATCTGTTTTTCGATGGCGCTGATCTCGCGGTCCACGGTTGAGGCTATGGTGGAGGGAGGCGACGGAGCGCCCGTGGTTGCCGCGGTCTCTGTCTTTGTGCCTTGTCCGAAGGCGGTCGCGGAGAAGATGCAGACGAGTAGTGCCGACAATAGGAAGGTTCGCATTTGTTTCATCGGAATGAGTCTCCTTTAGCGATGGTTAATCGCCCGCAAACAGGGGCCGTCGTTTGAAAAAATTGCCGTCCCTCAGCGGCTAAAGCCGTCGTTGAAAACGGGCCGGCACCCGGCGGGAACTTGAACTTCAATATTGTCAACAAGGAACCCTTTGGATGGCGATAAAACTCAACTGCCATGACAAATCTAATCTTGCCCAATCTAGCGCTACTTCAGCGGCGAAAAATCCGTCGGCCGCATATACGTTACGTCTATTTTTTCCACCGTTTTGTTGGCCTGCTCGGCCTTGAGCACCTCTTGAAACTCCGGGTCTGCACGGAACGCATCCCAGTTCTTTTTCGCTTCCTCCCGGCTGGAATGAGCCAACATAAAGATGAACGTGTTGTCCCAATCGGGCGCCCCCTCGGGTACCCAGTAGCCCACAACCTTCAGATCGTGTTTGGCGAGGATCTTTGAAGTCGTGTCGCGAAACCGTGACTCCAGCAACGGTACTGTGCCCGGAACCGTGTGATAAACGCGAAGCTCGAAGACGCGATTGCTATCGGCCCTCACCTGGCTAATGTGCGCCAGGCGGGCGGTGATGAGCGACCCCGCGGCGAAGGAAACCAGAGCGATGGCACAGACAGTCCATCTTTTAGATTTCCAGCCTTTGAATTCCCAGCGTTTGAGTGTCATGAAAGTCCCCCTTTCATTGCCGCACAATATTCAATCTGAACACGGCGAGAATCATGCCTCGCGCAAGGCGACCATGGGGTCAACTTTCGCCGCTCGTCGGGCTGGAATGTAACTAGCCAAAATGGCGACCGCCAGCAAAAGCGCCGGCGCCGCGAGAAAAACGGCTGGATCGTGCGGGCGTACTCCATAGAGCAAACTGGCCATCATGGATGCTCCAAGTGCAGCCAGAAAGACACCGATCGCGATTCCGACGGCGGCTAGAACGAAACCTCTTCCCAAGATCAGTTTCAGGATGTCGGTGCGCTGGGCGCCCAATGCCATGCGCAGGCCGATCTCGCGCGACCTTTGGCCGACCATATAGGCGAGCAGACCATAGATTCCAATCGAGGCCAGAAGCAGCGCCAAGCCGGCAAATGCGGCGACCAAATCGGCGGAAAAACGGCGGGAAGCTAGTGAGCGATCAAGGATTTCGTTCATCGACGAAACATTGAATACGGGCAAGCCCGGATCGACGCTCTGAATCTCATGGCGAATCTGCGGCCCGAGAACGGACGCCGGCAACGAAGTCCTCAAGGCGACGCTGAATGCCCGATCGCCACGCTGATAGATGGGAACGTAGATGTGAGGAACACCGTCGACGTCGAGCCCATCGTGTTTGACGTTTTTGACGATGCCCACAACCGTCAGCCAGGGCTGGGTGGGATCTTGTCCGAAGCGCAGCCGCTGCCCCAGTGGATCGCGATCGGTCCAATAACGATGGGCGGTGTTTTCATCGATGATGGCAACTGGCTGTTTGCCGTCTTCATCGGCTTCGGTAAAAGCGCGGCCGCGCACCAGGGGCGCCTGCATGACTTGGAAATAATCAGGGCTGATTCGAATCCTCTCGGCGCGGAGGTCTGGCGTGGACTCGAGTGGGCGGCCTTCCATCAACAGCGCGTCAGTGTCGGACTGGTCGGGCTGAAAGATGGCGGGTAGATCGGATGTGATGGCGGCGACTTCGATCCCAGGAATCGCCCTCATGCGGCGCAGCAACTCTCGATCGAAAGCGGTTCTCTGGGGGCGAGCGAGATACGGATCTACTTTCGGGTTGTTGGGAATCGGAAGCCAAACGTCGGCAGTGACGACATGGGACGGATTGAAACCAGGGTCTTCCTGCAGCAGAACGCGCAGGGTGCGCAGCAGCAAGCCGGCTCCAACCATGAGCATGACGGCCAATGCCAGTTCGGAGACGATCAGCACATCGCGCAGGCGGCCTGTTCTGGTGCTGTAGCCGGATCCGTGCGCGCCATCTCGAATGGCTGCGGCGAGAGCAATCTTGGCGGAATGAAGCGCTGGAGCAAGTCCAAAGGCTGCGCCGGTAAGAATCGAGATCAGGAGAGCAAACGTGAGCACCACCCAGTCGATTTTTATGGCATTCAGACGGGGGATGTTGGCTGGGACAAAACGCAGGATGAAACCCAACGTAGCGGCGGCGGTCGCAATTCCGGCGGCACCGCCGATGACGGATAAGAGCATCGACTCGGTGAGCATCTGGCGAACCAGGCGGCCGCGACTTGCTCCCAAGGCTTGCCGCACTGCCATCTCCTGCTGCCGTCCGGAAGCGCGCGCCAGAAGGAGATTGGCAATGTTCAACGAGACGATGAAAACGATCAGGATCACTGCCCCCATCAGGACCAGCAGCATGGGCCGAACACTGCCTACCAAGGAATCTTGCAGGGGCTGAATCTCAATCGTCCATTGGGCCTGCGTGGAATAATCGGTTGGAAAGTCGTGGCGCAGTTCCATGGCCATAGCGGTGAGGCGCGCCTGAGCTTGCTGTAGCGTTATACCGGGCTTCAAGCGTCCGATTGCAGGCGGCAAGATCCGTGTGCTGCGCGCCGGCGCGGGAGCGGGGTCGGCACTGAATCCGGCGGTGCAAAATACGTCGACGCTCCCGGAAACCGTTGGTGCGGGATAGCGAAATCCGGGAGGAAGAACTCCGACGATGGTGTAGGGATCGCTATCGAGCGCGAGATTGCGGCCGAGAACATTGGGATCAGCGCCAAAGGAGCGGCGCCACAGGCCATCACTGATCACCGCTACCGGAGCGAAACCGAGGGCGAAATCCTGAGGACCAAACAGTCGTCCAATTTGCGGGGTCGCGCCCAGCATGGAAAAAAAGTTTGGATGGGTGACGGCGAATTCGAGACGCTCGGGTTGGCTTGCGCCGGTTAAATTCACGCTGCCGCCGCCGACCGTGCTCACGTCTTCGAAAATACCGGCTCGATTTCTGAGATCTTCGAATTCGGGCACGGAATATTGAACATCTCGCAGGCCCACTCCCGGTTTGTTAAAGAAAATCCTTACCAGGCGATCCGGGTCGCGGTAGGGGAGAGAACGCAGAAGGACGGCATTCACGATGCTGAACATCGCGGTGTTGGCGCCGACTCCCAGAGCCAGAGTCAGGATGGCCACGATGGTAAATGTGGGCTTTTTGCGCAGCGTGCGCAAAGCGTAACGAACATCCTGAAGTAGCGTCCCCATGGTTGGAAGCTCCTCTCGCGTTCGGATTTTGCCGCTGCTGAGACCCGGGATCGACGTACCTAATCGCGATGACGGCTGCACGTTTTAGACCGAAGGACGCATCTGGCTATGTTATTGAACGGCCTGACCTGACCTTTACGATGGAAGTCACATCGTGGTCTTAACCTTGTCCGGTTGCGGAATGGAGTGTCCGCTATTGGGCAGGCGGGAGGGTCTTAACAGGGGGGATGGGCGCCTGGTCTGGAACTGCAGACTCGGCTTCGGGAGCTTTTGGTTGGACGTGGCCGAGGATTACGATGTCGACTCTGCGGTTCATGCCTCGGCCTTCCGCGGTTCGATTGGTGGCTACGGGGTGATACTCGGCGTAGCCGGCGGCGCTGAGACGATCGGGATCGAAACCTTCCCTCACAATTAGCAGCCTCACAACTTCCGTGGCTCGCGAGGTAGAGAGCTCCCAGTTTGAGGAGAACTGCGGGGTATGAATCGGAACGTTGTCGGTGTGGCCCTCGATGCGCAGGCGGTAGTCACGCTTGCGGAGCATGCCGGCGATGCGGTCGAACGCAGCTTCGGAGGAGGACTTCATCTGGGCTGAACCGCTCTCGAAGTTTCCTCCTATCATGTTGCAGACCTCTCCGAGCGCATCCGCAATCTGAGATCGCGAGTCAGTCGCGTCCCCCAGCATGCGTTTGGCAACCTCTGCGGCGGTCTTGGCGTCGCAGTAGACGGTGAGAATTCCGCAAAGCGCGCCGGCCAAACCGACCATGGCAGTGAATTCCCCTTTCGGCTTCAGTTCGAGCGGCGTGACCGGCTTCACTCGGCAGCCCAACATGATTTCGAAAACTTCCTCGACCGCCAGTTCGAGAACGGGCAGCCAGTTCTCCTCCTGAAAGCGGGTGGCAAATGAAGTATCTGGGCTCACGGTTTCCTCCCCAGCACCGGCAACACGTGTTCTTTCACCTGATCTGGAGTGAACGGTTTGCGGATATAACCGCGGGCGCCGGCGGTAAGCGCCTGCACGACGTGCGACTCGCTGCCTTCGGTCGTGATCATCACGATGGGAACGTCTTTTGCGCTCGGTACCGTAGCGGCCGCGCGCACAAATTCCAGCCCATCCATGACCGGCATGTTGATATCGCAGAGGATGAGGTCGACCGCGTTTTCGTGAAGGGCGGCTAGCGCTTCCGACCCGTTCGACGCTTCCACTACTTTCTCCAGTTCGATGCCCGCCTGGCGCAGCGAACGCTCGACGATTTTGCGCATCACCGAGGAGTCATCCACGATGAGGGCTCGTATCTTATCCATGGTTTCGCACCTTGGTTCGCACCTTTGTTGAATCGTGCGACTCTGCGGTTGCGCGGCTGTTCCGCGAAACCGCCTGCCGCCATTTTCCGGCTGACATGATTTACATCGGCAGCTTGGAGTGGCGCTTTAGGGAGCGATGGCTTGCAGTCCGGCGCCCTTCCCGGACTTAGACTGCAAATTAGAAATCGTTAATTACCAATTCCTGATTTCTGCCTTTATCCGTTATGCTGGATGGAGATATGACCCTGCTCGACGCCCCGACCTACGACCCGGCGAAAGCACAGCGGCGGAAGATCCAGATCGTGGCCGCTGTGGTGGCGGTGCTGGTTTTCGCCGCGCTCGCCTGGATGTACCGCAACTGGCCCGAGGAGCACGCCGTCGATAAATTCTTCACCGCGCTCCAGCAGCAGCAGTACGAAACCGCCTACGGCATTTACTTCAACGATCCCGGCTGGCTGCGGCATCGGGAAAAATATTCTCAATACCCTTATGCCGACTTTTATCGCGATTGGGGACCAGGCGGGGAATGGGGTCTGGTCAAGTCCCACAAGATTTACGGATCGGCTAACACCAAGGGGTTTGGCGGCGGAGGCGTGGTGGTCGAAGTCATCGTCAACGATCGAGCCGAGCACGCCCGCATGTTCGTGCAGAAATCGGATAAGACGCTGACTGTGTACCCGTACTAGTTAGCGTAGGGACGGCGGAGCTTGCGTAAGACGGGGTCCTCACCTGTCCAAACCGAGAAAGCTCGGCAGCTACCCCTGCGTACAGTCGTTCGGAGGTTCTTAAGCTGCCAACGCCGCCACCTGCGCCAGCGTCTTCTGCAGCGACGCCTCATCCCCCACCGTCAGGCAGGTTTTCGAGCGGTCGATTTGCCGCATCAGTCCCCATAGCACTTTTCCCGGTCCAACCTCAATGAAAAGGCCGGCTCCATTCTCGATCAGCCGCCGCACCGACGGCTCCCACCGCACCGTGCCGGTCACCTGGCGAATCAGGGCGGCGCGCGCAGACCCCGCGGAGACGATTTCCGCCGCATCCACGTTGCACACCACGGGACACAACGGATTCTGAAAACTCAGCGCGGCTAAGTCCGCCGCCAGACGATCCTGCGCCGGTTGCATCAGCGAACAATGGAAGGGTGCGCTCACCGGCAGGCTCACGGCTTTTTTGGCTCCGCGTTCGTGGGCAAGCTTGATGGCGCGCTCGACAGCGCCGGCGTTCCCCGAAATCACGATCTGCTCGGGCGAATTGATGTTGGCTGCCTGGCAAACTTCTCCCTGCGCCGCATCCTGGGCAATTTCGCTGACCTTGTCGAGCGACATCCCCAGAATCGCTGCCATCGCACCAACGCCCACCGGCACGGCTTCCTGCATATATTTGCCGCGATTGCGGACCGTCCGCACGGCATCGGCAAAGGCGAGCGTACCCGCGGCTACATGCGCCGAATACTCGCCCAGACTGTGTCCCGCCACAGAATCGGGTTTCAGACCTTTTTCCTGCAATACGCGCCACGCGGCCACCGAGGCCGTCAGAATGGCGGGCTGTGTGATCTCGGTCAGCTTCAGTTTGTCTTCCGGGCCTTCGAAGCAAACTTGCGAAAGCTTGCAGCCGAGCGCCTCGTCGGCTTCTTCAAAGGTTCGACGCGCCACCGGATAGTTGTCGGCCAGCTCCTTACTCATGCCAACGGATTGCGAACCCTGGCCGGGAAAGAGAAAAGCGATTTGAGAAGAATTGTCTGTCATATGTAAGGAGGAAGTCAGAAGTCAGATTGCAGAAGTGAAAGCCCATGACGCAAACCGCATTCGATGGTCGCGGGCTTTCACTTCTGCAACCTGACGTCTAACTTCTGACATTCCTATGTCGTAACCGCCGCGCTCAGTTGCGCCAGTTCCCGCTCGATCGTTTCGTTGACTTTGCCTTCGGCGAATTCGGCGGCCACGCGCACCGCGTTCTTGATGGCGTTGGTATTCGACGATCCGTGCGTGATGATGCACACGCCTTTCACGCCCAGCAGCGGCGCACCACCATACTCGGTGTGATCCAGGCGCTTTTTGAAATCGGAAAATGCGTTGCGCGAAATATACGCGCCCACCTGCCGCGTGATCGTCGCCTTCAAGGTTTCTTTCAGCACGGTCCGTACCAGCCGCGCCACGCCTTCCGAGGTCTTCAGCGCAACATTGCCAACAAATCCGTCGGCCACGATTACATCCACATGGCCGTTGTATAAATCGCGGCCTTCTACATTGCCAATAAAGTTGATGGGGAGCCGCTTGAGGAGTTGAAACGCGTCGCGCGTCAGCTCGTTGCCTTTGCTTTCTTCTTCGCCGATCGAAAGCAAGCCCACGCGCGGATGCTGCATGCCGAAAATCGAGCGGCAGTAGATATCTCCCATCACCGCGAACTGCTCAAGATTGGTGGGAGTGCAATCGACGTTCGCGCCCACGTCGAGCAGAACCGCCGCCGTGTTCAGGACCGTGGGAAACGCGGCCGCCAGCGCTGGACGATCCACGCCCGGCAGCGCGCCTAACACCACTTTGGCCGTAGCCATGGCCGCGCCCGTGTTGCCCGCGGTCACGAAGCCCGCGGCTCGCCCTTCGCGCACGAGGCGCAATCCGACGCGGATCGACGAATCGCGCTTGGCGCGAATCGCCTCCACCTTATCATCCATGGTGATGACTTCGCTTGCGTGCACGACGTCGACCGACAGGCGGCGCGCGCCGGGATAGCGTGCGAGTTCGGCCCGCAACTGCGCCTCCGGCCCAATCAGCAGCACGCGGACGCCGTGATGGCGCGCCGCTTGCAACGCGCCTTCTATCTCCGGCCTCGGCGCCTTGTCGGACCCCATCGCATCCAGAGCGATTACGCTAGGCATGAAAGAAAATTAGGACTTCTCTTCGACCTCGACTATTTCGCGGCCCTTGTAGGTTCCACATTTTGGGCAGGCGCGGTGTGGCATTTTCTGCTCGTGGCAATTCGGACACTCCGACAGCGAGTGCCCCGTGAGCGAGTCATGAGCGCGCCGCGTGGCGGTGCGCTTCTGGGAATGTCTGCGTTTTGGATTGGGCATGTTTTTTAGTTCTCAGTTCTCAGTTCTCAGTAAACCCGCCTGACTGAGAACTCTCCTTTACTGATTCAGCTTGCTACGAATTTCTTTCAGCGCCGACCAGCGTGGATCCTCGACTTCGTCCACGCATGAGCACTGACGTTCATTCAAATTTTTGCCGCAGTGCGGACACAAACCTTTGCAATCTTCGCGGCAAATTGTCTTCAACGGCAGCGCCAGCAGCACCTGCTCGCGCAGCGTGTCTTCCAGCAGCAACCCTTCGCCGGTATAGTACCCGATCTCGGCCTCGGCATCGGTCACCGAAAGCTCTTCGTGTCCGGCGTCGGTACCGAGCGGCCGGTACAAAAGATCGAAGCTGCGTTCCACCTGGTGCACGACCGGCTCGAGACAGCGCGCGCACGGAACTTCCAGGCTCGTTTCCAGCTTGCCCTTGACCCGGATGTCCTGCACCACTTTGTGCTTGCCGTGATGCTCCTCGACCAGATCGGCGCGGCCCGCGCTGCGGAGCGGCGACCGCTGCCGCACATCTTCGCCCAGATCGATCACACCCCGGCTGAACTCCTCCCGGAAATCGATCGGGTGAATCTCCAGTTCCGCTAATTCGATGAACATTGGAGCTTGGAACCTCCGCCGCCCCCACTTAAATTACCGCAAAGGCCTGCGGAAGTGCGCACAGAGACGATAGTCTCTCAGGGAGCAATGATTAAGAATAAAGGGCTGAAAAGGGGGTGTCAAGGAAGGGCACACAACAACGTTGGGTAGAGCGAGTTTTCCGGTTTGCCCGTGACTCACACGCAACCCGAAGGATTGCCCGGGAGCATCGCTATCTCTGCCGTCCCTGTTCATTTGCGGACATCCTCCGGTGAGACCGGACACGCTTCTAATCCCAAATACCTGCGAGATTCCGCAAGCTGATTGTTCTGATAAAGTTGCGGTCACGACCTTTTGGTTCGCCAATTGCATATTTGTTTATGCCGCGAAATTAGCACCTACAGGCCGACCATGACCATACTGCTACAGGACCTGCGGTTTGCCCTACGCCAGTTGCGCAAGTCTCCGGGATTCACCATCGCCGCCGTTTTGACGCTCGCTTTGGCAATTGGCGCAAACGCCGTCGTGTTCAGCATCATGAATGCGTTCATCCTGCACCCATTGAATGTGCCTCACGCGGAGAGCCTCTACGGACTCTGGCGCCTGCCGGCCAATGACATGGCAGAGTCATATCCCGACTACCTTGATCTGCGCGACCGCAACCGCAGCTTTGACGCTCTCATGGCTTATAACGTCGTCGAGGCAGGGCTGGATACGGGCGAAGGTCCATCCCGCACCTGGGTCGAGGCAGCCAGTGGGAACTACTTCGACGCGTTGGGCCTGCAGCCGTATCTGGGGCATTTCTTCCACGCCTCCGATGAGCATGGACCGAACAGCGCCCCTTATATCGTGCTCACCTACGCGTTTTGGCACACCCATTTTCAGGATGATCGTGGCGTCGTGGGCCTCACGGTTCAGGTGGACAAACATCCTTTTACCATCATCGGTGTAGCACCGCCTGATTTCCACGGCACACTCGTGTTTTTCAATCCTGCTTTTTTTGTGCCACTTGTGAATTCCGAGCAGCTTGGGGTGGGCGACCTGAACGCGCGCGGGGACCGTTGGGTTTTCATGACGATGGGACACCTGAAGGCGGGAGTCACCACGGCCCAAGCAATCGCCGATCTAAACTCGATTGGCTCGAATCTCGAAAAAACCTACCCCAAGGACGACAGCGAAGTGCACTTTAGCTTGGCGCGTCCAAGCCTTTATGGCGACTTTATTGGCCGCCCGGTACGAGAATTCCTGACAGGATTGATGCTGTTGTCAGGGTTAATTCTATTGGCCGCATGTGCCAACCTGGGCAGTTTGTTTGCGGCACGCGCGGCTGACCGTTCCCGAGAAGTTGCTCTGCGGCTCGCACTGGGATCAAGCCGCCAGCGCATTCTGCGCGGGCTGTTTACCGAAGCCGTGCTGATTTCGCTCGCCGGAGGCGCAGTCGGACTATGGGGCAGCGTTCAACTGTTGCGCGGGCTGAGCGTGTGGCAGCCATTTCCCAGATGGCCCCTCCATTTATCTGTGATCCCGGACGCCCATGTTTATGGAGTAGCTTTACTGCTGGCTTTAGCAAGCGGGTTCCTGTTTGGAGCGGTCCCGGTAAGGCAGGTACTCCGCACGAATCCGTATGAGGTCGTCAAGGCGGGATCGACCGGCAGACCCGGAAAGCGGATTACTGCCCGAGACGTATTGCTGGTCGTGCAAATTGCGATCTGCGCTGTGCTCGTGACTTCTTCGATGGTTGCGGTGCGTGGACTGGCGCGATCGCTGCACGATAATTTCGGTTTCCAGCTGCAGAACGTAATGCTGGTAGACACAGACCTGAGTACAGCCGATTATCGCGGCGATCGAGTGCCTCCGATGCAAAAGCGCATGATCGAGGCCCTGGAGACGATTCCTGGCGTCGAGTCTGTGGGATTGGCCGATCAGGTGCCCTTAGGTGATTCGCAGCCCGACACGAATGTCTTCATCGACAGTACGTCAGATCTGAGGCCATCGAACGCCGCCGCTGATGCCATCATGCTTAAGATCTCTCCCGAATACTTCCACGCTGCGGGGACGGCCCTGCTGTCTGGCAGGACCTTCACCTGGCATGACGACCAAAACTCGCCACGCGTAGCGGTAGTAAATCGGCAGTTTGCACGTAAAATTTTCGGCTCGATAACCAACGCAATGGGCAGTTATTACAAGATGCCGGATGGAGCGCGCATACAAGTGGTGGGTATTGCAGAGGACGGAAAATACGGCAGCATCACCGAAAATCCGGCCCCGGCAATGTTTCTCCCCATCCTGCAATCGCCTTCCGGTTCGACCTGGTTGGTGGTGCGGTCGGGCCGCGATCCGCAGCAACTGGGGCCGGCCATAAGGAGCACGCTGCAGCGACTGGATGCAGGCCTGCCTGTTTTCATCCAAACGCGGTACCAACAGCTGGACACAGCGCTGTTTGGTCCGCGTATGGCGACGTTGTCGCTGGGTGTACTGGGCGTGATGGGCGCGATGCTGTCGATAACCGGCATCTTTGGGATGGCTGCCTACTCGGTCAGCAAGCGGCTGCGGGAGTTGGGAATTCGCGTCGCCCTCGGCGCGCAGCGTAAAGAAGTGTTACGGGCAGCTTTGGGACGGGCTTTCAAATTGCTGGCCTTTGGTTCGGCCGCAGGATTACTCCTCGGAATTCTGGCGACCCCAGTGCTAGCTTTTATCGTGGATCAAGCAACTCCCCGCGATCCGCTGATCTTGGCTGGTGTTGTTCTAGCGATGGCATTGCTGGGCCTGCTGGCTACCTGGATTCCGGCGCGACGCGCGCTGTCGGTTGATCCCATGGTATTGCTGCGCGAGGAGTGAACCGCCGCGGCATTTTCGCGTTCCGCGCGTTCTTACTTCATCCCCAGGGCCTTGAGCACGCCGTCATCCGCCACTGTCTTTCCATCTTTTTTCGTGACCACACCAAAGGATCCCGAGTAGTCCCACATCGCCCAGCCAATTCCGTTCTGTTCGAGCGCTGTACGTACGTCGTGCAACCATGCGGCGCGGTCTTGCGGATCGGAATACTCCCGGTAAACGCCAAACTCGTTGCACACCAGCGGAACCTGGCGCCGCCGCGCCCACTCCGCTGCCTGCTTCATTTCGGATGCAATGCGGGCCGCGTCCCAGTGTTCATGCCCATAGCGGATCACTTGCAGCCGATCCACTTCGTCCGGCACCAGCGCGGCCGCGCGCTCCGCCGACTCCTCCGTCGATGGATACCTCACGCCCCGCAGCCAGTGCCAGTAATACTTACTCCAGGTCGCGCCCTGATGCGTGAAAACTTGAGGAAAATAAAAATGAAAGTTGTAAATGACGTTCGCATCGTGCAGCGGTTCCTGAAAAACCAGTTCCTCGTCATTCGACCAGCGCGCGCCCGCCGCGATGATCGTGAGCGCCGGCGCACCTTGCCGAATCGCCCCCGCCAGCTTCATCTGCACGCCCAGCCAGCGATAGCGGTCCGCGAACTCCGGCTCATTCAGGATTTCCAGAAACACGCGCTCCGCATTCCATGTCGAATAATGCGCGGCCAGCGCCCTCCAGAAATCGGCGAGGCGTTCGACAAACTCGTCGTCTTTCGCCAAGCGCTCCTTGAAATCGCTCTCCGGATGCAGGTCGATCACGACTGCCAGCCCATGGTCGAGAATCATCTTCACCGCCGCATCCAAATGGCTGAGATACTCCGCCGGAATCTTATTGGGCTCGCGCTCGTTAAACATGGGCTGCGGATTCACGCTCAAGCGCACGTGGTCGAAGCCCATCGCCTTGATCAGCGTGATGTCGTCGGCAGTGGTCCACGTCTGAAAATGTTCGGGCGTGTAGCCGCGTTTGTCGTACACCTGCGCGAACCACTCGCTGGCATTGATTCCGCGTTTCAATTTTTGAGCGCGCGAGAAGGCCACCGAGGCGTTAGGGGGCGCGGAGTCGCTTGTCCGCGCGAGCGCGCAACTACCTATGAGGAGAAACAACAAGAGGAACGCGGTCTGTAATTTCATACGACTCATTTGCCTGCGCCTCATTTGAAGCCAATCCCTTCGCCATTGATACACTGTTTGCCAGCGACCAACGACTAGCGGCTAACCAACGACCAAACAAGAGACTAGCCCATGATTCCCTGCCAACGCCATCTCTTCGATATTCCCGACGATGTTGCCTACCTGAACTGCGCCTACATGTCGCCATTGATGAGGCCGGCGTTGGAGGCGGGAACGGCAGGGCTTGCGCGCAAAGCGCACCCCTGGGAAATCACTCCGGATAAGTTTTTTACGGGCTCGGACGAGTTCCGCGCTACCGCCGCGCAGCTCGTCGACTGCCCGGCCGACGATATCGCCATCGTTCCCTCGGCCAGTTACGGTATCGCCACCGCCGCGCGAAACTTGCCCATCAAAAAAGGCCAGAGCATTATTGTGCTCGAGGAGCAGTTTCCGTCCAACTATTTTTCGTGGCAGCGGCGCGCGGAAGAAACTGGCGCCGCGCTGAAAGTCGTCGCCTGGCCGGAAGACAATGACTGGACCGCTGCGGTATTGGACGCCTTGACTCCCGACGTAGCTATTGCCGCGCTCCCGCACGTGCAGTGGACAAGCGGTGGAAGACTCGACCTCGTCCGCATCGGCGAAGCTTGCCGTAAGCTGGGCGCGGCCCTGGCCCTTGATCTCACGCAGTCGCTCGGTGCGTTGCCCTTCAGCGTGCGCGAGGTGCAGCCCGATTTCGCCGTTGCTGCCAGCTACAAATGGCTGCTTGGACCCTATTCGGTTGGGCTTCTCTATGTCGCGCCAAAATGGCAGAGTGGAATACCGCTGGAAGAGAATTGGATTCAGCGCGCCAATGCCCGCGACTTTTCGAGCCTGATCTTATACACGGAAAACTATGATGCCGGTGCTCGGCGTTTCGACATGGGCGAGCGCTCGAACTTCGCGCTGCTGCCCGCGGCCGTCCGCGCTATGAAACAGTTGCTGGAATGGAAGGTGGCCGAGGTTTCCGAAACCGCCGGAACCCTCAGTCGGGGTCTGGCTGAGGCCGCGGCTGCGATCGGCTTCTCTGCGCCCGCCGAACGGTTGCGCGCCCCTTCTTACCTCGCGCTGCGGAGAAAAACGGCGATTCCAGGGGAGCTTCCCGAGATGCTCGCGCGCGACAAGGTGTTTGTAAGCATCCGTGGGAGTTCGATTCGAGTGACGCCGCACGTCTACAACACGGTCGAAGACTGCGACCGGCTAATTGCCTGCTTGCGCCGCATCGCCTAGACAAGAGGTTGGTGTGGTGGCGGGGCTTTGCCCCGCACCGAACGGGGCAAAGCCCCGTCACCACATAAGACCTACTGTTTGAGTTCGGAGGCCCGGCGCTGCGCCAGCGACGCCGCTTCGGTGGAGGGATTTTCTTTCTCTATCTCGCCGTAAATCTTCTTGGCTTCGTCGGGCTTCTGCCGCGATTCATAAAATCCGGCGAGTTCGAGTTGCGCCGTTGCCTTGCTGACGACGAGCGTGGGCTTGTCGATCAGCTGCTTGTACAGGTTAACGGCCTGCGTGTCCTTGCTCTCGCTGCGATAAACGGCCGCCAGCGCGAACTTGCCCAGTGCCGCGAGATCGGCGTTCGAAGCGCCAGCCGTCTCCTGCAGACTGCGTTCGGCGGCGGCGTTATCGCCAAGCTGGGAGGAGGCAAGGCCCACAAAATAGCGCGCCATGTCGGCGGAATGCGTGTGGGGATACTTATCGACGATCTCCTGGAACTGCTTGCGCGCTGCAGTGGCGCGCTCCGGCAACGAGGCGAAGCTGTCATACCCCGGTTGCGCCGGGACGCCCGCCGGACGCACCGGAGTTTCAAAGGTCCGCACCGCGGTGGAGAGTTCGGCGCTCGCTTTTTCATCCTGTGAGTTGACGTAATACCAGCCGCCGAAACCAATCGCAGCAATCACGACCACCGCAATCACGGCGGCAATGAGTTTCGCCTGGTGCTCCACGCTCCAATGGGCGGCGTTCTCCGCTGCCTCAATGGTGACCTTGCTGAAGCGGTCCTGTTTCAGTTGATGCCGGGTTTCTGCGCGCACGGGCTTCCTTCTTTGCCTAAAGGTAGGATGACAATCACTTAGTTTAACAGGCCGATTTCCAGAGCGTCAAAGTGGATCTCTGCGCTAATTTCATGTTACTCGTAGCGGAGCGACTCGATGGGGTCGAGGTTCGCCGCTTTCCATGCGGGATAAATGCCGAAGATCAGTCCCACGGCGGCCGAAGCTACGAAGGCGAACATCGACCAGTACACCGACATAGTGGCCGGAAGCGACGGAAAGGCGACGGGGACGATCATGGTGATGAGCGCGCCCAGCAGGAGCCCGATTACTCCGCCGACGGCCGTGAGCATGACGGCTTCCAGGGTGAATTGCAGCAGGATGTCGCGCTTGCGGGCGCCCATGGCTTTGCGCACTCCGATTTCGCGGGTGCGCTCGGTCACCGAAACCAGCATGATGTTCATCACGCCGACGCCGCCCACGATCAAGCCGACACTGGAAACCGCAAACATGAAGATAAAGATCATACTGGTGATCTGATTCCACACGTCGGAAATCGAGTCTTGCGTGAAAATGGCAAAGTTATCGGGCTTATCGGGCGAGACTTTGCGACGGCGGCGCAGCAACTCGCGCATTTCATCCATGGCCTTGGGCATGTCGTCATGGGAGGTGGCCTTGACGCTGATCCAGTATTGCTTCAGTTCGGGATGCAGTTTGTGGAACGTGGTCAGGGGGAAAAAGACGATGTTGTCGTCGGGATTTTTTCCGCCGCCGAACACACTTTTGCGCAGTTTCGCCACACCGATCACGGTAAACAACTGGCCCTCGATGTCCAACTCTTTGCCCATGGGTTGCTCACTTGGGAAAAGTTCTTCCGCGGTATCGTGGCCGAGAATGATGACGGGGCTGCGGCGTTCCTCGTCGATATCGCTGAACCAGCGGCCCGAGTCGATGGCCAGGTCAAAAACATCTTTGTAGGAACTGCTGTCGCCTTCGAGCATGGTTTGCTTGGCCTTCCGGTCTTTGTATTTGACGGCGTAGGTGCCGGTGCCCAGTTCCTGCCGGAAATAGCGCACGCCGACGCCGACCGCTTTCACATGCGGCAGATCGCGCATCGCCATGGCGTCGTCGTAGGTCAGTTCCTTGCGAGTGCGCATCTCCTCGGTCGGGCGTCCAAAGGTGAAGGGCTCGATGTGAAACGCGAAAATAATGTTGGAGCCCAGGCTGGTGATGACCCGGCTTACGTTGTCGTTTAAGCCACGGACAATCGACGAGATTCCTATGACTACGGCAACCCCAATCACGATGCCCAGCACGGTCAGCGACGAGCGCATCTTGTTGCTGCGGATCGTGTCAACCGCCATGTTCAAACCTTCGCCGAATTCGCCTTTGATGTGCATCCTCAACCGGAACCTTTAACGCAGAGGGCGCTGAGTTAGCGCCGAGAGCGCTGAGAAACCCTTTTCTGTTTCTTAGCCACGCAGCCCCTAAAGGGGCGTCTCATTTCGAAGAACTTGTGGCATCGCTAAAGCGACGCCCTGATACGAAACCTGAGTTGCTAAGCAGACTGTTACGTTTCAAAGCGCAGCGCTGTGATCGGATCTAGTTTGGCGGCGCGGCGCGCGGGATAGACTCCGAAAAAAACACCCACGCTTGCTGCTACCAGCACTCCCGCTGCAACGGCCCACAGTTTGATCGCTGAGGGCATGCCTATGGCTAGCGTCACGCCTTTGGCTATGGCAATGCCAAAGAGCACGCCGATGGCGCCGCCGAGTAACGCCAACGTGACGGACTCAATCAAAAACTGCAGCATGATATCGTCGCGGCGCGCGCCCATGGCCTTGCGCACGCCGATCTCTCGCGTCCGCTCCGTTACCGAAACCAGCATGATGTTCATGATCACGATGCCGCCCACCACCAGCGAGATGGCGGCGATTCCGATCATGGCGTAAAAAAATGTGCCGCTGAAATTCGACCAGATGCTCAACAGGCTGTCGTTAGTCTCGATGTCGAAATTATCCTCGTCACCGGGGCGGACGTGGCGGCGGGCACGCAGGACGGCGCGCGTCTCATCCATGGCCTCGTCGAACCCGGCGCCGCTGGCCGCGGCTTTGCCGGAGATGCGAATGCTCTGATGCGAACCGTTCTGTTTTTGAAACGTGGTGATCGGCATCAGGGCATAGTTATCCAGACTCTGGCCTAGCGTCTTGCCTTTTCTCTTGCCTACGCCGATTACGCGATAGACCCAGCCGTCTACGCGCACCTCTTTGTTGATGGGATCGGAGCCCGGCATCAGAGTATCAACTACGTCAGGGCCGATCACGACCACGGCGGAGTTATTTCTCATGTCGATATCGTTGATCATGCGTCCGGCGGCCAAGTCGATATCTAGAATCGGGACCATGGAGGGCGTCATGCCGCGCACCGTGGTATCAGTGATGGACTGCTCGCCGTACTTGACGTGTCCACTCTCGTTACGCAACGCGGCTCCCACCCACTCGCAATGCTTGCAGGCTTCGAGAACCGCTTCGTAGTCCTCCATGGTGAGGTCCTTGCGCTTTTCGCCTTCGAGGAATTTGTCGATGTTAGTGACGGCGGGTGAATTCTTGAAGACCAGGAAAACGTCGGCGCCCAGATTGAAAATCTTGGTTGCCACATAGCCGTTAATGCCGTTGACGAACGTGACTACGGCAATCACGGCGGCGACTCCGATGACCACGCCGAGCAAGGTAAGGGCGGAGCGCAGTTTGTTCGCCCACAACGACAGGAACGCGATCTTGATTCCCTCGGTGATGTGCATCGATGCGGCAGCGCCTGGAACTGGGAAGCCCGCGGCTTTCTGTAAATGAGTTTAGCAGGAGGGGCCGCGGGGACCGTGCGGCAACGCACACGCGGCGAGGTTGTCATTGGTAGGGACAGGCGCGCCTTGCGCTCAGCAGCGTGGTGGCCGGGCGGGGACGCCCGGCGCTCCACCGGCTACTCTTATGCCCTGCCGGTAGCGAGACGCATGGAGAGTTTTGCGGATACAAACGCCACCAGCAGCGCCAGCACGCTCCAGCCGGCGGCATCCCCGAGGTTTCGTTGCAATCCCTGCAATGCGAAGATGGGCGCTAACATGGATGGCAAGGACATGGAAAACTGCGCGGTCGCCGACGACCTGATCGCCTGCGCGATGGCGACCACCAGCGTAACGAAAACCATTACCAGCACGAATCCGCCGGCCACCAGGACGGGCAGAGCGCGCTTCCAGGGAAACGGAATCGGGGGTGGCGCTGCCGCTTCGCGGCGTACTGCATCCATGACGGAGGCGGTAAAGCCCGACGACGGGAGGATTTCCTCTTTGCGGGAAAGAATGCGATTCATTTCGTCATCCTCAGGTTCAATCAAGCGCGTCATTAAGCCTCCTTCAGGCGTGGCACAGCCAACAGTTGCGGCAGTTTGCTGCGTAAAATTTCGCGTCCGCGAAATAGTCTTGCCTTGACCGTGCCTTCGGGCAAGCCGAGACTCCGCGCGGCGGTGGTCACGTCCATATCATGGAAGTAAAAGAGAATCAGGGCCTCGCGATATTTTGACGGCAGAGCGCCCACCGCGCGCCGCACGGCTAAGTCGCGATCATCGGTGCTTTCTTCGAGGGCTCGGTCGGAAACGCGCGCATCCGCGGGTTCGGGAATGTCCTCGATGGATACGGTGCGCGCCGGGATGCGACGCAGTTCCGAACGATAGAGGTTCGTGGCCAACGCAAACAGCCAGGTGGAAAAGACGGCATCCTTGCGCCACTGGGCGAGGGCGCGGTAGGCGCGAAGAAAGGCCTCCTGGGCCATCTCCTCGGCCCGGCCACGATCATGGCAAAAACGGTAGGCCAGATTTACCAGTGGCCCTTGCCAGCGGCGGACGATCCCCTCAAACGCAGAAATGTCGCCTGCCAAGACTCTTTCGACATCGGACTGATCGTCGCTCGCGCTCACGCCGGACTCTGCCTCAATGGTAGGACACGACACTATCACCGGCGGTTGCATTATTTCAAAAAAGCCCGGAACCAAAAAAATGCAACCGGAACCGCGAAAGACCTGTCGTACTCGATGTAAGCGGAAAAACCGCATGAGGAGGATGTGATGGACCCCAGTCTGGGAGAGAGCGTTGTAGGCGTTTCTGTTTTTCTAGTCCCCATCGTCGGGAGCATCGCGCTGTTTTCGTTTCTGGGGGTAGCGTCATGGTCTGAAGCGCGGCGCAAAGAGAGAGAAGCGTATTACAAGAGTGAAACGCTGAAAAAAATCGCGGAGAGCTCCGGCGAGGGAGCCAAGACCGCGCTGGAATTGATTCGCGAGCAGGAGAAAAACTTTGCAAAACGCCGTAACGAAGGCCTGAAAATCGGCGGTTTGGTGACGGCCGCTATCGGTATCGGTGTCATGGTATTTCTGCGTGGGATTGTGCACGAGGAGCCGGTCTATCTCGCCGGAGTGATCCCGTTGCTGATCGGCGTGGCCCTGCTCATCTATCCGCTCATGCTTGCACCCAAAGTGCAGGAGTAGGGAAACTGGCTTCCGGCCGGTACTCGCTGCCTGCGCGATGACCTGCACTATAATGAATCTGTTGGCAGCCGGACCGGACGGTCGCTGTTGCAAGACAGAGGAAAGTCCGAACTCCGCAGAGCAGTGTGCCGGATAACGTCCGGGAGGGCCGGTTCAAGCCGGTTCGACGGAAAGTGCCACAGAAAACATACCGCCCGGGCCGCAAGGCTCAGGTAAGGGTGAAAAGGGGCGGTAAGAGCGCACCGCCGTCGCAGTAATGCGGCGGGCAGGGCAAACCCCACACGGAGCAAGACCAAATAGGGAGGGATTTCCTGGGAGCT